>ERZ1370068.1928-contig-11884_pt1 | contig 71700 bp, 91 predicted proteins | sample MGYA00561227_ERZ1370068 | MGnify/ENA primary metagenome ERZ1370068 (study PRJEB38410, sample SAMEA6850437) | metagenome | study: Metagenomic assessment of the ecological functions of the soil: analysis of the soil microbiota associated with the... | reverse complement strand
GGCGTTGATCTCCTGGTGCGGCACGTAGGGCGGCACGTAGATGAAATCGCCCGGCCCGGCCTCGGCGATGAATTCGCAGCTGGTCGCCCCAGCGCATGCGCGCGCGGCCCTTCACGACGTAGATCACGCTCTCGAGATGCGCCGTGATGGTGCGCGCCGGTCTTGGCGTTGGGCGTGGATGGTGACCGTGCCGGCCCACAGCTTCTGCGCGCCGACGCGGGCGAAGTTGATCGCCGCGGCGCGGTTCATGCCCGGCGTCTGGGCGGTGTTGGTGTCGAGCGAGCCGGCGGGGATCACCCGCACGCCGTCATGTTTCCAGTCGGTCATGCCTCCTGATCTAGGCCGCCGCCTCGCCTCGGCAAGCTGCCGGATCGTTAGGATGTGCGCATGAACAGAATCGACGAATCGAAGCCCTTCAAGCCGGTGAACATCGCCGTGCTGACGGTTTCCGACACCCGCACGCTCGGCGACCGACAAGTCGGGCGACACGCTGGTCGAGCGCATCGCCCGCGACGGCCATGTGCTGGTCGACCGCGCCATCGTCACCGACGACGTCGGCCATGATCCGCGCCCAGGTGAAGAAGTGGATCGACGATCCCGCGGATCGAGGCGGTGATCACCACCGGCGGCACCGGCGTCACCGGCCGCGACGTCACGCCCGAGGCGCTGGAGGGTCTGTTCGAGAAGAAGATCGAGGGCTTCGGCGAGACCTTCCGCTGGATCAGCTTCCAGAAGATCGGCACCTCGACCATGCAGAGCCGCGCCACCGCCGGCGTCGCCAACGCGCACCTACATCTTCGCGCTGCCCGGCTCGACCGGCGCCTGCAAGCGACGGCTGGGACGACATCCTGCGCCAGCAGCTCGACATCCGCTTCCGGCCCTGCAACTTCGCCGAGCTGATGCCGCGGCTGAACGAAGGCAAGATGCCGCAGGCAGCGGCTGAGCGTCCCTGGCAGCGCTGGACGTGAGCGGCCGCATTCTTCGCCGCTCGACCTGCGCGCCGATGCATCGAACCGCTGCCCGGCGACCGGCACGGCGCACGGCCATGTGCGCTTGCCCGACGGCCTGCTGGCGCGCGTCGCCTATGCGCACGAAGGCGATGCGTCGGCGGCCGGCGCGCCTCGCAAGCGCAGGCCGCGGCGTTTCGCCATCTCGCGCCGGCAGGTCGCACGCCGCGCCTGCACGAGCGATCGAGCCGCGCGCCGGCCTGCCGGGCGGCGCGCTGATCGTCGACTTCATCGACGGCCGCGCGCCACGCCTGCCCGACGAGCTTGCGGCTGATGGCCGACACGCTGGCGCGCATCCACGCGCTGCCGCTGCCGCCGGCGACGCTCGCCGATCCCGCGCCAGACAAATCCGTTCCTCGAGACGCTGGAAGCGATCGAGCTGAACGCCATGCGCTTCCTCGACAAGGCCGTGCCCGACGCCGGCGCGCGCGCCGAGATCGCCGAGGAGCTGCGCGCTGATGCGCGGCATGGCGCCGGCGCTCGGCCAGGCACGCCGCAGCCGCTCACGGTGGCGCTGGCCGACACCCATCCCGGCAACTTCATCGTCGATCGTCACGGCATCGCCTGGTTCGTCGATCTCGAGAAGGTCCATGTCGGCTCGCCGGCAATCGATCTGGCGCATGCGACGCTGCCGACCTCGACGCTGTGGCATCCCGATGTCGGCAAAGTGCTGTCACGCCGGCCGAGGTGCAGGCCTTCTACGACGCTATATCTTGGACAAGGTCGGAACGAAGCAGGCCGCCGCGCTGCAGCCGTGGCTGTCCCGATGCGCCGGCTCACCTGGCTCCGAACCACGCTGTTCATGGCACGATGGCGGGTGCAGACACGCAGCGCCGCGCGATCCGACGGACCCCACACAATGGAGCGACGCCGGCCTCGAGCCGGCGATGAAGGCGCACATCGACGCGCGCATCGATCACGTGCTTCCGGCGCGAGACGATCCGTAGGATCCATCCGAGCCGAATGGATGCGCTTGACCTCGTTCCCTGTTTGTTCTCACAGTCGGCCACCATGAGGCCGACCGTTCCTCCCGATTTATCCTGACGATGCGATCGCCGAACCGCGTGCATCGCGGGCCGCGGCGCGCTCTCGAACGAGATCGAGCCGCTTCGACAGCGAGCGGCGGATCCGCACGACCGACGGCTGGGAGACCGAAGCCTCGGCACAGCCGTCGGAAGACGACGAGCTGCCGCCGCTGCGCACGACGCTGACGCGCGACGCCACGCGCACCATCCTGGCGCGCAACACCTCGCCCGACGTGCCGCTTCGACCGCTCGATCAATCCCTATCGCGGCTGCGAGCATGGCTGCATCTACTGCTTCGCGCGGCCGACCCACGCCTATCTCGGCCTGTCGCCCGGTCTCGATTTCGAGACCAAGATCCTGTTCAAGCCCGACGCCGCCAAGCTGCTGGTGGCCGAGCTCGCCGCGCCGAAGTACCGGCCCGACGTGATCGCGATGGGCACCAACACCGATCCCTACCAGCCGGTCGAGCGCGAGCTCAAGATCACGCGCCAGATCCTGCGGGTGCTGAGCGACTTCAACAATCCGGTGGGCATCGTCACCAAGAGCCACCTGGTGACGCGCGACATCGACATCCTGGCCGACATGGCCAAGCGCAACCTGGCCGAGGTGTTCCTGTCGGTGACCACGCTCGACAAGGACCTGGCGCGGGACGATGGAGCCGCGCGCGTCGGCGCCGCATCGCCGGCTCGACGCGATCCGGGCGCTGGCCGACGCCGGCGTCCCGGCCGGCGTGATGACCGCGCCGATGATCCCGGGCCTGAACGACCACGAGATGGAGGCGATCCTCGAGGCGGCGACCGAAGCCGGCGCCACGCGCGCGGCTTCACCGTTCTGCGCCTGCCGCTCGAGATCAAGGAGCTGTTCGACGAATGGCTGCGCAGCCCACCGGCCCGACCGTGCCGAGCGGGTGCTGTCGCTGATCCGCCAGATGCGCGGCGGCGCGCTCTACCAGGCCGAGTTCGGCCTGCGCATGCGGGCGAGGGGCCGATCGCCGCAGCTCCTGAGCGCACGCTTCGGCAGCGGCGGTGAAGCGGCTCGAGCCTCAACCGGATCCGCTACCGGCTCGACACGACGGCGCTTCCATGTGCCGGAGTCCGGCACGCACCGCGCCTTGGTCGACGCCAGGCGCGATGCACGGCAGATGAAGCTGCTTTAGGGCTGATGGTGCACCCCAGCATAGCGTCCAGGGTATATTGACGGCCCCGTCACCCTCTGAATAGCTGTTCGACGACGATTTGGTCGCTCAATCGAACTCAAATCGGTCGACGATCGCGTCACAGCACTCACCAAGAGGGAGGACGATCGTGAAGAAGCTGTTGCTGGCCACTGCCGTCACCGCCGCCCTGCTCGGCCTTGCCGAGCAACCCCGCAATCACAGGGCAAGAAGACCCTGGCCTTCGTGGTCAACGGCGCCTCCGATTTCTGGAAGAGCGGCCGAAGCCGGCGTCAAGAAGGCGCAAGGACCGAGCTGCCCAACTACACGCTCGGTCTTCAAGTATCCCGAGCAGTCGTCGGCGGCCATCCAGACGCGCATCATGGACGATCTCGTCGCCGCCGGCGTCGCCGGCATCATGGTGAGCGCCGTCGACCCCAAGACCATGGGCGGACGCGCTGAACCGCGTCGGCGGCCAGGTCGCCCTGTTCACCACCGACAGCGACGCGCCCCAACAGCAAGCGCATCGCCTATATCGGCTCGCTCGAACGTCGACGCCGGCAAGCAGGCCGGCCAGCTGATGCTGAAGGCGCTGCCCAACGGCGGCAAGTGCATGGGCTTCGTCGGCCTGCCGGGCGCCGACAATGCGCGCGCGAGCGCATCGAGGGCGTGGAAGGAGACCATCAAGGGCTCGAAGATCGAGCTGGTCGACGTGCGCGCCGACGACATCGACCAGACGCGCGCCAAGCGCAATGTCGAGGACACGATCACCGCCCGTCCGGAGATCAACTGCATGGTCGGCTTCTACTCCTACAACACGCCGCGCATCTACGAGGCGCTGAAGGACGCCGGCAAGCTCGGCAAGGTGACGATCATCGGCTTCGACGAGGACGCCGATCACCCTCGGCGGCGTCAAGGAAGGCACCATCGTCGGCACCGTCGTGCAGCAGCCCTACGAATGGGGCTACCAGGGCATGAAGGACATGGCGAAGTACCTCCGAGGGCGACAAGTCGTTCATCCCCGCCAACAAGCTGATCATCGTGCCGACCAAGATCATCGACAAGAGCAACGTCGATGCCTTCTGGGCCGAGCTGAAGGAGCAGGCAGGGCAAGAAGTAGCCCGACCGGCTGCCCCTGCGGGGAGAGGCGGCAGAGGAGGATTGGCCTTGGCCTGCGGATCGGCTTTAGACTGAGCGCGTGTCAGGCGCCGTGACTCCCGCTTCTCGAGCTCGTCTCGGTCAGCAAGACCTATCCCGGCGTGCGGGCGCTCGATCGCGTCAGCCTGAGCGTCGAGCGCGGCGAGGTGCTGGCGCTGATCGGCGAGAACGGCGCCGGCAAGTCGACCCTGATGAAGATCCTGGGCGGCGTCGTCGAGCCGAGCGACGGCGCGATCCGCATCGACGGCGTCGGAGCATGCGCCGCTCGACGGTCGCCGGCGCCATGGCGGCCGGGCATCGCCTTCGTGCACCAGGAACTCAACCTCTTCGACAATCTCGACGTGGCGGCCAACGTCATGATCGGCCGCGAGCCGGTGCTTCGCCGGGCCGCTCGAGGCTGATCGACCGGACGGCGCTCGGGGCCAAGGTGACGCCGCTGCTGCAGCGGCTGGGCGTCGACTTCGAGGCCCGACACGCCGGTCGCCGACCTGTCGCTCGCCCAGCGCCAGCTCGTCGAGATCGCCAAGGCGCTGTCGCTCGAGGCGCGCATCGTGATCATGGACGAGCCGACGCTCGAGCCTCACTGCCTCGGAGACGGCGCGCCTCCTGAAGGTGATCGCCGAGCTCAAGGCCGGCGGCGTCGCCGTGATCTTCATCTCGCACCGCCTGAACGAGGTCGAGCAATGCGCCGACCGGGTCGTCGTGCTGCGCGACGGCGCCGTCGTCGGCGAGCTGGCGCGGGGCGAGATCGAGCACGACGCCATGATCCGCATGATGATCGGCCGCGACCTGAAATCGCTGCTACATACCGGCCAGGCGCGCCCGCCGGGCGTGCGGTGCTCGAGATCGCGGGCCTGAGGACGGCGGCGCACGCCGACCACGCGCTCGACCTCTCCCTGCGCGCGGGCGAGATCCTCGGCATGGCGGGCCTGGTCGGCGCCGGCCGCACCGAGCTTGCCCGCGCCGTCTTCGGCATCGACCGGCCGGCCGGCCGGCGAACTGCGCCTCGACGGCCGCAAGGTCGCGATCACGGCACGCCGCGCGACGCCATCGATCACGGCATCTTCCTGGTGCCGGAGGACCGCAAGCGGTCCGGGCTGGTGCTCGAATTCTCGGTGACCGAGAACGTCTCGCTCGCCAACCTCGACGCCTTTGCCGCCTGGCCTGCTCATCCGCACCGGCGCCGAGCGCCGCAATGCCGACGAGCGCCAGGGCCGCGCTCGACATCAGGACGGCCTCCGTCGACACGCTGGTCGGCACCCTGTCGGGCGGCAACCAGCAGAAGGTCGTGCTGGCCAAGTGGCTGTCGATGACGCCCAAGGTCGTGATCTTCGACGAGCCGACGCGCGGCATCGATGTCGGCACGAAGTCGGAAATCTACAGTCTGATGCGCGGGCTGGCCGATTCCGGCGTCGCCGTCCTCATGATCTCGAGCGACATGGAGGAGGTGATCGGCGTCAGCGACCGCATCGTGGTGATGCGCGAGGGCCGGATCGCGGGCTTCCTCGAGCGCCCCGAGTTCAGCGAGGAGAACGTCATGCGGCTGGCCGTCGGGCGACGCGACCTGCAGGAAGCGGAGGCGGTCTCGATGCTGAAGAAGGATCTCGGGCTGCTGCGTGCTGATCCTGGTCGTCGGGCATCGTCGTCGCCGTCCTGAACCCGCGCTTCCTGTCGCCGATCAACCTCGGCAACACGGCGAACCTGATCGGCCTGTTCGGCCTGTTCTCGATCGGCGAGGGCATCGTCATCATCACCGGCGGCATCGACCTCTCGGTCGGCTCGGTGTTCGCCCTGCTGGGCGTCGTCTATCATCGACCTGCTGGTGACGCTGGCAGGTGCAGCTGGTGGCTCGCCACTGATCGTGGTCGTCCTGGGCGGCGTCGTGCTGGGGGCGATCCACGGCTTCCTCGATCACGCGCCTGCGCCTGCAGCCCTTCATCGTCACCCTGTGCGGCCTGCTGATCTATCGCGGCGTCGCGCGCTACTACACCAACGACGGCACCGCGGGCTTCGAGTTACGGCCAGAGCTTCCCGACGCTCGAATGGCTGGCGGCGGGCCGCACGCTGCGGCGTGCCGCATTCCTTCATCATGTTCCTGGTGGTGGCCGCCGTGATGGGGCGTGGTGCTGCACCGCTCGGTGTTCGGCCGCTACCTGTTCGCCGTCGGCAAGAACGAGGAGGCGGCGCGCTATTCGGGCATCCGCACCGAGCGCGATCGTGGCGGCGGCCTACATCATCAGCGGCGCGCTGGCCGGCCTGTCGTCGATCTATCTCGCGATGTACACGCGCTCGATCTCGCCGGCCTCGCCACGGCAATTTCTACGAGCTCTACGGCATCGCCGCCGCCGTGCTGGGCGGCTGCTCGCTGCGCGGCGGCGAGGGCTCGATCCTGGGCATCGTGCTGGGCGCCATCCTGCTGCAGATCCTGCAGAACCTGGTGAACCTGCTGGGCATCCCGAGCTCGCTCAACTTCGCGGTGATGGGCACGGTGATCCTGATCGGCGTCGTCGCCGACCAGCAGCTCACGCGCGCTGCGGAATCGCCGGGACAGACGTTGGCTTCGCGCCGTCTCGTGCCTGTGCCAGCGGCAGGTCTAGGCCTGCTCAGGTGCCAGCGCGTTCGCATGCGCCCGGAGGAAGGAACGTATCTGGCGCACCGCCAGGGGAATCCGCTCCTTGGGCTCCTTCCACGGGAACATGCTCACTTCGGCCTTCGGCGCGAGCATCGCGGCCTCCATGGCGACGGCGTACGGATGCGCCGGGATATCGTCCGGCAGGATCAGTACGGGCGTCTGGCAATTGCGCACGAAATCGCGCGTCACGGTGAAGACGAAGTCGGGGTTGGTGCGGTACATCTTGGTCAGAAATTTGTCGACCATCTCCATCGTGATGTCGGGCCGGCGCTTGGCGGTCAGCGCCGGACCCCAGCCCTTCATGTTGTTCTCGTAGAAAAGGTCGCGCATCTCCGGACGCGACCCGCTGGGCTGCGCCAGCACGGCTGCGACAATACGATCAGGCGCCCGCCGCAAGAGGTTCCAGATGAACGGGCCGCCAATGCAGAAGCCCATCACCATGAACTTGTCGATGCCCAGGTGATCCATCAGACCGAGATGGTCGTCGGTGTATGCATCCCACGGCCGGTCGATCTCGAGCGGGCCGGAGGACTGGCCGCCATTGGCGTTGCGCAGGTCCGACGCGATGCAGCGGTACTCTCCCTTGAACTCCTCGATCGGGTTGAAGGGCGCCGCTGCGGGTCAAGCCGGAGATCGTCGAGTTCAATCCCCGCCGGCGATGAGCAACAACGGGAAGCCGGAACCGGCCTCCTCATAGTGGATGCGAACGGCGCCTTTTCGTAGAAGGACATGGCAGCTCCTCCTTGTCCGGTCTGCTGAGCAAACAGCGCGCGGCGCTGCGGCCATCGCCGTCGCCGCGGCGCCCGTTGCCAGTATGTTGCGTCTGATCGGATCCATAATCGGCGCCTCCTTGATCATTCGTCATGGCCGGTGCGTGCGGCTCGAAGCGGCACGGTCTGCGCGGACGACGGGTTGTTCGCCTGCGGCAGCGCCGTCAACCAAGCCTCGCTCAGCGGTCGCGAATTTCGAGTGCCACGCCCAGTCGAGACAATCGCGCCTGCGGCTGATACAGCTCGCGCCAGCGTTTGCTGGCGATGCGGGCCTCATATTCGTCGCGCTGCGTGCGGCCGAACGCCGTCGGGCTGGCAGCGCAGGCCGAGCGGGTCGTCGGTGCCGAGCGGTGCGACAACCGTCGGGCTGTCGTCGGCCTCGAGCCGCACGCCGACCGCCGTCACCGTTTCCAGCCAGTAGGTCATGGCGTCCGCCGTGCCGAGGTGAGGCGGCAGGTTCTTCCATACATGCATGCGCGCCTGGTTGCGCACCTGCCAGGGCAGGCCGGGCAGCAGGCCGTCGAGGCGCTTCGTGCATCGACCTGCGCGCTCCCTTGGAGAGGTCCGTCGGGTCGAAATAGAGGACGTCGATATCGGCCGGCGCCCGCGGCGGCGCGATGCCGTGCACCCTGCGGCGCTCGGTGCCACGTGAGGGCGGCCATCTCGATCTGATCGCCCAATGACGATCCGGGTCAGCATGCCCGTGTACGCCCCCATCAGCCGGACGACGCTGCCCACAATCGCGTCGAACACCGGTTGGACATCCGTCTGCGATCGGCTGATGACCCGCAGGATGTCGCGCTGGTGGCGGTCTGGGTGTCCAGCGCGGTGTGGTCAGCTCGCGGTTGCTCGTCTGCAGCTCGGTGAAGAGCCGGACGTTCTCGATGGCGATCACCGCCTGGTCGGCGAAGGCCTCGAGGAGGGGAGACCCGCCGACGTCGGTGAAGAGGTGGGCTTCGGTCCCCATGCGAAGGCCGGGATCGCGCCGATGGCGACGCCTCGCGCATCAACGGGAACATTCAGAGCGGTACGGAAACCTGCAGGCAGCGCGTTCTGGAAGCTGACGGGGAACCGGCCGATCTGGCTTCCTGCATGTCAGCGACGTGCACTGTCTGGCCTTCCAACACTGCCGCACCCACGCCGGTCTCATCGGCTCAACGGGAGAGCGGTGTCGGAGGGAATCGCCCCAGTGCCGAGCAGCCACACGCAAAGCGCTCCGGCTCTCGGCAAGAAAATGGAGACATCCGGCGCCTCACAGAGATGGGCTGCGGCTTTCAGCGACAGCATTGAGCACAGGCTGGACGTCTGTGGGGGAACTTGCGATCACTCGTAAAATTTCCCTGTCGCGGTCAAGTCGCGGTTGCGCGCCCCAACTCCCGGAACAGCCGTACGTTCTCATTAGCGATGACGGCCTGGTCGGCGAAGGTCTTCGAGCAGCTCGATCTCGCTGTCGGAGAACGGCCCGGGCTCGGCGCGGTGTCACCACGATGGCGCCGATGGGAGTGCCCTCCCGCAGCATCGGGACCGAAGAGGCCGCTTCGAAAGCCGACCGCGCGGGACAGGGCTAGAAGGCTGGGACTCCGGATCGACCTCGATGTCGGGTATGTGGACCACCGTGCGCTCGAGGATTGCCCGGCCGGACCCCAGGGCCTCGGCTTGGGCGGGTCGGGAATATGCGGTGCAGCCTCCTCGAGGCCCTCGGGGCTGTAGTTGTGCTGAGCGACCTGATGGAGCAGCTCGCCGTCGAACCGCAAGAGCGTCGCTGAAGAGTCCGTTGCACAATCTCACGGCGCTTCTGACGATCGTGTCGAAGACCGGCTGCACGTCGGTCGGCGAGCTGCTGATCACGCGCAGGATCTCGGCCGTCGCCGTCTGCTGCTCGAGCGCCTCGGTGAGGTCGCGGTTGCGTCGCCTCCAGCTCGTTGAACAGCCGCACGTTCTCGATGGCGATGACCGCCTGGTCGGCGAAGGTCCTCAGCAGCTCCACATGTGCATCGGAGAACCCGTCGACTTGCCCATGCGGTAAGGCTGACGACACCAATTACGTCGTCCTGCCGTCGCATCGGTACCGCCACCACACTTTCGAGACCCACGCGCCCGAAGGTTCGCACGCGCTTCTGGATCGAGATCTGATAGCTCGGGCGCCGTTTCAATGTCGGCGATTCGCACAAGGTTCTTGGTCCTGATTGCCTGGCAGGTGACACTCGCCGCCGTCACCGGCCGAGGCCATGTCTTCCGCCACGCCTCCAATCCTCAGCTCAGTCGTGAAACCGTCATGTGCGACTGAATGGACGAGTTGCCCGTCGAAGCGATACACGCCCCCATGCACACCGCCGCAGAGCCGTACGGCGTTCCGCACGATAGTCTCGAAGACGGGCTGGACTTCCGTAGGTGACTGCGAGATGACCTGCAGGATCTCGCTGGTCGCCGTCTGCTGGTCAAGGGCCTCGGTAACTTGAGCATGAGCTTCGGTAAGGGCGTGGTTCTTTCCTCGCAGCTCGTGTGAACAGGCGCACGTTCTCGATGGCGATCACCGCCTGGTCGGCGAAGGTCTTCAGCAGCTCGATCTGTCGGTCGGGGAGCAGCCCGGCCTGAGCGCGGGTGACCGCAATCGACCCGATGGGAAGGCCGTCGCGCAGTATCGGGACGGCTGCGGCACTGCGATATCCGCCGGCCGCCGCCATCGCGCCCAGGGCATAGTCGGGGTCGGCGTTGACATCCGGGATCTGCACGACACTTCGCTCGAGCACCGCGCGAGCCGCAACGGTCTTTCGACTGGGCGGGGCGGGATAGGCGCGTCGGTTGATCTCGAGGACCTCGGCGGTGAGGCCATGGTGCGCCACGAAGTGAAGGAGCTCGCCTTCGAACCGGTAGACGAAGCAGTACTGGGCCTCGCAGAGCCGCGCCGCGCTCTCGGCGATCATGTCGAACACCGGCTGGACGTCGGTCGGCGAGCGGGAGATGACGTCGAGCACCTCTGAGGTCGCAGTCTGATACTCCAACGCCTCGGTCAGCTCGCGCGTACGCGCCTGCACCTCATCGAACAGCCGCACGCTTCTCAATCGCGATGACGGCTTGGTCGGCGAAGGTCGTTACCAACTGGATTTCTTTATCACTAAAAGGTCGGACTTCATCCCCTGTGCAGGCCGAACACGCCTAGAAGGACTCCTCCCTGAGCATCGGCGACAGCAGCCAGCACTGTCCGAAAACCACCAATCCTACCAAAACTCGGTCAACCTCGTATTCAGGGTCCGCCGATACATCGGCAATCTGACCGTCCGGCGCCCGCTGCTCTACCAACCGTAGATCCTCTCGCCCGGGCGGGATCGGAGTTCGTGTCAGAAATTCACTGAACTCAGGTGCGGGCGCCGTAGACGACCGCCATGCGGTACACCGCCGTCCGGCCGAAGCATCACACCTACCATCCGCCGCGCAAAGCCCTCGCTGCGTTCTTCACGCGAAGCGTTGTGAGCACTGCTTGAAGATCGAAAGCCGAGCGGCTGATCACCTTCAGGACTTCCTGCTCGTGGCGGTCTGCTGCTCGAGCGCCCGCTCAGTCGCGGTTCTTCGCCTCCAGCCCCTTGAAGAGCCGAACATTCTCGATGGCGATCACCGCCTGGTCGGCGAAGGTCGTGCACCAGCTCGATCTCGCTTGTCGGTGAAGGCGCGGACCTCGGTGCGCCACACGAAGAAGACTCCCTATGAGGGCCCCCTCCTGAGCATCGGGATGCCCAGGACGGTCCGGAATTGTCCCAGCCTCTGAGCGTCACTGCCTGCAGATACTCCGGATCGGCCAACACGTCGAGGATATGTACTCGGCCTGGGCTCGAGGGCAATTCTCCCGAGGGCCGACTCACGCCCGGGCCGGAGCTCCAAATGCCGCACGAACTCCTCGGAATTCTCGGGAGGCGCTGTAGACCGCCCCTGCGCGAAAGACCTCACCGTCGTATCTGTAAGAGGGCGCCGTGGGTGGCGTCGCAGAGCTTCGTCGCATTCTCGATCAGGGTATCGAGGACCGGCTGGAGATCGAACGTCGAGCGGCTGATGACCTTCAGGACCTCGCTCGTCGCCGTCTGCTGCTTGAGGGCCTCAGTGAGGTCGCAGTCGCGCGTCTGGAGTTGCCCCAGCGCCTCCGCCAGGCGCTTCGCTCAAGGTCGCGGGACCCTGGAGCCCTCGGTCTTCGGCGACTTGCCAGGGCGACCGGACGCTTGCTTTCGCCTTCGCGTTTGCAGGCTTTGCACCCGACGCATCCGGCCTCCTTACCCTTTCCACGGAGCCACACCTCGCTGATCTCCATGGCACGCCCTCCTGCAGCTTGAGCGCCGCCTCACAGCGCCCGGATCTCCGCGTCGCGCTCCCGCCGGGCCCTCGGCCTTCCGCCGTCGGCACCGGGCTGCCCGGGCAGCTGGCCGGAGCAGACCTCCTGACGGCGTGGATCGGGGCCCCGAGGCACACCGGGCACGTCCGGGAGGCCAGCACGGGCCCCAGCAGGCGCACGTACGCCGTCCGCTCGCTACGGGCAGCACTTTTGGACCAAGACTCGGACGAAGACATGGTGGAGCCCTAGCTTTGGTGTTCGGCAGGCTGGGAGGCAGGAAACGGCTGACTGGCTCATCACAGGACGCGTCCGGCCAGCGGCCTTCGTTGGTATCTCTGTGAATTCGTCGTGTCCGAGGCCCGTGGTCTCCTCGAGGACGCGCTCGCCCCGGGTCCCCATCGGGAGGGTCAGGAGGTCACTCATCTGTGACAGCGCTCCTGGGGCGGCTGACGTCCGTCTGGCGGTTAGGTCACCGGGACGGGGGCCACGCGTGGGTGCCCGCCGCCGGAGGGCGTTGATGTTGCTCTATCCTCTTGCCGACCAGCCTAAATCTGTGCGCAGTTCAGCAGTGCGCGCTTAGAGATGGATTTCGAGCCTCCTGGCGTCTCCTCTCTCTCCTTTGCGAAGGCCCACTCCGCACGTTAAACCAGTCCCTCGAGCCCACGACCCTTCTCCTGTTCGGCACCACGATGGCGGGGTTGGGGCTAGCTCGCTGGAGACGGCGCCGGCAGAACTAAAGGATGCGAGCCGGGGAAAGAGCCCGGGAAGCGGGCAGCCTCGAGGGGCGGCTCATCCGCTTCGGGCGAGTGCCGGGCGCCCTCGCCACGCGCCCGGTGAGCGTCCGGCCTCACCGCCCCTCGTCGAGCCGGTCTACGGGCCTCCACCGGACGGCCTGGCGCGCGGCCGGATCGATGCGCCCCATAGTCGCACGCCATCCAGACGTGCCCACCGTCAACGCCGCCGTCCAGCTCCCCGCAGCGCAGGTCATACAACCAAGGAACATAGAAGCGCTCTGCCCCTCGACCTTGGACATCTCCGAAAACGCTGGGCGCGCCATAAGCAGCCTGTAGGCGGCTTCAGTGACATCGGCTGGGCCGCGAAGGACAGACGCATTCGCTGGAGATTCGATGGGCGGACGGACGCGGCGACTTCCTCTCAGTTGGCACGCGATCTGGTCGCCGGCTTCGCCGAGTTTGTTACCTATGTTCCCGGTTGCTCAGAAAAGAAACGAACACCATTCCTTCTCGAATTATAAAGGCGGAAAAATAAATAGCTCACCTGTTGGAGTGATTGTTGTCTCAACTCACTTTCCTCTCGGAATGAACCCGGGAACGCCGGTCTCCACAACGGTATTGAACCTGACCCGCGACTTGATTCCTTCGCTGATCTCCCGCATGGCGTCTTCAGGAAGGGTGGAGACGTCAAAGTTCTCCTTGATCCGGCTGGGGGTCTTCGAGGTGGTCAGGAGGGCCGTCCCGCGTTGGATAGCCCAGGCGAGCAAGACCTGCGCCGGGGTCTTGTTGACTCGCTTGGCGATAGCGGTGATGACAGGATCTTCCAGCAACTTGGGCTCGCTACTATGCCCCAGCGCCGCGAAAGCTTGCAGCACGATGCCATTCTTTCTGCAATAGTCGAAAAGGTCCCATTGCGGGAGATACGGATGGGATTCGACGTGAACAACCGCAGGCTTGATCCTCGCGGCTTCAAAGATCTCCTTCACCTTTTCCAGGCTGACGTCGGATAGTCCGATGGCCTTGCACTTGCCCTCGTCCACAAGGCCCTCCAACGTCCTCCATGTATCCAGCAACGTCACCCCTTTGTCATAAATCACATTGCCGTTCGCGTCCCTCGGGTCTTGCTCGTCTCCAGGTTGGAAGGCAAAGGGGGTGTGGATGAGATAGAGATCGACGTAGTCGAGTTGGAGTTTCTTGAGACTCGCCTCGAAGGCGGGTTTGACGCGTTCAGGACGATGATTGTTGTTCCAGAGCTTCGTGGCGATAAACACGTCCTGCCGCTTGATCTTCCCCGCCTTGAACACCTCCTGCATCGCTTCGCCGACCTCTTTTTCAGTCCGGTAACGTTCCGCAGTGTCGAGCTGACGAAATCCTGCTTCCAGCGCGGCCTTGGTCGCGTTTTTGGTTGCCATGGGGTCGGGAATCAGCGTGCCAAAGCCGAGCGCGGGGATCGCACCGGATCCGTTGTTGAGGGGTATCTTCGTATAGCGAAGGTTGTCGGGTTCTACCATTGTTTTGACCCTCCGATATTTCCCAGTTGGACTTCAGCCCGCGACTGGAGCGGGACCATCTCCTCGTGAGCCTAATTAGTTTGAGAAACCAAGGATAGGCCATTTACCGGGATTGCCCAGTCGAAGACTCGTGGTCCCTCCCCTCGCGAGCGAATGCGCCGAGCGTGCTGCCAGACACCGGGTTGCCCTCAGCGTAGGCTCCCCGGCGTGGCCCGTCAATCCGCCCGCGCCGTGACAGCGGCTCCTGGGGCGGCTGGCGTCCGAGTCTGCGAGGTTATGTCACGGGGACGGGGGCCACGCGTGGGTGCCCGCCGCCGGAGGGCGTTGATGTTGCCTATCCTCCTGCCTGCGCGGAGGCCGAGGAACGCTTCAGCGCGATGGGCGCGACCGGGCACGCGAAGCGGGTCGCCGCCGCGCTGGCATCGAGCGCGGAGCCGGCCGGCACCCACCGCATGAGCCTCGTCGCCACTCACGCGGCTCCGCAACAATGCCGCCTGGTGCGACGCTGTATGCACCGCGCACGGTCGGCGCGGCGAGTGGTTCGACTCGCACTGGCTCAGTCGCGCCCCGATGCCGCCGCGCTACCCGAACCTCGTGACGCTCGCACCCGCCGTCCGAGCCGGGGGCGACCCTGAAGGGCCCACCATCGTCGGTGCGCTGGATGCTTCATCGCCTGTGCCGTCGGCCTCTTGCGGCGTTCCGCGTCTGAGTCTGGCACCTTACGCCACGGTGACGGGGGCAGTGGGAACGCTCAGCGCCACGGTCGCCGCGGGATGCTGCTGCAGGGCCAGCAGAGGCTTCTGCCGAGGGACAAGTTTCAGGACAAGTCGGCTAACTGAGACACGAAAGGGGCTCGGCGAGAGCGCCGAACCCTTGTGTCTCGCTGGTTGCGGGGGCCCGCAATCATGAATGCTACACGGTGCCTACCACTCACTGGATTGACCCTAGACGTTAACTACTTGCACGTAGAACTAGCAGGTGAACGATCTGGCAAAGAACCCACTGATTACGGGTTCCGCGCCAACGGCTCCCCTTCCCTTGTCGTTGACCTCATCCTATTGAGCGGTAGGAGTGGTCGCGTCGGGATACTTGGGCTTCCGGCCATGGCGTGATCGGCCGGCTTGGCGAGACCAACGTGGTGGCGGCCGACAAGGCCGTGTCGCCCTAGTCCACAGGAGGACACCCAATGACACAGCTGGCAACAGTGACGGCGATCGTCGTCGCGCTCGTTACGCTCACGCCGACGGCCGGGAGCCCCCAGGCCCACGGCGACCACCTGATGGTCGCGCCGGCGGACCTCAAGTGGGCCGACGTCCCTTCGCTGCCGGCCGGCGCTAAGATCGCCGTGATCGAGGGCCCGATGAACGAGGCCAAGCCCTTCACCGATGCGCCTGCGGCTCCCTGCCGACTACCAGGTCCCCGCGCACTTCCACACGCGCGATCGAGCACGTCACCGTGATCAGCGGCACCTTCAACATGGGCACCGGCGACAAGCTCGACACCAAGGCGACACGGGCGCTCGGACCGGGCAGCGTGGCCATCATGCAGCCCGGCACCCGACACTTCGCTTGGACCAAAGAGGAGACTGTCGTCCAGGTACACGGCGTGGGTCCGTGGACGGTCACCTTACGTGAATCCGGCGGACGACCCACGCAAGAAGTAGTAGCGATGGGCGCGCCGGGCGGCCGCGCTTTCCGGCCACCCGGCGCGCCCGGTCGAATTCTCTGAGGGAAAGGCGGCGAGGTTACTGGCGCCCGAGCCAGCCCGCGCCCGTCACTCGTGAGAGCGCACGGAGGCGAGCCGGCGCTTCTCCTTGTCATCCGTTGTTCGTCCTGGCGGCCCGGTCAGCCGCGATGGTCTTCAAGCGAATCCTGTTCCAGCGTGAGCACGTGCTTGGCCACTACCCGGTAGGTCCACTGGTTGGGTGCGGTCTCACTGTTGAATTGCTCGTCGGTCAGCCCGATGAGTGAGCCGATCAGCCGCGCCCGCTCGGCGAGCCACTCTGCGACGAGGCGTTGCATTGGCGACGCAGTGATCCGCGGACTCCGTAGCGGCCCTCGAGGATCTGCCCGGTATGGATCTTCTCGTGATCGATATCGTTCGTGATGAGGGTCCAGACGTCTTTTCCTTGCGCGCAAGAGTGCGAGGATGGCGCCGCGAGTTCCCGATCGGACGCCTCGAGCAGGGCGTCCATCGTAGTCATCGTCTGCTCCATCAGCTCACGGATCGCACTGTGGACAGTCGCTGCCATAGGTGCCTCCTAGTGGAGATCTCAGCGCTTCTCCGCCTTGTAGGACCTTATTGCCCGGCCAGTACCTTGCCGCGCCGACGCCGTAGCTCGACCGGACCCGCCGGCGTCCTCAAGGAGGTCCATGAAGACTCGCGCGCTCGCCCCAGCGTTCGGGCCTCATTGTGGATCACGTGGAAGTGACGTCGTATGCGATATCCGCGAAGCCGGAGCGCCGACAACTGACGCCGTTCGGAGCTCGCCGGCAATCGCGTGCGACGACACGAACGCGATGCCGAGGCCGGCCATCACAGCTTGCTTGATCGCCTCGGTGTGGCCCAGCTCCATCGTGGGTCCGATTCGTGCTCCGGACATGCTGCAGCGCTCGCTCGGTGACCTGACGACTCGCCGACCCTTCCTCCCGCATGAGAAGGCGTTCGGTGCCGAGCAGGTCGGGGGCGATCTCCCGGCGGCGACTCCAGCGATGCCCTGGCGGCACGATCGAGCATCAACTCATCAGGCATTCCCTCGGCCAGGCACTCCTCGCCGGAACGGAAACCCGTGTCCCCCGACCACGCCGAGATCGAGCTCGTTGGCACGGATCTGTTCCTCGATGTGTGGCTGAATTGGCGATCCTTACCCGCAGGGTGATGCCGGGATACCGCTTCTGGAACCGAGCGGCGAGGTGAGGGAGAACGTAGATCCCAGGGGTGGTACTGGCGCCGATCAGCAGCGAGCCGCGCTTCAGTCCCTCGAGCTCGCCGACGGTCTCCCGCGCGCTCGCCAGGGTCGCGAAGACCCGTTGTGCGTGCTCCTCGAGGATTCGCCCCGCTTCGGTGAGGTGCGATCCGCCGGCCGAGCCGGTCGAAGAGGCGGGCACCCAGCTCCCGCTCGAGCTCTGCCACGTGCTGCGACAGGGCCGGTTGACTGAGGTGCAGAACCTCCGCGGCGGCCCGGAAGCTGCCGGCGCGCGCCACTGCGAGGAACACCTCGAACTGTCGGAGGGTGATCTGCATAACCCCTGTCTTATCCATAGGATAAGAACACGCGATTGGAGCTTATTCAAGCTTGCCGGTAGCTTTGACAGGTGGATCTCGTTACGAACGAACCGGCGGCTCCGGGTCGCAATCTCGCCGCGGCCTTCGCTCTGATCGCGACCTCCGAGATGGTGGTCCCCCGGCGGCCCCTCACCGTCCCCCCGCCGGTCTCGATGGCCAAGCAACCTCGCCATCGCGCTTCTCAACACCGTACTCGTGCGGGCACTCCTGCCCGTGACCGCAGTGAGTATGGCTATGCTGGCGGAGGAACGGGGGTGGGGACTCTTTCACGCCTCCGACCTCTGCCCGCCTGGCTCGTCATCCCGGCTACCGTCGTCGTGCTGGATCTCGCCATTTACCTCCAGCACGTCCTTTTTCACGCAGTGCCCATCCTGTGGCGGTTGCATCGCATGCATCACGCCGACCTGGACGTGGACGTGACGACCGGCGCGCGGTTTCCATCCCATCGAGATCGTGCTTTCGATGCTCCTGAAGTTCGGGGTGATCGCCACGCTCGGGGCTCCGCCGCTCGGCGTCCTCGTGTTCGAGCTCCTTCCTCAGCACCGGCTCCCTGTTCAACCATGGAAATCTTCGACTTCCGCTGCGAGCGGACCGGATCCTCCGCTGGATCGTCGTGACCCCCGACACGCATCGGGTCCACCACTCTGCTGCGCCGGAGGAGACCAATTGCAATTTCGGGTTCACGCTCTCCTGGTGGGATTGGATCGGCGGGACCTACCGGCCCAGCCGGCCGCCGGCCATGCCGGAATGACGCTCGGGATCGCTCAGTTCCGGAACGTGAGCGACCTACGCCTCGATCGGCTCTTGCTCCAGCCTGTTCTCGATCACGCGGCGTCGACGACAGGTACGGGCCCCTAACATGTACCGGCACCCATCCTGACCGGTCGGGCAATCCCACGATACAGGTATGGCGCCGATACGCGGCCCCGCCCCGTACCCGCGTTCCATCTCGGTCACTTGAAACCCACCTTGCGCCAGCAGCTCCGTCGATCGGCCGATTCAAATGGCACCCCCGGTGATCATTCGCCATAGAGGCGTCAGCCGATCCTGCCAGCGGAGAACGCCCGGATCCGTCGAGCGTCCATGCTCGATGAAGATCAGCCGGCCGTCGCCTCAGTAATACTACGTGTCAAGCCTCTCCAGGCCCCAAAGCGAGCCGGCTCTACTTTCGAACGGTGCGGGTCACTTCCGCGTCCCGAGCCAGAACCATCAGGCCGAACCGACGATGGTGAGGAGCGCGAGCCAGAACTCGACTTCCGCCGCCGAGGGCCAGGCGATCATCCGTTGCCCGGGCTATTCGTGGCCGCAGCTTCGAAGATCTCGGTCACCAGCGCGGACGGTCGCCTTTGATGGCATCGCCCCTCCTCACGGAACCAAGGGATGACGCGCGAACGTCCTTTGTGCAGCCCGACCGACTTCAAGCTCTCGGTCGCCCATTCGGCGACGTTTGCACCGGCCCCCGGTGGCAGGACGATATGGTCGATCAAAACAGTGAGATCTACCCTTACGAGTCGGAAGTCGGGGGCCTGGCCTGCGACATGCCGGCCTTCAGGGAGCGGCCAGATGTTGGCGGCCCGAAGTTCGCGTTCGTCCGAGAAACTCGGATCCTTGTGGAAAAACGGCCGGTAGACCTCGCCCACCAGCACTTGAGTCATCTCAATCGCCCGGAGACGTTCCGTCTGAAAGTCGATGTAGTGGACCGGCGCGACCCTGATACCCTGCGGCATCAGCAGGTCGAACAGCGTGGCGTCATGTGATACGACGGCGACCGCATTCTCCCCTTCTCCCAGCTGGTGTACCTGCGCCACATCCATTCCGACTCTTCCCCACCTGCCAACAATTGACATAGCACCAGGGGCGGAGAATGTGTCTTTCCCCTGTGCTCCTGGTCGGGCACGGATAGCTTCCTTCTCGGCAATCGCCCCCGAGCAAAGATCCGCGCGACGAAAATAGAGCGCTCCGGTGGTCAGAAGCCCCAGGTCACCATCTAACTTACGGCGGTCCAGGTATCGCCAAATCGGTGTGGTGGGCAACGGCGCGTCCTTCCTTCCGGTCGCCGGCTGAGAGACGCGGCCAATTGACGCCATCAGCGCTCTACCTTGTCGAGGGCGCGTGCCGCCGCCCGCTGCACGGCAAGCCAGGGCGTCTTCTCCCAGGCGGAGCCGGTGGTGGACGTGAGCGAGTGCTCGCGCCCGGTCGTGAAAAACGTGCAGCGCCAGGCCTCCGGGTATTGGGTCAGCTCCAGGTCGTACGCTTGGCGATTCATGCCCGCCACCACGTCGCCAATCCCCGCCACGAGTCGAGCCACCGGTGGAGCGCCCTGGAACGCGGGCGCCATGTCGGCGGGGATGCGCGGGAGTGGGGCGGCGAAGCCAAGCGTCGCGAACATCAGCGCGGCCCGCTTCGCGTCGTCAGCGCGCGCAGCATCGGCGCTCGAAGCTCCTCAGTCACTCGATCACCTGATCCGCCCGCGCCAGCAGCGACGGCGGGATCGTGAGGCCGAGCGCCTTGGCGGTCTTGAGGTTGATGACCAGCTCGAACTTCGTGGGCTGCTGCGACGGGGAGGTCGGCGGGTTTGGCGCCCTTGAGGATCTTGTCGACGTAGACAGCGGCGCGCCGGTACAGATCCACCCGTGTTGGGCCCATACGTCAGGAGCAGTCCGGCCTCGGCATATCCCGCGAAAAGGCACATGCTGGGCAGCCGATGCTGCACCGCCATGTCGGCGAGCTGCTGCCGACTCGTCCAGGTCGTGCTACCCCGCAAGGCCAGGATCAGCGCCGGCTCGGCTCCGGGCTATGCTGGCGAAAGCGCCCTCGATGTCGCTGGGGTGCGGACGTCCGCGAACAGGATCGTCAGGCCGAGCTTCCGCGCCTGGCAGTCTCCGAGCGCGCAGCGGCCTCGGCGGCGCCGGAGCCGGTTCGGTTTGCCGGAGGATCGCCACCCGGAGAGCTTAGGGACGACCTCGTTCAGGATCTGCAGCTCCTTGGCGATGAACTCCGGGCCAGTACTCAGGGTCAGGCCCGTGATGTTCCCGCCCGGCCGCGCGAGGCTTGTGACGAGCCCGGCTCCGACCGGGTCGATGGCCGCACGCCATGACGATGGGTACGGTCGCGGTGGCCTGCCTCGAGCCGCGATGCCCGGCGTTGCCACCCGTCACGAGTGACGTCCGGCTTGAGCCGCACCAGCTCGGCGGCGAGATCGGGTAGCCGGTCGTACTTGCACGCGGCGTGGCGTGCTCGACCATGAGATTTCTCCTCGCGTAACCAGGTAGCCCAGCTCGCGGAGAAGTCTCCTGAGAACAAAGTCGGTTTTCGGGCATCCCCTGGCCGCCAAGGTAACCGATCCGGTACATCCGCCCGTCTGCTGCGCCTCGGACGGTGAGCGGCGCGGCGAGCAGCGCCGGCAGCACCAGCACAGGAACGCTCGCCGGTCCATCACTCGATCACCTGATCCGCCCGCAGCAGCAGCGACGGCGGGATCGTGAGGCCGAGGGCCTTGGCGGTCTTGAGGTTGATGACCAGCTCGAACTTCGTCGGCTGCTCCACGGGCAGGTCGGCCGGGCTTGGCGCCTTTGAGGATCTTGTCCACGTAGGCTGGCGGCACGCCGGTAGTGGCTCAGACAGGTCGGCCCCATAGGACATGAGGCCACTGCCGTGTATCCGCAAACGACATGGCTCCATGAGATCGCGGGCAGCCGATTGTTCGCTGCGAACTCAACGGTGCGTTGTCGGTCGCTACGAAGTCAGCGGTACTCCGGTCCAGCGACGAGCAGCGACTCGCGGCCTTGCGCTGCTCAGTGTGCCGCAAACGCGCTCGAAATCGTCAGGCTCTGCCCGTCACCGAGCGCAAGCGCCAGGCCGAGCGCCTGCGCTGCGCGGTTGCGTCTCCTGAAATCTGGCGGTGCATGGCGGCATTGCCTGAGTTCCAGAGAACGGCGACACGGGACAGCTTCGGCAGCGCCTGCTTGAGCAGCTCGAGCCGTTTGCCGCCGAGTTCCAGGGCGATGCTGCGACAAGCCCCGTGACGTTCCCACCTGGGCGCGCGAGGCTCGCGACGAGCTTCACCTGACCCGGCTCCGCCACCGCCGTCATGACGATGGGGATCGTGCTGCGTCGCGTGCTTCGCGGCCGGCGCCGGCGGGCGTGACTGGCTGCCGACGAGCACGTCAACCTTGAGGCTTGACCAGCTCGGCCGCGAGGGCTGAGATCCGCTCCGTACTCGCCCCTCCGCATTGCGGATCTCGAGAATGATGTTCCGTCCTTCCACGTAGCCGCAGATCGCGCAGGCCCTGCGTGAACTGCATGACGCAGGCGTCGACGCGTCCTGACGTCGCTCGTCAAGGAAGCCGATCCGCCAGGCCTTCCCCGCTTGCTGCGCCTCGGCGGCGAGCGGCGCGGCGAGCAGCGCGGCAGCACCAGCAGCAGGAAGCGCGCGTCGGTCCATCACTCGATCACCTGATCCGCCCGCGCCAGCAGCGACGGCGGGATCGTGAGGCCGAGGGCCTTGGCGGTCTTGAGGTTGATGACCAGCTCGAACTTCGTAGGCTGCTCGACGGGCAGGTCGGCGGGCTTCGCGCCCTTCAGGATGCTTGTCCACGTAGGCGGCGACGTCGCCGAAGCGCTCGTAGAGGCTCGGCCCGTAGGCTCATCAGAGCCCTCCGGCCTCCACGAAGTTCCGCGTCTATGGACATCGCTCGGCAGCCGGCTGCTTCGCCGCAAGATCGGCGATGGGCCGCAGTGCCCCTCCCGTCAAGGTGATCACGTATCAGTCATCAGTGCACGCGACTCGCTGTTGTCGGATAGTCCTGAGGCGCGTCGAAGTCCTTGCGCACCACGGACATCGATAGGCTCGAAGCCGCGACTCTGAAGAGCGGCCGCGCGAGCGCCTGCAACGGCTCTCCCTGCGTGCGTCGGCGGTCTCCCGGATTCCAGATGGGTCGCCGACGCGGCGCGCGCCCGGGCACCGCTTCCTTGAGCAGCTCGCAGCCGCTTGGCGCATGAACTCGTGCGGTCAGCTGCAGTGGCCAGACCCGTGATGTTCCCGCCGGGTCGCGCGAGGCTCTGTCGCGAAGCCAGAGCCGACCGGGTCTCCCACGGTCACGACGATCGGGACCATCGCAGTCGCGTGCTGGGCCGCCTCGTGCCACGACGGACCCCACCGCCAACAGGATGTCGACCTTCGAGCGGAGCAGCTCGTCGAGTATACCCGGGAGCCGGTCCGCCTGCCTCAGCGAAGCGGTACTCGATTAGGACTGTTCTGACCCTCGACGTACCCCAGCTCCCGGAGTCCATCGCGCAGCCCACGGACATCGTCGCCGTTGCAGATCGCGCGCACTGGCAGATCCACGTAGCCCAGTGCGGCGTACCTTCCCGACTGGCTGCGCCTCGGCGGCGAGCGGCGCGGCGAGCAGCGCGGCAGCACCAGCAAGGAACGCGCGGCGGTCCATCACTCGATCACCTGATCCGCCCGCGCGCAGCAGCGACGGCGGGATCGTGAGGCCGAGGGCCTTCGCGGTCTTGAGGTTGATCACGAGCTCGAACCGCACGGGCCGCTCGATCGGAAGGTCGGCGGGCCGGGCCCCTGCCGAGAATCTTCGCAACCAGGGTCGCCGCGATACGGTGCATGTCGCGTTGAATGGGGCCGTACCCGAGGAGGGCGCCGTCCTGGACGAAACTTCAGAGTCAGGACGATCGATGGCAGGCGACTCTTCAATGCGGCAGCGGCCACGAACATCCGATACCGGTCGTGGATAGCGCGGCGTCGAGAGCACCATCAGCGCCTGAGCGCCGTCCCGGTTCGCCAATCGCAGCGCCGCGGGTAGCTCGTCTGGCTCCGCGCCAGACGATCGATGAGAGTGTGAGGCCAAGGCGGCCGTGCCGGCTTCCGTCACCGCCTCATGCTGTGGCCCGGCGAGTTCGGCATCCCACAGCACGGCCACGCGGGAGACACCTGGCACCACGCTCTGTGAGGAGTTCGCAGCTGCTTCTGCGCTCAGGCCGGCCTGATCCAGGAAGACCCCTGTCACGTTGCCCCCGGGCCGTGCGAGGCTGGCGGCGTAACCGGCCGCGACGGGGTCGCTCTGTGGTCGTACCCGACGATCGGAAGCGATCCTGGTTGCGTCCCGTGCGCCCTGTATAGCGGACGGGTTGGCGGCGTAAATCACGCTGAACGCCGACACGGATGAGCTCGATGGTCTAGCTCCCGGAACCGCTCCGGGCTATTCGCACCTCGGAATTCGATGACGAGGTTCTGGTCCTCGACGTACCCGAGCTCCCGCAGCTGGTCGACGAATGTCGGCACGCTGATCGTCAGCCTCTCTCTGCGGGCACCCGCCAGCCATCCCACTCGCGACGTCTTCCCGCCTGCTGCGCCTCGGCAGCGAGCGGCGCGGCGAGAAGGCCACCGCGTGATGCCGGAGACGAAGGCCCGTCGGTGCATTACTCGATCACCTGATCCGCCCGCAGCAGGAGCGATGGCGGGATCGTGAGGCCGAGGGCCTTCGCGGTCTTGAGGTTGATCACCAGACGAATGTCCTTTATACCCTCGACCGGAAGCTCATCGGGACGTGCCCCCGAAGCAGCTTCGCAACCAATCGCGCGGCCTGACGTCCTTCGCGCTCGTAGTCGGATCCGTAGGACACGAGTCCGTTCAGTTCTCCCACGTGCGTCCAAAACTCGACGGGAAAGATGACCGGCAGGCGCGCCCACAGCGAGGCGATCAGCATCTGGCTCGGGAATATCGAGGGTCACTTCGACAGGAGCGAGCAACCCGTCCCCGGTCCCGAGCGCTTTCAGGACGGCAACCAGTTCTTTCGATGTCTCCACGGGGCGTTCCGGAACCTCGATTCCCAGGGCCCCGCCGCCCGCTGGGCAGCGCGGGCTGCCGAAGCGGCAGCGGTATCCCCCTTCGCGTAAATCGCCCAGATCCGGCGTAGAGCCGGGGCCAATTCCCTCAGGATCTCGATGCGTTTGGGGGCCAGTTCCGTGCTCAAGCCCGCGATCCCAGTGAGATTCATGGCCGGGTGCGCCATCGATGCCACCAAGCCGGCGGCCACCAGGTCGCCCACGCTGGTGAAGACGATCGGAAGCTTCTGGGTCGCGTCGCGGGCAGCGTTGGCCGCATGCTCACCAACGACAACGATGACGTCTGACGCGGGCCGCTACCAGCTCATGAGCCGCGTGGGACAAGAGGCCGGAAGTGCCTCGCGTGAAGCGTTGCTCGAAGACGACATGTCGACCCTCCTCGAGGCCTTCCGTCGCCAACCCGGCCCTGAGACCGACCAGCGTCGGTGGGTTCGCTCCGAACACGGTTGACAGGAAAACCGATGCGCCACACCTTCCCCGCCGGCTGCGCCCCGGCGGCGAGCGGCGCGGCGAGGAGCGCGGCAGCACTAGCAAGGAATGCCCGCCGATCCATCACTCGATCACCTGATCCGCCCGCAGCACCGGGAGCGTGAACGTGAACGTCGAGCCGATGCCCCACCTGGCTCTTGACCCAGATCCGTCCCGCCGTGCAGCTCGATGAACTTCCGCGAGAGCGCCAGCCCGAGACCCGTGCCCTCGACCTTCTTGTCCGCCGTCCCCACCTGCCGGAACTCCTCGAAGACCGCCTCCTGATCCTCGGGCGCGATGCCGACCCCGGTATCCGTCACGGCAATCTCGGCGACACCGTCATGCACCCCGGCGCTGACGTCAATCCGGCCCCCTCCGGGGTGAACTTCAAGGCGTTGGACAGGAGATTCAGGAGCACCTGCTTGACCTTGCGCTCGTCGCCCCGAATCGTCCCCAAGCCGCTCATCGACCGAGTGCCCGAGCGTGATCCCGCGCCGGGTCGCCCGCTCCCGCACCAGGATCAGCGCATTGTCGATGGCGCTCGGCAGATCGAAGTCGGTCGCCTCCAGCTCCATCCGGCCCGCTTCGATCTTGGAGAGATCGAGGATGTCGTTGATCAGCGACAGCAGGTGCTGGCCGGAGGCGTAGATGTCTTTCAGGTACTCGTCCTGCTTCTCGTTCAGCTCGCCGAACATCCGATCGACCAGCACCTCGGAGAACCCGATGATGGCGTTGAGCGGCGTGCGCAGCTCGTGCGACATGTTGGCGAGGAACTCGGACTTGTGCTGGCTGGCGACTTCGAGTTGGTGACTTTTTCGGCGATCTCGCGGTTACTGGCCGCGAGCTCAGTGAACAGCCGCACGTTCTCAATGCGCAATGACCGCCTGGTCGGCGAAGGTCTGCAGCAGCGCGATCTCCTTGGTCCGAGAATGGCCGTACCTCCGCGGCGGCGAAGGAAGAGAGCGCCGATCGGCACGCCTTTGCGGAGCAGAGGCATGGCGAGCGCAGTCCGGTGCCCGAAACGGACGGCAATCGCGCGCCGAGAGGGAACTCGGCCTCGGCGTTGGCGAGGTCCTCGACGTGAACCGTCCGGGCGTCCATGACGGCTCGGCCAGCCACCCATCCACGGTGGATCACATTCGAAAGCCTGGCGCCTTCTTCTACGGAGCCGTGAATGGCAGCCAGCCTGAGCTGATCTCCTCGACGAGCAGGAGAAAGGTGTCCGCCGCCTGGCACAGCCGGCTGGCGCTCTCGACCGAGCGCATCGAGGACCGGCTGCAGATCTGTCGGGGAGCCCGCGATGACCCTGAGGACTTCGCTAGTCGCCGTTTGCTGCTCCAGGCGTCTCGGTCACCTGTCGATGCGCCTGCGTCAATGCACCATTCTTCTCCTGTAGCTCGTTGAACAACCGCACGTTCTCGATGGCGATCACCGCCTGATCGGCGAAGGTCTGGAGCAGAGCGACCTGCCGGTCGGTGAAAGGCCCACGCTCCTGCCGCGCGACGTTAATCACGCCGATGGGCTCTCCGTCGCGCAGCATCGGCACGACGACGACGCCGCGGAAGCCGGTCGCCCGCGCCATCGCGACGGACCGCGGCGGCACCGCTGGATCGGTGGAGTCGATGACTTGGACGACCCGGCGGTCGAGAATGGCGCCGCTCGCAACCGTTTCTCGAAGGTTGACGACTACCGGGTAATGCTCGCGATATGCCTGTAGTCCCGCCGGGCTCAAGTTGTGGTGGGCAGCTAGATGGAGACGGTCACCATCCAAACGCAATACCGTGCCGAACAGTCCCTCGCACAGCTTGACGGCGTTCTGAACGATCGCATCGAAGACGGGCTGGATATCGCTCGGTGAGCGGGAGATCACGCGGAGGATGTCGGCCGTCGCGGTCTGCTGCTCGAGCGCCTCCTTCGTCTCGGTGAACAGGCGCACGTTCTCGATGGCGATGACGGCCTGGTCGGCGAACGTTTTCAGCGAGCGCGATCTCCGTTTCGGTAAACGGTCGCGCCTCCGCTCGACTAACGGTGATCGCGCTGATCGACGCACCGTCACGCAGCATGGGCACGCCGACGATGCTTCGGAACTGGACGGCTTGGGCTACCGATTGGTCATACTCGGATCGGCCAGGGCGTCTGGGATATGAACAACGGCGCCGTCGAGGATGGTGCGGCCGAGCGCTAACGCCCGACTAGGCGGCTTGGTAAGGAACCGCTGCATGGCCTCAACACCCCTCAAGCCTGATGTACGCATGTGCGGCCAGATGCACGAGTTCACCGTCGTACCGTGCGACCGTGCAGTAGTTGCCATCGCATAGCCGTCGGGCGCTTTGGGCGATGACATCGAAGACGGGCTGAATATCAGTCGGTGAGTTGCTGATGGCGCGCAGAATCTCGCTCGTCGCCCCCCGCTGCTCCCGCGCCTCGGCCAGTTCGCGGTTGCGCGTCTGGAGCTGCTCCAGCGTCTCGGCCAGGCGCTTCTCGAGGTCGCCCCCCTCGAGCCTTCCCCTTCCCTGACTTGCGGGCGACCGGACGCGTGCTTTCAGCTTTCGCTTTTTGCCGGCTTTGCACCCCTGACGCATCGGGTTCTCCTCTTACCTTTCCACAGGAGCCACTCGCCGATTCATGACACGCCCTCCTGCAGCTTCTCCAGTGCCGCCTCGAGCAGCGCCCGGATCTCGGCGTCGCGCTCCCGCCGGGTCTCGGCCTTCCGCTGCCGGCTCCGAGCGGCTCGGCACCGACCTGGAGCAGACCTCCTGGCCGGTGTGGATCGGCACCTTCTGGCAGACGGGGCATAGCCGGGAGGCTAGCACGCCTCTCTAACGGCGCACGTACGCCGTCCGGGCTCGCTACCAGGCGGAGTTCCCGGCAAAGACATGGTGGACCCTACCGCGGTCTTCGGAGGGCTGGAAGGGCACGAGAATGGCTCCCAGACCCACGCGGCTCCGGCGCGGCCGCGGGTGCGGGCGAGAAGACGAAAGTTCACGGGCGCTATCTCTCTGCGATCAGGGGTCTGAAAGACGCCGCGCCGGCGACGCCGAGCAGAAGGGCCGCCGCCGCCCTCGGGGTGTCACCGGAGGCCGTGGTCGAGGCGGCGAGGAAGTTGTGGAGAGGGAGCCTCACGGCGAGACGGGATCGCCAGGTCGCCTGGCGTGGCAAGGCAGCCGTGGAGGACGATCCGCGACGCCTCCAAGCGATAAAGGCCACCGAAACCCGAGCGCTGCTCGAGGAGCCCGGCAAGAGCTGAAGGGCGGTGCTGTCACCAGGAGGAAGAGGAGATAATCGAGCTGCTGGATCCCTGCTAGATGGAACGCTCGCGCGCGCGGTGATGCTCAGAAAGAAAAACCCCCGAGACCGTAGCAGTCTCGGGGGTTTCTGGTGGTTGCGGGGGCTGGATTTGAACCAGCGACCTTTGGGTTATGAGCCCAACGAGCTACCGGGCTGCTCCACCCCGCGGTGACGAGTCACACTCTACCGGACGTCGGCCGAGTCGTCAACCCCCTCCGCCGGCCATGCGCCCGGTGCTGGGCGGGACCCGCTCCGGTGGGAGGCTCGCCCGCGGGCCGCCGGACCGGGAGGCTGCCTCGGGCGGGGTCACGTCGCGCGGAGGGATGGAGCGTCCCCACTCCGCGGCGGCCCCGAAGCCGAACACGCCCGGAGCTTTCGCCATCGACGGCGCCGCGGGCGCCCACCGCCGCATTGGGCGCAGTCCACCCCGCGATGCCGGCGCGGCCGCTCTTCGTCGGCCGCGAGAGCGGCGCCAGGAAGCCGGGGTGTGCGGCACTGGCGGTGGGGTCGGACGGAGATCGCGATCCGGGACGGCGGGCGGCGGAGGCTCGCGCTTCACGGGCGGCGTCTTGCTTTCCAGCGGCTGGGCCATGACGCCAGGCGTGATGGCGAGCGCACTGACTGATCCCACCGCGAGCCCGGTCCCTACGAGGCTGAAGAACCCTCGAATACGCATGGGTCATCCTCCTGCCTTCAGAGGGGTGCATCACCCATGCCCAATGCCCGGCGAGAGAACGGCGGGGAGAACAGCTACTTACGAGGCTGGAAGTCCTTGCGCCCCGGTCCCATCCGGCCTGCCGGGCCGGTAATTGCTACGCGGATCGCTTTAGGTGGCCGGCAGCCAGGCGCGAGGACACTCGATCGGTCTTTCGCCGCCTCGTAGGCGCCGGTGCGCCAGAGGCTCCACAGCACGCGCCAGGCCGCGCGCGTGGCGAGGAGCCAGTACGTCTGGCAGCGGAAGGTCCCGAGGAACTTCTCCTTCCAGCTCTTGCGCTGGAGATCCACCGCGCGCGGCAGGTACGGGCGCAGCGCCTCGATGGAGTTCTGCGTGACGATGCCGCCCACCCACACCGTCAGCGCGAGTGACACGGTGGGCGCCCGATGCCGAAGTAGAAGAACACGGGATGCTCGGCGCGGTACTGATAGGCGAGATACCAGCCCAGCCAGCCCGTGAAGGGGTAGACCAGCGCCGCGATGGGCCACTCGATGACCTTGTTCCCGATGTGCCGCGTGAGCTGGGCGAGGTTGAAGGCGTTCTTCCGCTCCCGCCAGCGCTCGCGCAGGAAGCCAGATATCGTCCAGCACCCCCAGGTACCAGCGGGCGTTCTGGCGGATCACCTTCTCGGAGGTTTCCGGCAGATCGGTGAGCTCCACCATGGGCATGGCCTCGATGAGAATGCCGCGCGCGCCCAGCGCATAGCCGAGCGTGGAGTCCTCGGTGGCGCCCGAGGTGGGGAAGCCGCCCACCGCCTGGAGCGTGTCCAGGCGCACGAACTGGTTGTGGCCGAGGCAGATCTGCGCGCGCCGGAAGAAGAGCTCGAAGGCCGGCCGCACATGCCGTCCCGAGTCGGGGCCACCGCGCGGCGAAGGCGGCGAAGAGCTGCACGCGCTTCACCTCGTTGATGAGCCGGGCGATGGAGACGCGGATGAAGATGGAGGATTGCTGGATGGCGCAGATGCGCCCGCGGATGTCGAGCCTGCGTCGTGGTTGGCCAGGGAGAGCGGGATGCCCTGATACGCGAGCGCCCCCGTCCCTGCCCTTCGCGTGAGGCGATCCAGCGGTAGGTGTCGGGATCCGGCACGGAGTCGGCGTCGCTCACCCCCACGAAGACGCCGGCGCGGGTCGTACGTCGTCGCCGAGCACCTCGTCAGACGCCGGGCGCGGAGCGCCCAGTTCAGCTGCTGCGCCTTGCGCCCCGGACCCGGCATGGCCACGTGGATGAGCCGCTTCTGCTGATAGGGCGGCAGGGTCTCGCGCAGCCGGCGGACGAGCTCGCCCGTGCTGGCCCCCATGAGCGGGTGCGGCGCGCGCTCCTCCTCCTCCTTGGTGATCACCACCACGTGGAGCCGCCCGTGGGGGTAGCGCGAGGAGACGAGCGCGCGGTCACCGTGCTCGCGATGTCGGGCTCCTGATAGGCGGGCACGAGATGGAGGAAGACCGGCGCGCGTCGCGCCCGTTCCAGCGTCTCTTCGGTGGGCAGCGCGGAGAGGCGGGCATAGGACTCGCGCACGAAGCGCACCGTGGTGCGCATGCCCTTCCAGTCCAGGCGCGAGCTTGAAGACGGCGCGGGCATTGATGGCCAGCGCGATGAGGAAGAAGGCGAGGACGAGGTACTCCATGGCGCGTGCTCAGCCTCCAGGGGTGCTGGGCGGCAGCTTCAGGATCCGCTCGCCGGGCTTCACGAGGCCGAGGGCTCTCGCGGGCCAGGCCGCTCGATCTCGTCGGGGTCGTTGCGCAGCCCCTCGATGGTCCGGGAGAGGCGCTGGGTCTCGTCGCGCAGGCCCGCGATGTCGCGCTCGAGGGTCTCCACCTCGCGCTTCATGTGCCACACCCGGGCCAGGCTGTTGGCCCCCATAGAGCAGAGGAGCGCCGCGGCGGCGGCCAGCACCCGCGCGCAGCGCGCGCGGGCTCACCGGCGGCCGCCCCGGAGGGCAGCGCGACCCGGCCACACCGCGGCGACCCCCAGCTCCTCCTCGATGCGCAGGAGCTGGTTGTACTTCGCGGTGCGCTCGCCGCGCGCCAGCGAGCCGGTCTTGATCTGCCCGCGCGTTGACGGCGACGGCGAGGTCGGCGACGAAGGCATCCTCCGTCTCGCCCGAGCGGTGCGAGATGATCGGTGCCGTAGCCCGCGCGCTTGGCCACCTCGATCGCCTCCAGCGTCTCGGTGAGGGTGCCGATCTGGTTCACCTTGATGAGGACGGCGTTGGCGACGCCCTCCTCGATGCCCTCCTGGAGGATGGCCGGGTTGGTCACGAACAGGTCGTCGCCCACGAGCTGCACGCTTGCGCCGAGGCGGCGCGTGAGCTGCCGCCAGCCCTCCCAGTCGTCCTCGCCGAGGCCGTCCTCGATGGAGCAGATCGGGATAGCGCGCGCAGCAGCGTCCTCGTAGAAGGCGATCATCTCCTCGCTCGGACTTCTGCGTCCGGTCGGCGCGAAGGCGGTAACGGCCGTGCTCGCCGAACTCGCTGGCCGCCACGTCGAGGGCCAGATAGACGTCCTCGCCGGGACGGTAGCCGGCGCGCCTCGATGGCGCGGAGCACGAAGTCGAGCGCCTCCACGTTGCCCGGCGAGCGTCGGGGCGAAGCCGCCCTCGTCGCCCACGCCGGTGGAGAGCCCCTGGTCCTTGAGCAGCTTCGCAGGGTGTGGAAGATCTCCACGCCCGGTCCGGAGCGCTTCCGCGAAGGACCCCGCGCCCGCCGGCACCAGCATGAACTCCTGGATGTCCAGCCCGTTGTCGGCATGCGCGCCGCCGTTGAGCACGTTCATGAACGGCACCGGCAGGATGCGCGCGCCCGGGCCCGCCGAGATATTGATAGAGCGGCAGGCCCGCAGTCGTCGGCCGCGCGCGCGCGCCACCGCGAGCGAGACGCCGAGGAGGGCATTGGCGCCGAGCCCGGATTTGTTGGGCGTGCCGTCCAGGTCGAGGAGGGCCCGGTCGACCGCCGCCTGCTCCGCCCGCCTCCATCCCCTCGATCTCGGGGGCGATGGTCTCGATCACGTTCTGGACCGCGCGCCGGACGCCCTTGCCGCAGGTAGCGCGAGGCGTCGCCGTCACGCAGCTCCATCGCCTCGCGCTTGCCGGTGGAAGCGCCGGACGGGCACCATGGCGCGGCCGAAGGCGCCCGACTCGAGCCACACGTCGACCTCGACGGTGGGATTGCCGCGGGAGTCGAGAATCTCGCGCGCGTGGACGGACCGGATCTCGGACAGGGCTCAGGCCTTTCGCTCGAGGATGAAATGCGCGAGCGCTCGGAGCGGGTCGGCGGGCGGGCCCAGCGGGGCCAGCGCGCCGAGTCGGCATCCGCGACGAGCGCTTCGGCCCGGGCCCGCGAGGCGGCGCAGCCCGTGCACGCCGGATAGGTCGCCTTCTGCTGCGCCTGGTCCTTGCCCGCGGTCTTGCCCAGCTCGCTCTGGCTGGCGGTCGACGTCGAGGATGTCGTCCACGATCTGGAACGCGAGCCCGAGGGCCTGCGCCCGCCGTCGCCAGCGCCCGGAGCGATCTCCGCTCGCGCCGGACAGCCGAGCGCCCACCGTGAGCGACGCGCGGATCAGCGCCGCCGGTCTTGTGCAGGTGGATGTAGTCGAGCATGTCGGCGCCGACTTGTCGCCCTCCGGCTTCGAGATCCGCCGACCTGCCCGCCCACCATGCCGTCGGTGCCCGGCGGCGTCGGCGACGTCCGCCAGCACGTCGCGGAGAACGGCGCTGTCCGCGCCGGCGCGCCAGCGAGTCCGCGAGCAGCCGGAAGGCGAGCGTGAGGAGCCCGTCTCCGGCCAGGATGGCCATGGCCTCGCCGAACACCTTGTGGCTGGTGGGCCGGCCGCGGCGATAGTCGTCGTTGTCCATCGCGGGCAGGTCGTCGTGGATGAGCGAGTAGGTGTGGATCATCTCCAGCGCGCAGCGCGGCGGGCAGCACCGGCTCCATGCGGCCGCCCACCGCCTCCGCGCCCGCCGATCACCAGCACCGGGCGCAAGCGCTTGCCGCCCGCGAAGATGCTGTAGCGCATGGCGCGTGTGAAGCGTCGCGGGCGGCCGGTCTCGGCGGGCAGGCGGCGCTCGAGCGCCGCGTCCACCGCTGCGCGCGCGCTCCTTCATGGTAGGCGTCGACGTCGAAGCTCACCCGCTGCTCGTCCTCCGTCCCAGGCGAAGGGCTCCGTGCGGAGCAGGCCGCCGCTCGTCCTGGGTCAGCGAGCTCGATGCGCTTCTCGGCCTCGTCGAGGTACCTGGCAGCAGCGGCGGGCCAGTCCCACGCCCTCCTCGAAGGCCTTCAGCGACTCCTCCAGCGGCAGATTGCCGGCCTCGAGCGTGTCCACGATCTGCTCGAGCCGCTGCGAGCGCGTCCTCAAACTTGATGTCGGTCATCTCGCTCCTTCACGTCCGCTCACCTGCGCGCCCAGTGCGCCTTCGTGCCAGCAGGATCTCGATGGCGTCGCCCGGCGCGCACCTGCGCCGCGCGTCCGCACCACCGCGCCCGACGGCAGCAGTCGCGTCAGGCTATAGCCGCGCCCGAGCACGGCGAGCGGCGAGAGCGTCTGCAGCCGTCCCACCGCGGCGCTCGAACCGGTGCCGCGAGACCTTGGCACGGTGCGAGGCCGGACGCGGCGAGCCGGCCGCGGAGCTGCGCGAGCACCGCGCGTGCCGTTGGAAATCCTAGCCAACGGGTGCTGGGAACTCAAGGCGTTTGTGGCGAGCTCCACGCGATGGGCGAGCGCCTGGCGACGGGTGCGCGCGCGGTCGCAGCCGCAGGCGAGCCGCCGTCGTCCAGCCGCCGGCGGTGCCACTCGCGGAGCACGCGGCCGGGCTCGGTGAGCACGCGGCGTCGCGCCAGCCCGGCCACGCGCTCGCGCCGGTGCGTCGATCTGCCGCGCCATCGCCTGGCCCAGGCGCTCGTAGAGATCGGCCACCGCGCGGATCACCGCGAGCTTCTCGCGCACCACCAGCTCGGCGGCGCCGGACGGCGTGGGCGCGCGCAGGTCGGCCACGAAGTCCGCGATGGTGAAGTCCGTCTCGTGGCCCACCGCGCGAGATCACCGGGCACGCGGCAGGCGACGATGGCGCGCGCCACCCGCTCGTCGTTGAAGGCCCAGAGATCCTCGATGGAGCCGCCGCCGCGGCCCACGATGACCACGTCCAGCTCCGGCACCTCGCCGGCGATCGCGGAGCGCCGCGCACGATCTCCAGGGCGCCTCGTCTCCCCTGCACGCGCACGGGGAAGATCAGGATGCGCAGGTCGCCGAAGCGCCGGCCGATGATGTTGAGCGATGTCGCGGATGGCCGCGCCGGTGGGCGAGGTCACGATGCCGATGGTGCGTGGGAACGCGGGCAGCGGGCGCTTGCGGGCCTCGTCGAAGAGGCCTTCCGCCTCGAGCCGGCGCTTGAGCTGCTCGAACGCGAGCCTGCAGCGCGCCCAGGCCCTTGGGCTCGAGCAGCTCGACGACCAGCTGGTATTCCCCGCGCGCCGCGTAGACGTCGAGGCCGCCGAAGGCCAGTACCTGCATGCCGTCCTCGAGGTCGAAGCGCACCCGCCGCCCGCGGCCCCGGAACAGCACCGCGCGGAGCTGGGCCATCTCGTCCTTCAAGCGTGAAGTAGGCGTGGCCGAGGCGGGCGTGCGGAGGTTGCTGATCTCCCCTTCGACCCAGACGGTCGGAAATCGCCTCCTCGAGCTGCGCCTTGATCCGCGCCGTCAGCTCGGAGACCGACCACACCGCCCGGATCGCTCATGCTCAGCGAGGCCGGACTGGCGCTGAGCGGCGAGGAGGGTATTGCGCATGAGCATGGCGACGCGTCATGGGGCCGACGCCGCCGGGCACCGGCGTGATGGCGCGCGCCTTGGGGCTGACCGAGTCGAAGTCCACGTCGCCCGCGAGCTTGCCGGTGTCGAGGCGGTTGATGCCCACGTCGATGACCACCACGCCCTCGCTTCACCATGTCGCCGGTGATCACGCCGGGCCCTGCCTGCGGCCACGCAGAGGATGTCGGCGCGCCGGCAGTGCGCGGCGAGGTCGCGCGTGCGCGTGTGGCACATGGTCACGGTGGCGTGGCGTCCGAGCGAGGAGCTGGGCCAGCGGCTTGCCCACCAGCCGCGAGCGGCCCACCACCACCGCCTCCGCGCCCTCCAGCGCGATGCCGTAGTGGTCGAGGATCTCGAGGCAGCCGGCCGGCGTGCACGGGACCACGGTCGGCTTGCCGCCGAGCAGATTGCCCAGGCTCATCGGGTGCAGCCCGTCGGCGTCCTTCTCCGGCGCGATGGCGGCGATGATCTCGTCCTCGTCGAGCCCCTTGGGCAACGGGAGCTGGACGAGGACGCCGTGGATGCCGCGATCCGCGTTGATCGATCGTGATCGTGGCGAGCAGCTCGGTCTGGGAGCAGCCCGTCGGGATAGAGGAAGTCGCGCGAGGCGATGCCCACCTCGTCCGCCGTCGCTTCTTGTTGCCGGACGTAGATCGCGGAGGCGGGATCCTCGCCGACCAGGACCACCGCGAGCGTGGGCGCGGTCCCGATCCTGATCCCGGAAAGCCGCGACGCCGGCCTTGACCTCGGCCAGGACCTTCGCCGCGACCGCCTTGCCGTCGAGAATCACGGGCGCGGCGGTCAGGCGGGAGCGGGACGCGGAGGCGCTCGATCCCGAGGGCCTTGGCCGGTATCCGGATCGATGCGGATCACCACGCCATGCAGGGCGGCGGGCCCCTTGGCGGGCGTGAAGCGGTTCGGCATCTGGGTCAGGAAGCGGCTGATGGCCAGCTCCGGATCCACGCCGATCACCGAGTCCACCGGCCCGGTCATGCCGAGATCCGTGATGTAGGCGGTGCCCTTGCGGTGAGCACGCGCTCGTCCGCGGTCTGCACGTGGCGATGCGTGCCCGACCACCGCGCTCACCCGCCCGTCGAGATACCAGCCCATGCGCCTGCGACTCGGACGTCGCCTCGCAGTGCATGTCCACCACGATGATCGGCGTATCCCTGGCGGAGCCGCGCCACTTCCTCGTCGGCCTTGCGGAACGGACAATCGAGATGCTGGGGAAGAATACGCGGCCCATCAGGTTCAGCGACGGCGACCTTGTGCGGGCCCCGCCTTCACCACCGACCGAGCCCGCCCCCGGCGTCCCCGGCGGATAGTTGGCCGGGACGGAGGAGGAGGTTCTCCTTCACGATGTACTCGATGATCTCCTTCTGGTCCCAGGTGTGGTTGCCGGAGGTCATCACGTCCACGCCCTCGGTCGAGGAAGGTCGCGCGCGATCAGCGGGGTCACGCCGAAGCCGGCGGCGGCGTTCTCGACGTTCACCACCGCGAGGTCGACTTCGTACTGCTTGCGGAGCTTGGGCAGGAGCGCGTGACCGCGCCGGCGCCCGGGCTCGCCGAAGACGTCGCCCACGCAGAGAACGGTGAGGGGCTTCGCCATCGCTACTTCGCCACTCGACCGCGCGCGTCTCGCGGATCACCACCACCTTGATGTGGCCGGGGTACTGCATCTCGGCCTCGATGCGCTTGGAGATGTCCTTGGCGAGCTGGTGGGCGTCGAGGTCGGAGATCTGCTCGGACTTGGTCATGATCCGCAGCTCGCGCCCCGCCTGGATCGCGTAGCACATCTCCACGCCCTTGTAGGACATGGCGATCTCTTCCAGCTTGGCCAGGCGCTTGATGTAGCTCTCCAGCACGTCGCGGCGCGCGCCGGGCCGGGCGGCGGAGATGCCGTCGGCGGCCTCGGTCAAGCACCGCCTCGATGGTCTCCGGCTCGACGTTCTCGTGGCCGCAGAGCGCGCGCGTTGATGACCTGCGGCGACTCGTTGTACTTGGTCAGCACCTGCAGCGACAGCTCGGGATGGCTCCCCTCCTGCTCGTGGGTGAGCGCCTTGCCGATGTCGTGGAGCAGCCCCATGCGCTTGGCGAGCTTGACGTCGGCGCTCGATCTCGGCCGCCATCATGCCCGCCAGCCAGGCGCACTTCCTTGGAGTGCTGGAGGCAGTTCTGGCCGTAGGAGGTGCGGAACTTCATCCGCCCCACGAGCTTGACCAGCTCCGGGTGCAGGCCGTGGACGCCGACCTCGAAGCAGGCCTTCTCGCCCTCTTCCTTGAGGTGCTCCTCCATCTCCTTCTTGACCTTCTCCACCACTTCCTCGATCCGCGCCGGATGGATGCGGCCGTCGGCGATCGAGCTGCTGCAGCGCCAGCCGCGCGATCTCACGGCGGTAGGGATCGTAGGCGGAGATGAGGACGGCCTCCGGCGTGTCGTCCGACGATCAGGTCCACGCCGGTGTGCAGCTCCAGCGCGCGGATGTTGCGCCCCTCGCGGCCGATGATGCGCCCCTTCATGTCGTCGGAGGGCAGGTCCACGATCGACACCGCGGTCTCCACCGTGTAGTCGGGGGCGAGCCGCTGGATGGTGGTGGCGAGCACCTCCTTGCGCCTTCGACGTGCGCGGTCTCGCGCGCCTCTTCCTCGAGCCGCATGCCGAGGAGCTGGGCCTCGCGCCGGACCTCCACCTCCACCTGCGCCATGAGCTGACGGCTTGGCCTCCTCGGCGGTGAGACCGGCGATGGCCTCGAGCTTGCGCCGCTGCTCGTCGAGCGGCATTGGCCAGCCGGGCCTCCGTCTCGGTGAGGCGACGCTCGCCGGTCCCCAGCGCTCGTGTCCCGGTTCTGGAGTCCTCGGTCCCGCCGGTCGAGTGGTCCGATCCGGCGGGCCGAGCTGCTCTTCCTGCTGGACCACCCGGCGCTCGATGTCCTGGATCTCCTTCGCCGGGCGCGGCGTTTCCTGGTCGAGCTCGGCCGCGGGCGCTTGCAGCGCCGACTCCTTCGCTTCGAGCTCGGACGCCGCGGATCCTGGCCTCGGCTCTCGCGGCCTTGGCCTCCGCGTCGCGCGCCGATTGGTCGACCGGCGCGCTTGGCGTCGTCCACGATGCGACGGGCGCGTGACTTCGGCGTCGCCGATGGTACGCACCGTGGCGATCTTGTGACCGCAGATACCCGACGAGGAATGCGAGGATTGCGACGATCGGCAGGAGGAGCAGCATCATGACGTCCATCGGTCTCTCCATTCCGGGGGCAGCCCCGGACGGATCGTAGCACTGTTCTGGAACGCGCGCAAGTAGCCGCGAAATTTGCGAAAGTATAGGCTCATGCGGACGGCAAAGTCAACGAAACGCCGCTGTGCCCAGCGAAGCGGAAGTAACAGAGCGATCGGTCCGGACGGGCCGATCGGAATGGAACTGCCCCGCCTCTGCCGTGTGCCGACGGTGTTTCGAACCTGGTATGCACCAGGTGGGCGCCAAAATGGAGGGCTTCAGGCTTCCCCTCCAGCGAGGGGCATGCGCACCACCCTCTTGCAGCGGCGTCCCATGCGTTAAACGAGGTTGAAACTTCCCCGACATCACGCACAGCGCAGGGCTGTCCCTGTGTACCCCCGCTCGCGGCCCACCGTCAAGCCCCTAAGTCGCGAGGAGGCCTCACTCAGCGCGATGGGGGCCACGGCGTCCAGGAGCTTGATGAGCTGCACCAGCCGCGCGCTTGACGTCTATATCGCCCTCGCCATGCTCGTCGCGGAGGCGGAAGAGCCTCGTCGGTGATGTACAGCGCGGCCAGCGACCAGCAGCTTGACGGGATCCTGGCCGGGGCGTCGCCCCTGGATCTCCTTCACGCGCTTCTCCACGTAGGACGACGAGCGCGGCACATAGTCCGGCGGTCGGCATCGCTACGGATCGCGTAGCGTCTGCCCGAGAACCTCCACGTCCACCCGCCTCGGCTCGGCCATCAGGCCGCCGCTGCTCCAGCTTGTCCAGCTCCCGGAGGATCGCGTCCACCTGCGTCAGCGACGTCCTTCGCGCTCCTGCTTCAGCGCGCGCAGCTCGGCCCGCTCCGTCTCGAACGCTCCTCGATCCTGGCGCCTGAGCGCGTCGCGCTCCCGAGCCGGACGCGCGCGATCACGTCCGCCGCGCGCTTGACGGACTGCTCGAGCTGCTCCAGCCGCTGGACCAAGCTGCTCCGCCATGAGGCCCTCCGCACCTCGGCGCCGAAGCGCCGCCCGAGCTCGCGGACGACGCGGGCGTGCTGCTCGTTCACCTCGGCATCCGTGAGCGTCCGGTCGGGCGCCTGGAACGTGAGGCCGCAGGCCAGGCTCCGCGTCCCGCCCCGACCCGGCTCCCGCTGTAGACGTCGAAGACCTGCACCCGCGTGAGCCATGCGGCGTCCATCCGCGGATGGCGGCCTCGATCTGGGCCACCGTCACGTCGTCCGCCACCACCAGCGCCAGGTCGCGCTGCACCGCCGGGAAGCGCGGGAGCGGGGCATAGCGCGCGACGGCGGTGGGCCGAGCGGCCAGCGCGCCCAGAGCGACGCCGGCGGCGAAGACCGGGCGCGTCAGATCGAAGGCCTCGCGCACGTGCGCGCTCACCTCGCCGAACCAGCCGAGCCTCCTCCCTCCCGCACCGAGCCGCGCCGACCGGCCCGGCTCGAGATAGGCGGGCTCCTGGCCCGGCGCCCAGGGCGTCGTCTCCGCGCCGGGCGCGCCCGCGGCGGCCAGCGCCAGCTCCGGCCATGCCCTTGGCGTCGTAGACGTCCACCCGCTCGCGTCCCGAGTGCCAGGCGCGCGGCGCGCGAAGCCCCGTCAGCGCCAGCCCCAGCCAGAGCTCCTCGTGCGCGGGACGATCGCCGTCCGACTCCCGGTGCGGCGAGAAGATCGTCCCCACCTCGAAGGCCCGCACGTCGGGGTTCTGGCGATGCGACGTTGGTGGCGAGGACCTCGAGGAGTCCCGGCAGGAGCGAGGGGCGCATGACCGAGCGCTCCGCGGAAAGCGGGTTCTGGAGCGCCACCAGCCGGGCGGGATCGTCCCACCCCAGGAGCTTGAGCCGCGCGGGGTCCACGAAGGCGTAGGTGATGCACTCCGCGAGCCCGGCGTCGACCAGGGCGCGTGACGGCCGCCGCGTCACGCGCAGCCCCGCCGGGCCGAGTCACCGGCGACGAGCTCTCCGCCCCCGCCAGCGATCGAGCGGGATCTGGTCATAGCCCCAGATCCGCACGATCTCCTCGACCGAGATCGTCCTCCTGGACGATGTCGCGGCGGAAGCTCGGCACCACCACCTGGAGCGTGGGCCCCGTGTCGTCCACCGCGAAGCCCGAGCGCCTGGAGGATGCGCACCGCCTCGGCGCGCGGCGGGCCGCGCCGATCACCCGCTCCACGCGCTCGAGCCGGAGCGCGATGCGGGAGTGCGGGCGCGGCGGCCGGGTACACGTCGAGCACGCCGTGGCCACCGTGCCGCCGCCGAGATCGGCCATGAGATACGCGGCGCGATCCAGCGCGGGGATCACGCCCTCGATGTCCGCGCCGCGCTCGAAGCGGTAGGCGGCGTCACTCGACAGCGACAGTGCGCGTGAGGTGCGGCGAATGGAGCCCGGGTTGAAGTAGGCGCTCTCCAGCAGCACCGTGGTCGTCCCCGCCCGCACCTCGGAGTCCGCCCCGCCCATGACGCCGCCCACCGCCACCGGCCGCTCGGCGATCGCAGATCATCAGCATGTCCGGCGCCAGCGCGCGCTCGCGGCCGTCCAGCGTGGTGAGGCGCTCGCCGGGCCGAGCCCGGCGCACGACGATCGCGGCCGCCCGCGAGGCGGTCGCGGTCGAACGCGTGGAGCGGCTGGCCCAGCTCCCACAGCACGTAGTTGGTCACGTCCACCACGTTGTTGATGGGGCGCAGTCCCACCGTGCGGAGGCGCTGGGCCAGCCAGGGCGGCGAGGGCTTCACGGTGAGGCCGGTGATGACGCGCGCGGCGTACCGCGGGCAGAGGTCCGGGTCGGCGATCTCCACGCGCGGCCAGCGCGCGCCGCCGGGACTCCCTTCCTTCACCGCCACCTGCGGGTAGCGGAAGGGCGCGCCGGTCAGCGCGGCGACCTCGCGCGCCACCCCCACGATGCGCGAGCACGTCGGGCCGGTTGGGCGTGATCTCGATCTCGAAGATCGTGTCATCCAGGCCCAGATAGGTGGCGAGATCCGCGCCGAGCGGCGCGTCGGCGGGCAGCGCGAGGATGCCGGCGGCGTCCTCGCCGATGCCCAGCTCCTTCTCGGAGCAGAGCATGCCCTCGGACAGCGTGCCGCGGATCGTCGCGGCGGTGATGGCGCGGCCGCCCGGCAGGCGTCGCGCCCGGCGGCGCCAACGCGGTGCGCAGCCCCGGCGCGGCATTGGGCGCGCCGCACAGGATCGGACAGCTTGCGGTCCGGCAGCGCCACGCGGCAGAGCCGGTTCGCGTGGCCCGGGCGCGGGCCTTCCACCTCGCGCTCGATGGCCTCGATCTCGCCGACCACCACGCCGGACAGGCCCTCCACCACGGGGCGAGCCCTTCCACCGGCACTCCCGGCATTGGTCAGCCGGTCGGCGAGCTGCGCGGGCGGAAGGTCCGTGTCGACGTACTCGCGCAGCCAGCGGTACGAGATCTTCATCGCGCGACCGTCCCGAGCGGCACGAACTGACCGAGGAAGCGCAGGTCGTTCTCGAAGAAGAGGCGGATGTCGTCGACTCGCCGTACTTGAGCATGGCGATGCGCTCGACGCCCATGCCGAAGGCCCAGCCGGTGACCTCCTCGGGATCGTAGCCGCACGTTGCGCAGCACGTTGGGATGCACCATGCCCGAGCCGAGGATCTCGAGCCAGCCCGCCTGCTTGCAGAACGCGGCAGCCGTCCCCGCCGCACGTGAAGCAGAGCACGTCCGCCTCCGCCGACGGCTCGGTGAACGGAAAGAACGACGGCCGGAAGCGCAGGCGCGAGCGGGCCCGAACATCTGCTTGGCGAAGAGCTCGAGCGTGCGCCTTGAGGTCGGCCATGGTGATGTGCCGGTCCACCGCGAGGCCCTCCACCTGGTGGAACATCGGCGAGTGGGTGGCATCGGTGAGGTCGCGGCGATAGACCTTGCCCGGGGAGATCGATGCGCACGGGCGGGCGCCTGGCCAGCATGGTGCGGATCTGCACCGGCGAGGTATGCGTCCGCAAGAGCGCGCCCCCGCCACGTGGAGGGTGTCCTGCATGTCGCGGGCGGGATGATCGTCCGGGAAGTTGAGCGCGCCGAAGTTGTAGTAGTCGCTCTCGACCTCGGGGCCCTCGGCCACCGAGAAGCCCAGCCCCTCGAAGATCTCGATGATCTCGTCCTGGACCTGCGTGAGGGGATGGCGGAGCCCGGGACGACGTAGCGTCCCGGCAGCGTCAGGTCCACGCGCTCGGCGGCGAGCGCGCGGCGCCGCTCCTCCTCCTTGAGCGCCGCCACGCGCGCCTGCGAGCGCGCCCTCCGAGCTCGGTCTTGAGCTCGGTTGGCCTGGCCTGCCCACCAGCGGCCGCTGCGGCCGCCGGCAGCGAGCCCAGCGAGCGGAGGAGGGCGGTCAGCTCCCCGAGCGCCCCAGGACGCGCACCCGGAACGACTCGAGGTCGGACGTGGACCGGGCCCCGGCGATATCCGCCAGGGCCCGGTCACGGATCTGCTGGACCCGAGGGTCCGCGCCACGCTCAGGCGCGGCCTGCCGCTCGCGCCGTCTCCGCCAGCTTCGCGAAGGCGGTGGGATCGTGAACGGCCAGCTCGGCGAGGATCTTCCGGTCCAGCGCCACCCCCGCCTTCTTGAGGCCGTTCATGAACACCGAGTAGGACAGGCCCAAGGTGCGGCAGGCGGCGTTGACGCGGATGATCCACGAGCGACCGCGCGCGCCGCTTCTTCTGCTTGCGCCCCTTGTAGGCGAAGACGCCGGCGCGCAGCACCGTCTCTGCCGCCGGGCGATAGAGCCGCCGCCGGCCGCCCCAGTAGCCCTTCGCCTGCTTGAGAACCTTTTTCCTGCGCTGGCGGGTCTTGGACCCGCCCTTTGCCCGTGGCATGGTGTGACTCCTCTCCTACAGGTAGGGAACCAGCGCCTTGAGGCGCGGGGTATCCGCCTTGCTGATGAGCACGGGCCCGCGGAGCTTCCGCCGGCGCTTGGGGACTTGGCCTCCAGCTTGTGGCGCTTCCAGCCCTGCCGCCGCATGAGCTTGCCGGTGCCCGTCACCTTCAGGCGCTTGCGCGCCGCCCGCTTCGTCTTGATCTTCGGCATCTCGACTCCTCAGTGTGCCTTCGGCGAAAGGATCATGCTCAGCATGCGTCCTTCCATCCGCGGATGGCTCTCCACCACCGCCAGGTCCGACATGAGCTCCTGCATCCGGTTGAGCATCTTCCAGCCGAGCTCGGTGTGCGCCATCTCGCGTCCCTTGAAGCGCACGGTGACCTTGGCCTTGTTGCCTTCCTCGATGAACCGCCGCACGTGCTTGGCCTTGAAGTCGAAGTCGTGGGTGTCGGTCTTCGGCCCCAGCTTCACTTCCTTGACCAGGATCACCGTCTGCTTCTTCCGCGCTTCCTTCTGTCGCCGCGCCTGCGTGTACTTGTACTTCCCGAAGTCCATGATCCGGCACACCGGCGGCACCGCCTCCGCCGCCACCTCCACCAGATCCATCTCCTTCTGCCGCGCCAGATCGAGGGCCTGCGCGATCGGCAGGATCCCAGCTGCTCCCCGATGTCGCTCACCACGCGCACCTCACGGACCCGAATCCCTCGTTGACGCGAATGTCTTTAGGCTGTATCGGCGCGGCTCCTTGGTGGCGGGGCTCAGCTGGGTTGCCCCACGTTGAGGGTGGCGGACCGACTTCCGATCTCGGCGCGCAGGTCGTCCAGGACACGCTCCAGCGGGAGGGCGCCGAGGTCCTGGCCGCCGCGGGCCCGCACGCTGGCGGTCCCGTTCTGCGCCTCGCGCTCGCCCACGACGAGCGTGTACGGGACCTTGCGCACCTGGGCGTCGCGGATGCGGTAGCCGAGCTTCTCGTTGCGATCGTCGAGCTCGCGCGCGGATGCCGGCCTGACGCAGGCGCGCGTGCACCTGCCGGCCATACTCGGCGTGCTTCTCGCTGATGGGCAGGACGCGCGCCTGCACGGGGCGAGCCAGGTCGGGAACGCCCCCGCGAAGTGCTCGGTGAGGATGGCCACGAAGCGCTCGTAGGAGCCGAAGATGACCCGGTGGATCACCACCGGCCGCTTCGGCTGGCCGTCGCGTGTCGATGTACTCGCACTGCATGCGCTCGGGCAGCATGGTGAGATCGACCTGGATGGTGGCGAGCTGCCATTGGCGGCCCAGCGCGTCCTCCACGTCGATGTCGATCTTGGGCCCGTAGAAGGCGCCGCCGCCCTTATCGAGGTCGTAGGTGAGGCCGTTCGACCGCATCGCCTGGTGGAGCGCGTCCTCGGCGGCGTCCCACTGCTGCTCGGTGCCGAGCTTGTCGGGCGGCCGCGTGGCCAGCCGGTACGAGGGCGGGAGCCCGAAGGCGCCGTACCACTCGCGGACGAGGTCGAGGAGATCCGGTGATCTCCGCCTGGAGCTGCTCGGGCCGGCAGTAGATGTGGGCGTCGTCCTGGGTGAACTGGCGCACCCGCACCAGGCCCGAGAGCGTGCCCGAGCGCTCGTTGCGGTGGCAGCGGCCCATCTCCGAGTAGCGGATGGGCAGGTCGCGATACGAGCGCAGCGTCCGCTTGTAGACGTAGGTAGACTCCGGGCAGTTCATGGGCTTGAGGCTGAAGATCTCGCCCTCGACGTCCAGCTTGAACATGTTGTCCTGGTAGAGGTCCCAGTGCCCCGACTGCACCCAGAGCTTCTTGTTCACGAGCAGCGGCGTGGCGATCTCCTGGTAGCCGCGCGCGTCCAGCGACTCGCGGGCGAAGCGCTCGCAGCTCGCGCACGAGGACCATGCCGCCCGGCAGCCAGAAGCGGCGCGCCGGGGGCGACGTCGTAGAAGTCGAAGAGATCCAGCTCGCGTCCGAGCTTGCGGTGGTCGCGCTTCTTCGCCTCGTCGAGCCGCCAGAGATGCTTGTCCAGCTCCTCCTGCGTGAGCCAGGCCGTCCCGTAGATGCGCTGGAGCATCGGGTTCTTCTCGTCCCCGCGCCAGTAGGCGCCCGAGGAGGAGAGGAGCTTGAAGGCCTTGATCGCGCCGGTGGAGGCCACGTGCGGCCCGCGGCAGAGGTCGAGGAAATCGCCCTGCTTGTAGCACGGACACCGTGGGCACGTCGAGCCCGCGGAGGATCTCGACCTTGAAGGGCTCCCCGTGCTCCTCGAACCAGCGGATGGCCTGCTCCCGCGGCCATTCTTCCCGGACGAAGGGCAGGTCCTTCTTCACGATCTCGCGCATCCGGGCCTCGATCTTCTCGAGCTCCTCCGGCGTGAACGGCGCGGGCTTGGCGAAATCGTAGTAGAAGCCGTCCTCGATGGCGGGACCGATGGCCACCCGCACCTCGGGGAAGAGCTGCTTCACCGCCTGCGCCATCACGTGCGAGGTGGAGTGGCGGAGCGTGGGCAGGGGCTCGGGGACGCAGTCGAATTCCCCGGCCAGCTTCAGATGTCGATCTTCTTCGGACTCGGCCATCGATTCCCTCAGGTTAAGAACAAAAAAAGCATCACTGGGACGCTGCCCGGTGATGCTCCCCTCCCGCTCTGCTCGCGTCTACGGCGCTGCCTCGCGATGGGCACCCCTGGCTCAGCAAGATCGAGTGGTAGGCTCGGGCGGTATCGAACCGCCGACCTCTACCGTGTCAAGGTAGCGCTCTCCCACTGAGCTACGAGCCTGCCTCTCCCCCAAAAGCATTGCCATGCTACAGGATACGCGACAAGGCTGTCAAGGGAGCCGGCCCTGCTCCACGGCTTCGAGCACCGTCTCGATGAGCCCCGGCCCTTCCTCCGCGCTTCACCACGACCCTTCCCGCCGGCCAGCATCGCATAGCCATCTCCACCGCGCGCGAGGGAAGTCGGTCACGGCCACCCGATAGGCGCGCCCCGGCTCCAGCGGCTGGCCCTGGACTTCCACCGCCCCGACCCGCGCCCCGGCGGCCGCTCCGGGGTCCACCGCGATACCGGAGCCCGGCGGTTTGCAGGAAGCGGCCTGCCGGCTGAGGCAGCGCGCTCACCGAGTGCTCCAGCGCGGCCCGGAGGGTGGTCCCCGGCACCTCGAGCAGCACCATGGTGTTCGCGAACGGGAGCAGAGCCCGGATGTCCCGGCGCGTGATCGGCCCGGGGAGAAGACCCGGTTCGCCCGCAGGCTCCCGCTATTGAGCAGCGCGGCCTCGGCATCCAGGCGCTCGCGCATCACCTCGGCGACCAGGCGGCCCAGCGGCACCTCCAGCCGGCGCACCACGGCGTCGCGTGCCTCGAGCGGCGCGCCGGCGACAAAGGCCACACGATCCAGCGCTTGGTCGGTCAGGGCCGCGTAGCGCTCGACGAATCGCCGGACGTCGGGGGCCTCGACGATGCTCGGCCGTCACGGGAATGAGCCGGTGCCGGCGCGCGAGCACGGCGCCGCACGCCAGCTCGAGCTCCACCTGCCCGACGTTCATGGCGTCCGAGCCGGCCTTGACGATGAGGGTGCCGCCCTGCTCGACCACCGTGGGTCGTGATCGTGCCCGCCGAGGATGACGTGGATCGGGACGGCATCGGCGAGCGCCCGGTCCCCGGCCAGCTCGAGGTGGGTCACCGCCACGCGCAGATCCACCGGGCCCATCGCCTCGAAGGCGGCCCGCGCGGCCGGCCTCGGCACCTCGAAGGAGACCTCGGGTCCGGGATTCGAGGTGTACTGGGTCTCGGGCAGGTGAGCCCGACCATCCCCACTCGGACTCCGCCCAGGTCCCGCGCGAGCCAGGGCCAGGCGCCGCCGAAGGGCCGTCGGGTGTGCCGGTCGAGCACATTGGCGGAGAGCCAGAGAAACCGTGACTCGAGGATGCGCTCGCGCAGGACGGCGGGGCCCCAGTCGAACTCGTGATTGCCGAAGGTTGCCGCGTCCAGCTCGAGGAGGTTCCAGGCCTCGACCATCTGGCGGCCGCGGAAGAGCGTGGAGAGGAGCGACGGCGACAGCGTGTCCCCGGCCAGCACGAACAGCGTGTTCGGCTGCGCACGCCGGAGGCCGCGCACGAGGGTCGCCACCCGCGCCAGGCCGCCCGTCCCGTCGGCGCGGGGCTCGAGGAGATAGACGTCGTTGACGAGGAGGAGCTGCACTCGGGCCGGCGCCTGCGCACAGCGCGGCGCGCCCGCGCAGCCGGCGCCGAGGACGAGCGCCAGCGCCAGGAGCGCGAGTCGCGCGGGTCACGCGCGCTTAGCGCGTGAACTGCTTGACGAGCGAGTTCTCGATGATCTGGTAGACGAAGTTGCCGTTGATGGGCAGGACCTGCTTGGCGAGATGGTCCGGAACGGGCGGGAAGGGCTGGGCGAGCTTGATCGCGTTCACCGCGTACTCGTCGAGGACCTCCACGCCCGAGGAGCGGCGGAACTTCCAGATAGGCGAGGCGGCCGTCCTTGGCGATGTGGAACTCGATGAGGAGAGCGCCGCCGATCCCCGATCCGCCCGCCTCGGCGCGGGTAGGTCCACTTCGACTGGATGCGCTCGCGCAGGATCCTGAAGTAGTCCTGGTACTTCGGCTCGGGCGTATCCAGCGGAACGGGCTCGCCCTCGACGCCGCCGCGGCCGCTCTGCAGTCCCCCACCGCCGCCCGGCCGCCGCAGCATGGCTGCCGGAAGGTCAATGCCCGAGCTGCTCTTGGCGGTGAGCGGCCCGGGCGAGGCGGGCGGCGACGCGCGGGCTCGCGGGCCGAGCGGCCTCCGCGGGCTCGTGAGGGGGCGCGGGCTGGCCGGCTGCGGCTGCGGTGCGCGGGGGCCGCCTGGGGGCGCGGGCTCCGGGTCTCGCGGCGCGGAGGCAGGCGGCTCGGGGGCCTTGGCCACCTGCTGGGGCGGGGCCGGGGCGGGCGCCTTGAGCTCGGGCCTCGGGGCCCGCGGGCGGCGCCGCACGTGGCGCCTCCGCCATTCTTACCTTTGGTTCAGCGGCCTTGGGAGCCGGGGGCTTCGGTGGCTCAGGCGCATCGGGACCGACCGGCCGAGAGGGATTGCCCCGCGGGGCGCTTGTCCTCGGGCTTGTCGGGGGCCATGTCGACGAAGATGGGCTCGCCCTTCTTCGCCTCCCGCGAGGGGCTCAGAAGCCCCGAAGAGCACGGCCAAAGCCAGCAGCAGGTGGAAGAGCGCCGAGCAGGCTCCGGCGATCCAGAACGCCCGCGACGACCGCCGTCTTGCCCGCCAAATCCGCATGGCCGTTCAATTATGCCACGCGTTCTCCGGCAGCGCCCGGACCTAGAGGGCGCGCCCCACCGCCTCCGCCACGGGCCGGAGCTCCCGCATGAGCTGCGCGAACTTCGACGGGCTTGAGCGACTGCGGCCCGTCCGGACAGCGCCTCTTCCGGCCGCGGATGCACCTCGATGATCAGGCCGTCGGCGCCGCAGGCGACGGCCGCCTTGGCCATCGGCGCCACCAGGTCCCAGTGCCCGGTGCCGTGGCGACGGGTCCACCACCACGGGCAGGTGGGAGAGCTTCTTGAGCACCGGCACCGCGTTGAGGTCGAGCGTGAAGCGCGTGGACGTCTCGAAGGTGCGGATGCCGCGCTCGCAGAGGATCACGTTCGGATTGCCCGCGGCGAGGATGTACTCCGCCGAGAGCAGGAACTCCTGGATGCTGGTGGCCATGCCGCGCTTGAGCAGCACGGGCTTGCCCATGCTCGCCCACCCGCCGCAGCAGGCGAGAAGTTCTGGATGTTGCGCGCGCCGATCTGCAGGATGTCGGCGTACTCGGCGACGAGCTCGACGCTCTCCGTCTCGAGCACCTCGGTGACGACGGGCAGGCCGGTGCGCTTGCGCGCCTCCGCCAGGTAGCTTGAGGCCCTGCTCCTTGAGCCCCTGGAACGCGTAGGGCGAGGTGCGGGCTTGTAGGCGCCGCCCCGCAGGATGCGCGCGCCCGCGGCTCTTCGACCGCGTCGGCCACCTCCAGCACCTGGCCTTCGGATTCCACCGAGCACGGGCCCGCCATCACCACGATGGGCCGGGCGCCGATCAACACGTCGTTGACCTGCACGAGGCTCGGGCTCCACGCGAATCTCCGCGGCTCGCCAGCTTGAAGGGCTGCTGGACGGGCATCACCGACTCCACCGTCTCCATCGCCTCGAGGATGCGCAGGTCTGGCTGGCCGCGCTCCTCCCCCACCGCCCCGATCACGGTCTTGAACTCGCCCGCGGATCTGATGCGGGCGATAGCCCATCTCCTCGATGCGCCGGCACACGGCCTCGATCTCCGCTTCCGAGATCCCCGACTTGAGCACGATGATCATCGCGGCCTCCGCCTCATTCGTTCCGGCCCGTTTGGGAAAGAAAAACGCCGCGGGCGGTGCTGGCCGCGGCGTTGGGCTCGGTTCGATCGCCACGGGCCGGCGTTCCGTCCGCCCGTGGCTCCCGGATGTCAGCTCAGGGGAGCCAGTAGGCGGACCGGGGAAAGTAAAAATAGTGGCGCCAGCCCTGCGCTCCACCATTCCCCGTCCGCATCACCGGCAAATCCTCCTGGGAGACTTGTACTGGACGACGTACCCGAAAGTGAGGGGATCATACGGCGCGGCGGCGAGGCCTGTCAAGCCCCGGTGCTGGACCTCGCCCCCGGCGTCCCCGTCGGTCCGCCGGTGAACCCACGCCACGATGCGCAGCCGATAGTAGTAGAGCGGCAGCGCCACCGCGAGGGCGATGACCCCGATGAGCACCGCCTGGATGTACTGGCCGTGGGCGGTATGGGCGCCCTGCGCGGAGAGGATCCAGGTGCCGGGCATGCGGCCCAGCCCCGACACCAGCGCGAACACCCACAAGGGCATCGGGCTGATGCCGAAGAGATAGCAGACGATGTCCTTGGGCAGCCCGGGGATGAGATAGATGATGAAGCAGAGGATGGCGCCCTCCGCTTCCACGATGAAGCCCATCCGCTCCCAGTTCTCCTTGCTCACGAGATTGCGGACGAAGTGGGCGCCGAGCCAGCGGCCGATGGCGAAGGCGAACACCGAGCCCAGCGTCAGCCCGATGGTGGAGTAGATGAAGCCGCCCCACGCCCCGAAGAGATAGCCACCCAGGAAGCCGGTCGCCTCGCCGGGAATCGGCGAGACGACCACCTGCATCGCCTGGAGCACGATGAAGAACACGGGCGCGAGGAGGCCCCACTCCTTGAGCGTTCTGCTTGAGCAGCCGCTTGTCCTGGTAGAGGCGGACAAGGTACTGGAAGCCCGAGTCGTCGGAGAGCACGAACCACGCGACGCACCCCATGGCGAGGGCGCCGGCCGCGGCGGCGATGGCCCAGCGGTATCGCGCGATCAGCTCGCGCATCGCCTCGTGGCGGACCCGAGCCTCGCGGGCGGCGGCCTCACGGCGCGCTGGGAAGGGGGCGGGATCCATCCGTCCAAACCAGCCATAGCGCGGCCACCAGCGGGGCAGGAGCGGCTGTCGCGCGGCCAGGCGCGCGAACGCCGCAAACCAGCGGGTGGGCGCGTGCGCGGCGAAGACCTGCGCGAGCCACAGGACCCGGTAGGCGCGGCGATAGCTCTCGACGCTCCGGCGATACGCGTCCAGCGCGGCCGAGAGATCCACGCCGCCGTCGATGACCTGTTGCACCAGCTTGCCGCACTCCCCGCCGAAATAGAGCGCGGGGCGAATGCCCTCGGCGGTGAACGGCATGCACTGCCCGCCCGCGTCACCCACCGCGAAGAGGCGACCCACGGTGGGCCGCAGCAGGCGGTTGGGGAAGTACGTCCCGTGATAGGTGGTGGGCACGGCGCCGACGTCGGCGAGGAAGCGCTCGAGCGCCGGCTTGAGCTTGGAGGCGCCCGCATAGGAGCCCAGCCCGATCAGGCTCTCGCCGCCCACCGGGAAGATCCAGCCGAGACCGCGCCGGATGAGGCGCTTGTCGAGCCAGAAGGAGAGGCCCTCGTCGGCGAGCCGCGCGCGCGTCTCGAGCCCGAAGGAGTACGCCGCGCCCGGCCGGCGGCCCCGAGCGGCCGTGCACGAGCGCGCCCCGCCAGCCCGAGGCGTCGATCACGAGGGGCGCGCGAAAGCGGCCCTCGCTGGTCACCACCGCGCCCTCCTCGAATCCCGTCACCGAGGCGCGCTGGAAGCGGGCGCGGCACTGCGCCAGCAGCCCCTGGCAGAAGCGCCGGTAGTCGAAGGTGCAGAAGGGCACCTCGGAGAGGTCGTAGGTGACGCTGTCCCCGGGCGTGCGGACGGTGAGGCGGTCGTGGACCTGCAGCACGCTCTCCGCCACGCCGAGGGACTCGGGCACCCAGAGCGGGGTGCCGCAGGCGGAGGTCTGCACGGCGCCGACCTCGTTCCGATCCAATAAGAGTACGTCGCCCCGGAGCTGGCGAGCCACACCGAGCCCCGCGAAGCTGGCCCCGACCACGATGGCGTCGAATTCCTTCACGGGCATCAGTGCGCGGCCCTCCGGAAGCGAGGGCGCAAACGGATACTGGGACATGGGAAAAGAAATGTCAAACGAGGGGCCGCCGCCCCCATTGACCCGGCCCTCCGGCGGGGCTGAGGCTTGCCGGACGGAGGCGGTGACGCCAGGAGGAGCCGGCGATGCAAACCATGAACGGCGCGGACGTGCGAGAGCGGGCCAACCGGTGGCTGGCCGAGAGCGGGACCAACCTGCAGGCGCTGACCACCGTCCTCAGCGGAATTCGGGCGATTCCAGGACATCGCCTTCACCGCCGAGAAGGTCACCGAGCGGCTGCGCGCCCAGATGGAGGCCGCCGAGGCCGAGACCCAGCGGCTGCGCGAGGGCGTCGCCCGGCTCCGCGGCGAAAATGCCCGGTGCATGAAGGAGCGCGAGGACATCGCGGCCGCCCTGTCGCAGTTCATGGGCGAGGTGCTGAAACAAGCTGCGCGGGCGGCCGGAATGGAGCGCGCCCGCCACGCGGCGCCCAATCCCACCCCCGCCGGCGCCCAGGGGGCACTCCCGCATGGCCGCCCCGGAGCTGAAGGCTACTTGACCGCGTAGGAGGACAGCTCACCGCTCTGTGCCCCCTGCCGGTCGGACATAGAACTTCACCGGGAACTTCACGCTGGGGGCGAACCACACCACGTCCTTGAAGCGGAAGGCCGTTCCTCCGCGACGCGCCGCTCCACGTCCGCTCCATCTTGTACGCCTTGAAGGTCCCCGCCTTGGTCTTCACTTCCTCGAGCGCGCTCACCAGCACCGCCACGTCGTAGCGGTCGGGCTTGCCGCCCACCAGGCCCCTCTGCGGAGAACTTCCAAGCCTTCTTCACCTCCAGCGGGAACGCGTAGAACTTCCAGTCGGGCCCCAGCGGCAGGAAGCCGAGCTTTGGCCGCCTCCACCGCTCGGCCGGCCGCGTCGGTGACCTTTCGGATGGCGAGGTTCTTGTCGTAGTGGACGGCGCAGGTGGCGCAGGAGCGGAGCGAGCCCGTCATGACCGGGCCGCCGTCGTCGAGCTTCACCACCTTGATCTGCCGCCCGTCGGTATAGGCCCAGCTATCGCCCACGGTGTAGCCCGGGGCCGCGGCGGGCTGGGCGGCGGCGGCGCCGGCGAAGAGGGGAGCGATCGATAGAGCGCAGGCGCGAGCCGGTTCAGCATGGGAACCTCCCGGCGCCGCCTTCGAGAGGGCGGGAGCGGCCAAGGGTATGATGGCGGCCATGAGCGAGCCGTCGCGCTCGAGACGGGTGCTGGGCGTCGTCGCGATCCTCTTCCTGGTGCTCCTCGCCTTTGCCGCCGGTGTGGCGACGGAGCGGATGCGCTTCGACGCGCAGCGCGGTGACATGCTCAAGCGCTGGGACGCAGCGCTCAAGGCCCACCAGAAGCAGATCATGCAGTCCGAGAAGGAGGGCCGCTGAGGCCGGTCAACGCGGCGCCGCCAGCGCGCGGCCCACGAGGAGCCCCAGCACGCACGCGCCCAGGCAGAGCCCCGTCGTCAGCAGCACGTTCAGGGCGGCCGGTGACGGCGCCCCGCTCCGCGAGGCGGATCGTCTGTAGGAGAAGGCGGAGTAAGTGGTGAACCCGCCCATGACGCCCACCGCGAGGACCAGCCGCAGCGTCTCCGGAACCAGGGTGGTCGAGAGCGCCACCTCCTGGATCACCCCGATGAGGAAGGAGCCCAGCACGTTGACCATCAGCGTGCCGTAGGGAAGTCGACCCCGAGCCAGCGCGATCGCGGCGACGTCCACCCCGTAGCGGGCCGCCGTGCCGCAGGCCCCGCCGAAGCAGATGAGGAGCAGGCGCAATCGGGCGGGCTCAGAGGCCGGGCGGCCGGCGCTCCCGCCACGGCTCCGCCGCCTCGAACGCGGCGGAGGCGGCGAGCACCGTCCGATCGGCATGGCGCCGGCCCACGATCTGGAGCCCCACCGGCAGGCCCGCCGCGGTGAAGCCCAGCGGGCACGCTCGCCGCCGGCTGGCCGGTGAGGTTGAAAGGGAACGTGAAGGGCGTCCAGCCCAGCGGAGAGATCGGGCTGGCCCGCGATCTCGCGGATCGGCGAGGCGCCGATCGGGAACGCCGCCACCGCGAGAGTCGGGGTGATGAGGAGGTCGAAGCGCGCGAGGAAGCGATGCACCTCGGTCCAGAGCCGCGCCGGCGAAGCACCGCGCCCAGGTACTGCTCCGCGGTGATCCGCTCGCCCATGCGCAGGAGCTCGACGAACGACGGATCGAGCAGGCGCTCGCTCTCGGCGAGGCGATCGCGGTAGGCGGCGAAGGCCTCCGCGCTGGCCAGGATCCGGAAGATCTCCTCGGGGTCGTCCCACGTGGGCATGACGACCTCCACGTGGCAGCCGAGCGACTCGAACCGCACCGCCGCCTCCGCGCAGACGTCCGCCACCTCGGGATCCACGCGGCCGTGGCCGAGATCCGCGGACCACGCCACCGAGAGCCCGGCGATGCCCGCGTCGCAGGCCTCGAGGTAGGCTCGCGCCGCCGTCGGCGGGCAGCGAGTGGCGATCGCGGTCGTCGGGACCGGCGAGCGCGTCCAGCATGAGCGCGGCGTCGCGCACGGTGCGGGTCATCGGCCCGGTATGCGCGAGCGTGTCCGATCCCGGCAGCCCCGGCCCCCAGGGCACGCGCCCGAACGATGGCTTGAGGCCGTAGATCCCGCAGAAGGACGCGGGAATGCGGATGGACCCGCCGCCGTCGGTGCCCAGCGCCAGCGGCGCGAGGCCGGCCGCGATCGCGGCGCCGGCGCCGCCGCTCGGAGCCGCCGGCGGTGAGCGCGGGATTCCACGGGTTGCGGGTGGGGCCGAAGAGCGGATTGTCGGTGACGCCCTTGTGGCCGAACTCGGGCGTATTGGTCTTGCCCACGATGATGGCGCCGGCGGCGCGAGCCGCTCCACCGCCACCGCGTCCTCCTCCGGCACGTGGTCGGCGAAGAGCCGCGAGCCCGCGGTGGTGCGCATCCGCCGGGTGAAGACGAGATCCTTGATGGAGACGGGCACGCCGTGGAGCGGGCCGAGCTCCTCGCCGGTGAGCACCGCCGATCTCCGCCGCGGTGGCGAGGTCGCTGCGCCTCCTCGGCGGCTACCGTGCAATAGGCGTTCAGCGCGGGATTGAGGCGCGTCGATCCGCGCGAGCACCGCCGTCATCACCTCGGCGGGCGAGACCTCCTTGTCGCGGATGAGGCGCGCGAGGTCGAGGGCGGACAGCCAGCCGAGATCGTCTCGCACGAAGGGCATTGTAACATCGTGGGCGAGGAGGCTTCATGGACCGGGCCCACGTGGAGCGGATGGCGCAGGCGCTGGCCCGTCCCGAGATCCTCGCCCACGATCCCTCGGCCTCGCCGCGCTCCGTCGCGCGCTCTCGAGGCCGGGGATCCACCGCTCGGCGCCGGCCGGCGCGGCGCTCTGGTGGGCTATGCCGCCGGCGGCCCACGCCGCCGGTTGCTGGAGCTCGATCGGCACGGACACCTGATCGCAGCCTATCGCTGGCGTGAGGACGGCGGACTCGCGTGGGCGAAGTGCCTCAGCGCCGCCGGTGAGTGGATCGGCGTGGAGCCCGGCGCGGGCTCGGCGCGCGCCTGGGGCCACTCCGACGCCGTCTGGCGTCTCGCCCCCGACGCGACCTGGGAGCCGCGCGAGCGCCATCACCGCCTTCGAGGCGGTGGAGTGGGCGCGGCTCGAGCACATCCGCCCCTCGCGGAGCCCGCGCGCCTGCCCGCGCATGCCGGCACCGCGGTGCTCGACCTCCTTGCCGGGCTCATGAAGGACCAGGGCCTGGCACGCGTGCGCTATCGCGGCCCCTATCCCAGCGGAGACCCTGTTCACCGCCCTGCTCGAGTGCTTCCGCTACGACCCTGCCGAGCCCGCGCCGCTCGACCGTTTCCTCGTGGGCGGCGATCTCGACTGGCTCCCCGCCCCGCACGAGCGTCACTGGGTGGCGGAAGGCGTGTGCGCGCAGACGCGCGAGGACCTGGACAAGGTGGTCGCGCACGGCCTCGCGTTCTATCGGACCGACTGGCAGGCGGTCACGCGGCGCGAGCCGCGTGTCATTCCGCGTCGCGGGCGAGCGGCGCATCTGCTCGCTCTGGGCGCTGGGCCGCCCGCTCGAGGATCGGCTCGTCCTCTCCGCCACCGGCGAGGTGCTGGACGTGCCCGCGCCGCGCGAGGATCCGCGCGCGCCGGCGCCGTTCAAGCCCGTCTGGACCGCCGCCCTCGCCGCGCTCATCGCCCACGAGAGCGCGCCCGCGCTGGACGCGAGCATCGCCGAGACGCTGGCCGCGCTCGATCTCGAATGGGGCGCCGGTGCCGGGCGATCTGCTCTCGCGTGAACGGCACGCGAGTCCGCGTGAGCCGGCGCCTCCTCGACGTCGGGCTCGAGTGGATACGCGAGCCGCTCCGGCCGGACCGCGGCGGCCGGGCGGGCGTGTTTGCCCTGGAGGTCGCGCGGCTCATGGGATCGGAGGTGCGCCGCCGGGCCCAGGCACGGCTGGAAGCCTTGCCGCCCGCTGCGCAAGCAGCGCGCCTGGGACGCGGCGGAGGCCGCCGGCGCGCGCCCGCAGGGTGAGGCGGTGGGCCGGCTCCTCACCCTGCTGGCCGGCGGCAGCGCCTAGGAGAGTGGGGGAACGCGGCGAGCCAGCGCCGCGTGCGCCACGCGTCGGGCCCGGGCGCACCAGATCGCGGCGCAGCCGGCCGAGATCGGCGGGAGTGTCCACGTCGTACCAGGTGGGCAGGAGATGCTCGCGCAGCCCCAGCGCGCGGGCGCGGGCGCGCGTCGCCTCGAGCACGGCGCCGGTGCTCCAGGCGATGTCCTGGAAGAGCGCGGGCGCCGGACGCGCGAGCCCGATGAGATAGTAGCCGCCGTCCTCGGCCGGGCCCAGCACCACGTCGGCCGTGCCGGCCACGAGCGCCCGCGCCGCCTCCGCGAGATGCGCGGGAGGCAGCGTGGCAGGTCGCTGCCAATCAGGAGCACCGCCCCGTGCTCCGTCGGCCAGGAGGCGCGCGCTGAGATGGGCCATGCGCGCGCCCAGGTCCGCGCCGCTCTGGGCGATGAGGCGGATGCCGGCGGGCGCCAGCGCGGCCATGGCGCGGACGGCCCAGCGCCGGGCTCACGGCGAGGACAGGAGCGAGGCCGGGCAGAGCGGCGGCCGCCTCCAGCCCGTCGAGGAAGGAAGCACCGATAGAGCAGCGTGGCGGGTCCGACACCCAGGGCGGCGTGGAGCCGCGTCTTGACCGATTCCGACCCGGGCGCGCGCGCCATGACCGCCAGCGCCGGCGCGCGGGTCATGGCGTCCCCGCGCTCAGGCAGTGTGGACGAAGAACCAGACGTTGAGGCCGAGGAAGGCGGCGATGGAAACGGTGGACAGGACCACGTAGCCGACGAACACCGCCTCCTCGCGGCTCAGCCCGCCGCCGCTCTTCAGGCGATCCCAGAGCCCGTTCTTCACGAAGGCGATGGACTCGCTCTTCAGCCGGGGCAGGCCCAGCCAGTCCACGAGGACGTGGTAGCCGTCCATCTCGAGAAAGCAAAAGGGATAGAGGGCTGAAGAAGAAGGACTGCGACTGGAGGATGGCCGAGGCCACCAGGAACGACTTGAGGAGCCCCGGGCCGGACTGGCTGGCCAGGTAGATGCTAGAGGCTGCCCAGGAAGAGGTGGACCAGCGGCCCCGCGATGCCCGCCACCATGCGCGCGCGCCGGCTGCCCATGAAGACGTCGGTGACGTCGGCGTAGAAGGTGGGGAGGAAGCCGTGGAGCATGGTGAAGCCGAACTCCTTCACCCGGCGCCCGTAGTGCACCAGCGCCAGCGCATGGAGCATCTGGTGGCTGATCAGGGTGAGGAAGAAGAAGAGCTTCACCAGCAACAGGGCGATCACCGGATGCTCGCCGAATCCCGCGTAGAGATCGCCGCTGTCCCGCCAGATCTCCCGCGTGCCCACGACACCGAGCATGGTCACCAGGCCAGCAGCGCCAGCGCCGCCGGCGTGAAGAGGACGAAGGCGCCGTAGCGGTAGACCCGCGTGAAGGCGTCGTGGGCGCTCCGGCTGCCCACGGTGAGCTTCTCCAGCGCCTTGAGTATCGCGCCTCGGCGGCGCGGGCCGCGGGATTCTTCCGGTTGCGCGCGAGCATCTCGCGCAGGCGGGAGATGGGCCGCATGGTGAGCAGCTCGGCGCGCTGGAGCTTGTCGATGAGGGTGTGGATGATGTCGAAGTCGAAGGCGCCGAACTTCCAGCACGTAGGCCACCCCCAGCTCCTCCACCGAGGTGCGCCCGTTCATCTGCTGCCAGAGAAAGTTCTCGGGCTCGGAAAGCCTCGATGTACTTCTCGGTGAGGCGGTTCTTCACCACGTAGGTGGTGGTGCGGCGCACATTCGAGCGCAGCGCCGCCACCCTCGTACTGGCCCTCGGGGATGCGATGCGGCCGGGCCTGGCGGTAGGCGAGGCTCGACTCGACCTTTAGTGACGTGGAAGTCGTTGCCCTCTTCCGAGAGCGGACGAGCAGCTCGATCTTGGCCCGCGCGGGAGACTTGGCGCCCGTGTTGCTCAAATGGCTGCCCGTGGCCGGGCGCTCGACGTCAGAGGCCGGTCGCCTCGAGTCCCCAGCGGAGTGACCTCGGCCACGAGGTCGGAGGAGTCGCGCATGCCGCCTGATGAAGACGAGGACGAGCTGGGTGAAGAAGGCGGTGGCCGCGCGCGGGTTCTGCTCGATGAAGCTGGTCGAGGGTTGGCGCGATCGAGCCAGTACAGCACGGTATCCGTCTCCGTCTGGATGGTGGCGGAGCGCGGCTGGACCGTCGAAGAGGCTCATCTCGCCAAAGAAGTCGCCCGGCCCGAGCCGCGCCAGCACCTGCTTCGACCCGGCCCGCCACGTGCTGGAGACGATCACCGAGCCGGTGCCGGATGAAGAAAAAGCTCGGTGCCGGCATCACCCTCGCGAAACAGCGCCTCCCTGCGGCGCAGGCGCCGCTCCTCGAGGGCGTGACCAGATCGCTTCACGCTCGTTGTCGGCGATGTCCCGGAACAGGATGACCTGTCGCAGGAAGTTGAGGTCGGCCGACTTCGCCACGGGAAGAGTTTCCGGAGTGGGCGTCGTGGCGGAGCTGCTCCGCTCAGGTCGCCCAGCGCTTCATCAAGATTGACTGGAATTCCCGCGCGCGCTCGGCCGCGCTGCCGTTGCCGGTCCGGGCCACCGCCTGCATGAGGGCGCTCCGCTCCTCGGCGTCCAGGTCGAACCCCGCCAGCACGGTAGTCCGGATTCGGATGAGCTCGGACAGGAACTCTTTCTCCGATCATCGCGCGCCCGATCAGCTCCCGTATGCCTCGAGCCGGCCCATGTCGCCCCCGATAACTACTTGACTTTCTTTGATCGTATCCATCGCACCCGACACATCGAGTCTAACAGAGACATGCCCCTCTTGAAAGGGGCAAGCCGGCCTGCGGTAATATGGTGCGCTCAGGAGGCCCCATGCCCGAATCCATTCCCGCGACGCTCATCATCGACACGCTCAAGGACACCTTCCGCGACGCGCGCGCGGCGTCGCGAAGGAGCACACCGAGCCGCCGCGCCACGAGCCACCTCGGCTGGATCCTCGAGCGTGCCGGACACCCACCAGAAGACGGTGCTGGCCGCGCTCGACAAGGAAGAATCCATCCGCGTCGTCACCTGCGCCACCGAGGACGAGGCCACCACCATCGGCGGCCGGGCTCTACATGGGCGGCGAGCCGGTGCGTGCTCATGATCCAGCACGCGGGGCTCTACGCCGTCGGTGAACACGCTGCGCGGCGTGGCGATGGACGGCAAGATCCCGATGTTCTACATGATCGGCCTGCTGAGCCGCGAGAAGGACAAGGACCCGCAGCGAGTCGCGCCACTCCATGGTCCGCTTCGCCGAGCCGCTGCTCGACACCTTCGGCGTGCCGCACGCGCGCCTGGAGGGACCCAACGACGTGCACCTCATCCCCGAGTACTACCGGCTGAGCCGCGACGCGCAAGCGGCCCCGCGGTCGGTGCTGGTCGGGCCTGGAGACCATCTGCCATGGCCGACGAAGCCCGATGAAGCCCGAGGACGTCCGAAGGTGGTCGCCGCCATGCCCGCGGCGACGCCATCTGCGTGCCGACCATGACCACCTCGCCCGCGCTGGCGCGACCATCGCCCCCGACGATCTCTCCGTGGGCTGCGTGGGCTTCATGGGCGGCGCCTCGTCCATGGGCGCTCGGGCTGGCCCTCGCCCGGCCGGACCGCCGGGTGATCGTGCTCGACGGCGACGGCTCGCTTCTCATGCAGCTGGGCTCGCTGGCCACCATCGCGGGCGCGGCGCCGCGGAACCTCGTGCACCTGCTCTTCAAGAACGGCGTCTACCACACCTCGGGCGCCCAGGGGATTCCGGGCGGCATCACGCGTGGACTTCGTCGCAGATGGCGAAGGGGGCGGGCTATCGGCTGGTGCTGCGAATCGACGACATCGACGACTTCAAGCGCCGGCTGCCCGAGCTGCTCGAAGGCCGAAGGGCCGGTCTTCGTCGAGCCTGCACACCGGACTGGCCGACCAGACGCCGATGACCGCGCGCGGCGGGGTCCCCTTCCCCGAGCAGGTGGAAGCCCTGCGCGTCCGCCTCCGTTCGTCCCCGCAAGGCCAGTTAGCCCGCGCGAGCCGCCGGTCAGCCCGCGGGACACGCCATCGCCTTCACGCAGATCGATCGGGCTTGGCGCGCGACGACTCGGCCATGAGCGCCGCGGTGGCCCGAGCCAGCGGATCGCCGGTGGCGTCCAGCCCGCGGATGGCTCCCGCCTGGTCCACGGCCGGACGGTTCTGGCTGGGAGCTTGGCATCTTGCCTTCAAGCGGTCGATGGGCAGCTCGAAGGCGACGATGGCCCGGATCATCCCCGCCACGTAGTCCTCCGCCAGCGAGTCAAAGCGCCACGGCTCGGCGCGCCCGGCCTCGTAGGTCGCGACCATCCGCGCGAGCAGTGCGGTGACGCGCGTGGGCTCCTCGATCAGCAGCGGGCCGACCCGTGGCATGCGCCGCCACGATAGTTCCGGGTGGGCACGCTGGGATGGGTCCTATACCAGCCCGGCGAGACATAGGCATGGGGCCCTGAACACGGCCAGCGTCGGGCGTCCCTCGGCAGTGAGCGCGCGTGCGTGGCTGGCGCGCGCGAGGTGCCCATCGATCGTGCCCCGGGGACCGCGGTCCGCGTCGAGCAGGAGCGGCAGTGGGTGGCGAAGGGGCAATCCGTCCGCTCCGGTGCTGACGTAGCAGGGCGAAGCTCTCGCGCGCCATCAGGGCATGGCACCAGGCGGTATCCGCGGGCTCGAGTGCTGGGCACGTGCATGGCGGCGGGGCTCCGGCGGCTGTCGTGGGTGAAGTCAGAGGCGATCAGCTCGCGAGATAGCGGCTCGGCGGCGCGCGCCCAGCGAGCGCTTTGAACATGGCAGCGAAGGCCGAGGGGACTCGTAGCCCAGATCCAGCGCGATCTGGTGACCGGCTCGCCCGCGGCCAGCCGGGCCAGCGCGGCCAGCAGGCGCGCCTGCTGGCGCACCACGCCGCGAGGTGAGCCCGGTCTCGCGCAGGAAGAGGCGGGCGAGCGTGCGCCCCGAGCCTCCGCCTCGCGGCCCCAGTCCTCCAGCGTGCGCGTGGAGCCGGGGCTCGGCGCCGAGCGCCCGGCAGATGCGGGCCAGGCGCGGATGCGCGCGGCATGGGGAGGTCGAGGCCGAGGGTGGGGGAGCCCCGCGATCTCGTCGAGGATGAGGGTCATCAGCCGGCCGGTCGCCCCGCGCTCGTCGTAGAGCACTGAGGCAGCGCGCAGGCGCGCAGGATGAGCTCGCGCAACAGCGCGGAGACGGCGATGCGCCACGCGCGCCGGCATCCGGGCGACGCGTCGGACCGGACGTACAGCGTGCGCATGGCCACCGCGCCCGGCATGCGGATCTCGTGCGCGATGCCCGCCGGCATCCAGACCGCGCGCTGCGGGGCACCGCCCAGCTGCCCTCGTCGGTGCTCACCAGCATCACGCCGGCGGCCGCGAAGATGAGCATGGGCCGCGCGTGAAGGTGCCGGGCGATGTGATGCCCGGCGGGAAGTCCTTGGCCATGGCTGCCAGGGGCGGGCCACGTGCTGATAGTCCGCGGGATCCGTGGATCGGGGCTTCGCGGCGATTTGTCCTGTTCTCGGCATTTCTTGTCTTTCTACAGCCAGTGAGACAGCGGAGCGGGGGGGTACCAGTAGGGGCCAGCTAAGGGGAGGGCTTTGGATGCCGCGACCCAGCGCAACCTCGCTCCTGCTCAATGTCGGCCACGCCATCGACCACCTCTTCCTCCTGATCTTCGCCACCGCGGTGGCGGCCATCGCCGCCGACTGGGGCGGATGGTCTGGCAGGACCTGATGCCGCTATACCGGTGGGCGCCTTCGTCGATGTTCGGCGCTGGGCTCGCTGCCCGCCGGGCCGGCTGGGCGATCTCTGGGGCCGGCGCGCGATGATGATCATCTTCTTCGCCGGGCATGGGCGCTGGCCGCGATGCTGATCGCGACTGGCCACCGGGCGTGTGGTCGCTGGCGGCCGCGCTCACCCTGATGGGCGTGTTCGCGTCCATCTATCACCCGGTCGGCATCCCGATGATCGTGCAGAAGCGCGAAGCGCTCGGGCTTCACCATCGGCGTCAACGGCCTGGCGGGCAATCTGGGCATCGCCGTGGCGGCCATCCTGACCGGCTTCCTCGGTGCAGCACTTCGGCTGGCGCGCGGCCTTCGCGGCGCCCGGCATCATCGCGCTCAGCCTGCGCGGCGCTCTTCGCCGCTCGCTGGTGCCGCGCGAGGAGGTGGCGCCGGCCAAGCGGGCGAAGAAGGCAGGTCGACCTGCCGCCCGCGGTGATGGCGCGCGTCCTTCGTCGGTGATGACCGCTGGCCGCCATCTCGAGCAGCCTGATCTTCAACTTCACCACCAACGGCAACGGCGCAGCTCCTCGCCGAGCGGCTGCGCGGCGCTGGTGGACGACCCGGCCACGCTCGGCCTGCTGCTCGCGGTGGTCTATACCATCGCGTCGCTCGCCCCAGCTCGTGGTGGGCAAGCTGCATCGACCGCTATCCGCTCAAGCGCGATCTGCCTGCCGATCGTCGGCTGCCCAGGTGCCGCTCTTCGCCGCTCGCGCGCGAATGCCACCGGCTGGCCGTTCTACCACGCTGGTGATGCTCGTGCATGGTCTTCGTGTTCGGCGCCATCCCATTCATCGACGCGCATGATCGTGCAGTACGTGGACGACCGGCATGCGCTCGCGGGTGACGGGGATGCGGCTGGCGGTGTCCTTCGGGGTGAGCTCGCTGGCGGTGTACTTGCTCGGACCGACGCGTCAAGGCCGCCGGCTTCACGACCCTGCTCCTGGTTCTGGCCGGGCATTGCCGCCCTGACCACGCATCTTCATCTCCATGCTGCCCGGCCGGCTGTCCTCCGCGCGGGCGCCCGTCGCGCGCGCCTCTCTGGCGCCACCCGCCGCGCCGCCGGCTGGTCACGCGCCGGGCGCGGCGCTCGGCAACCGGCCATCCGCTCCGGCTTGCGCCAGCGGCGCCGCGCGCGATCTCGGCGCGCCGCTCCACGATGGCGTCCGCGCCCAGCCCGCGAGGTGCTCGACTCGGCGGTGGAGTCCGCGCGCGTGACGATGATGAGGGACGGGCTCGCGACGCGCGCGTGCTCGACGATCTGTCCCGCCTCGAAGGCATTGGGGATGGCGATGATGAGCTTGCGCGCGCCGGCGACGTCGGCGGCGGCGAGGACTTCCCGCCTCGGCGGCATTGCCCACCACGAGCGGCATCCCGTCGCCAGCCGCGCTCTCCACCAGCGCGTCCGCCTCCTCGATCACCACGAAGGGCTCGCCGCGCTCCCAGCAGCCCGCGCGCCACCAACCGGCCCGACGCCTCCACTAGCCGACCAGGATGAGGTGATCGCGCCGCTCGGTGCCCCCGCGGCCGCGCTCGAGGCGCCGGCCGTCCCGGCGGGCGCGTCCGCCGCGCCACTCCCGCCCGCCAGATGGCCAGCCGGTCCACCGCCGCGAACACGATGGGATTCACGAGAATGGAGATGAGCGCGCCGGCTAGGGATCAGATCCCGTCCCCGCTCCGGCAGCAGCTGCAGCTCCATGCCCAGCGCGGCCAGGATGAAGGAGAACTCGCCGATCTGCGCCAGGCTGGCCGACGATCGTGAGCGCGGTCGCGGCGGATGGCGGAACAGCGAGCACGATGCACGAAGCGCGGCGACCGACTTGCCGACCACGATGATGACGCACGGTGAGCCAGCACTGGAATCGGGTCCCGCACGCAGGATGGACGGATCGAACAGCATGCCCACCGAGACGAAGAAGAGCACCGCGAAGGCGTCGCGCAGCGGCAGCGACTCTTGCGCCGCGCGCTGGCTCAGCTCGGACTCGCGCAGCATCATGCCGGCGAAGAAGGCGCCCAGCGCGAAGGAGACGCCGAACAGCCGCGGCGGCGCCGAAGGCCACGCCCAGCGCGATGGCGAGCACGCGCGAGCCGTGAACAGCTCGCGCGAGCCGGTGCGCGCCACGTACTCGAGCAGCCACGGGATGAGCCCGCTTCCCGACGACCAGCATGAAGGCCACGAAGGCCACGACCTTGCCAGGGTGAGCACCAGGGCGACGAGGACGCTCCATGCTCCGGGCGCATCTCGCCCGGTACCGGCACCACGGGTCTGGGGATCCAGCACCCCCGCGACCGCGGGCAGGATCACCAGCGACCAGCACCATGGCGAGGTCCTCGACGATCAGCCAGCCCACCGCGATGCGCCCGCGCTCCGTCTCCAGCGAGGCGCGCGCTCCTGCAGCGCGCGCGCAGCAGCACCACGGTGCTGGCCACCGACAGCGCGAGGCCTGAACACCAGCCCCGCCGAGCGGCCAGCCCATCCCGCGCGCGAGGCACGAAGCCCAGCACGGTCGCCACCGCGATCTGGACCATCGCGCCGGGAGCGCGATAGCTCGCACCGACAGCAGATCCTCGATGGAGAAATGCAGCCCGACCGCCGAACATCAAGCGGGATGACGCCGATCTCCGCAAGCTCCGGCGCCAGCGCCTGATCGGCGACGAAGCCCGGGGTGAAGGGACCCACCAGCGACGCCCGCGAGCAGGTAGCCGACGAGAGGCGAGACGCGGGCGCTGGGCGACGGAGCCCAGCAGGAAGGCGAGGCCGAGGCCCGCTGACGATGGTGGCGATGAGCGGCGTGTGATGCGCCACGATGGCCCTATCCAGCGAGCTCGTGGGCGGCGCAATCGGGATTGAGCCAGAGTCGCTCGGGTGGGTCGAGCGCGCCGAGCCGGCCGGACGCCATGGCCTCGCGCGCGAGCCACGCCAGCCGGGCAGCCCGTGGCTGCCCACCGTGGAAGGTCGGGCATAAGGTCGGTCGGCATCGCCATGCGCGGCCACTCTGAGGCGCCCACGCGGGCGGTCAAGCCGAAAGAGCGCCGCCCTTCGCGTATAGTAGGGCGCGGTGAAGTGCACGTGACGCGGATCACCGTCGAGTGGGCGCACTGCGACGCCCGCCGGCATCGTCTTCTACCCCACTTCTACTTCTGGTCTCGACGGCGGCACCGAGCGGCTCTTCGAGGCCAACCGCCTCTCCTACCCCGGAGCTGCGCCGCGACTTCGGCGTGGCGGGCATGCCGCTCCTCGAGACGGGCGCCGCTACACCAATCCCTGCCGTCTGGGAGACGAGCTCGAGACTGCAAAGCTGGGTGGAGGAGTGGGCCGGCCGCACCTTCCTCGTCAAGCATCGGCTCACCCACCGCGACGGCCGCCTCGCGCTGGAGGGCTTCGAGCGCCGCGCGTGGGTGGTCCCCGATCCCGCCTCGCCGAAAGGCCTGCGCGCCATCGCCATGGCGCCCGAGGGCCATGGCCCGATTCGTGGATTGATGCTCAGGCGCCTCACGACCGCGGCATCGGTCGCGCTGGCCGCCGCGGCCCTCGTCTTCGGCCTCTGGCGCGCGCTCGGCGCGGCGTGGCTCGCCGACGACAGCTTCATCTCCTTCCGCTATGCCGAGCACCTGGCGCGCGGCCACCGGCCTCGTCCACAACGTGGGCGAGCGCGTCGAGGCTATACCAACCTCCTCTGGACGCTCCTCCGCTCGTCGCCGCGTTGCGGACTCGGCATCGCGCCGGAGGCCTCCGCCATCGCGCTCGGCGTGGCCTGCTGGCTGGCGCTGGCGGCAATCTGGCATGGCGGAGCTGGCGACGCGACCGGCCCGGGCTCGACCATCTTCCCGCTCGCCGCGGCTCACTCGTCACCTCATGGAGGACTTCCAGATACCCTGAGGCCGCCGGGGCCTCGAGACCAGCCTCTTCGCGCTCCTCGTTGGTGGCGGGGCTGCGCCTGTCAGCCGGCCGCACGCGCGCCGCGCGCCCGCGCCACCTGGTGGCCGCCGGGGGTGATTCTCGTCGCTGGCGGTGGCCCACGCGGCCACGACGGCGTCATCGCTCGCGGCGGTGGCGGTGGTGGAGCGCACTGGGCTCGATCGACGACGAAGCTCTACCGCGAGCGCATCGACGCCTCGTGGCGGCCATCGTCTTGCCCGCCCGGCCTGCAGGCGTTGCGTCGGCGCTGGCCGGCTTCAAGCTCCTCTACCTACGGCGATCTCTTCCCCACCGCACGTTCTACTCCGGGTACCGCGCTCGATCCTACTACCACGCAGGGCCGCTACTACGTCTATCTCTTCTTCCGAGAAGAACTGGTTCCTCCTGCCCTTGGTCCTCATGGTGCTCGCCCTCGCCCTCGCGCGGCGCGGACGGACAGGGCCCCCCCTACGCACGCACGTGACCCAGGCGGTGCGGCTGGCCGCGTTCGCCATCGCTACCGCCTATTGGCGGCGCATGGCGGCTTGCGCGACTTCATGTTTCGCGCGCCGGTTGATTCCCGCGCTGCCCGCTGCTCTTTGTCGTGATCGAGGATGTGGACTGACGGCGCTGGCCGGCTGGCCGGTCCGGTACGGCGGCGAAAGCGGCCCTCGATGTCGCTGGCTGGGACTCGCGCTGCCGCCATCAGATCTGTCTCAATCCCACCGAGGCGCGCTGGGCATCGCGAACGAGGCCGCGTACTACGCCGCCCTATGTCCAGGAGCTGCGGCGCGGGCAGGAGGTCCAAGATGGCCCCTCGCGCGCGTTGCTCGGCCACTTGCCGCGTTGCCGAGCAATGTACCGAGAAGCGGCATCTGTGCATGTTCGGCTTTACTACCGGCCCGACTACCCTACCTGGCCGAGATGACCGGGCTCACCAGTACTCCCTCGCCAGGGCGCCGCTCGACGCGCTGCGCGGGCACGTCGGGGCACGCGAGAAGGTCTGCCGAGCCCACAGTGGATGACGGATCACGGCATTCACTTCATCTTCGCCAGGAGCCGCCCGATCCGCGCGTCGCGATCGGGTGGACGAGATCGTGTTCGGCGGCATCCTCGACGCGCGCATCTGGACCTATAACGACACCATCATGGACCCGCTGGGCGCGGCACGCCCGACGTGCGCTTCGTGCCCATCGAGGGCATGCTCCGCGGGGCGCAGCGCCATATCGGAGACGGCCTCCCGCGAGGAAGCGCGGCGCATCACGACGCCTCCAGCGCTACGCCTACTTCCACACCGCCGGCCCGAGAAGAAGCCGTCGCCGACGCGCTCCTGAAACGGGTGGAAGCGCGCGGGCTGCCGGTAAGGCGGCGCCGGGCTCAGCGCGCGGCGTCGCGGCCGCACGCAGCGGGCCGGATCGGCCTCCGCGAGCGCGGGGATGCGGCGCGCCGGTGTGAATGAAGTCGGCGACGAGCTTGCCGCCATGGCACCCGGCCCGAGACCGCCGAGGAGGCGAGGCCGCCCACGATGACACGAGCTGCTCATGGCCGGGTAGGCGGCCGATCAAGGGCTTCCCGTCGAGGGGAAAGGGGCATGAGCCCCGCCCATATGCGCGCGACCGGTATCTCGCGGAGAAAGGGCAAGCATCTCCACGTGTGCTGCGCGATTCACCGCGATGCCCGCCGCGTCCGGCGGCTTGTCGAAGCCGATGAGCTGCGCCGGTCGCCGCCAAAGACGATCGCGCCGTCCCGGGTCTGGCGTCCGTGAGAGTGCCGGGATCACCCGCGTGGGCCGCGATGCGTGAGGTGGGGCGACCACGGCGTCGTCCAGCCCGCGGCGTACCCTGCCAGTGCATGATGGACTCCGACGAGCCGATCGCGTGGCCCGACGGCGCGAGCCGGGAGGGGCGCCGTCGCCCACATCTGCTGGCGCGCGGGGACCGATGGGGATATCGAGCCGGAGGGCGCTGCGCCGCCCAGCTTGAGCGCACCAGGGTCCGTAGCGGCGAGGACGAGAGCGCCCGCGGCGAGCGTCTCTCGCCCGCGGTCACACGCGCCAGCTCTGACCGTCGCGTCGGAGGCCGCACGTCATCCCTCGTGCACGCGCGCGCCGCCGCCGCGTCGCCGCCTCAGCGGCGAAGGCGCGCGTCGCCTTCACCGGATTCGCCTGCGCGCTCCGGGTAGTGCATAGCCCGGCAGGGTCGGGCTCAGCTCGGCTCGAGTGTCCGGGCCGCTTCCGCGTCGAGCAGCTCGGCCAAGTGCCCCTTGCTCGTGAGGTCGCGCACCCGCCCACGCGCCCCACGCCAGGCTGTGCCTCGGTGTGGATGGCCTGGAGATACGCGGACTGCCGGAGCTCGATGCTCGACGCCCTCGTCTACCACGCTGAGCGCCTGGAAGAGCTCGAGGCTCCCGGTGGATCAGGTGCACCTGGAGATCAGGCGCACCGGCCCCAGCCGATGGCGTCGATGGATCCCGCGTTGGGGCTGAGAGCCTCGCCGCCAATCTCGCGCGCTCGACGAGGGTGACGCGATGCGCCACGTGTCGTGCGAGTGAGTACGCGCCGTCGCCACGCCTCGGGAGTTGCCGCCACCAGATCACGATGACGTCAGAAGATAGGCTCGTGCCGTCAGAAAGTGCGGCAGAGCACTGGAGGCCTGCTCTGAGCGCGACCGCCGTCTCCAGCGGAGGATCTGCGGCCGGAGGTGATCCGACCCCATGAGCTCGGCATCTATCCTGAACGCGCAGCACCCGCGCCGGCGACGATCCCGCGCGCGCCGCTTCGCGGAGAACGGTGGAGCAGGCGCGCCTGATCCGCGATCTCGGCTTCGACTCGATCTGGGGCGGCGAGCGCTACATCACGCCAGCTTCCACTGCTTCCCGCTGCTGCCGCTCCGCTCCAGCGGCTCTGCCGCCGAGACCGAGGAGCCTGGCGATGGGGACCAATCTGGTGCTGCTGCCGCTCCACAACCCAGTGGAGATGCCGGAGATCGGCGCAGTTCCTGGACGTGATCTACCGGCGGGCGCTTCATGCTGGGCGTCGGGCTCGGCTACCGCACCGAGGAGTTCGCCGTCTTCAGCGTGCCGTTGGCCGAGGCGCGCGAGCCGATACACCTGAAGGGCATCGAGATCAGCCGGCGGCTCTGGACCGAGGAGACGGTGACCCACAAGGCGGCACTGGCAGCTCGAGCGGGGCCATCGGCATTCGCCTCCCGCGCCGCTCGCAGCTAGCCGCGCCCGCCCATCCTGGTCGGTTACCAGGTGGCACGCTGGGCATCGCGCGCAGCCCGCATCGCCGGACGGCTGGCTGGTGGTGCCCGTGCCCACGGTGGACGGGTTGCGGCGCAGTCGGTCACGCGTTCGCCGCGCGCGCAGGCGGCGGCGGGGCTGCCGGCGAGCCCGTATATTGCCGTCTGTCTCGAAGTGTCGTGTGGAGCGGACGGGACGCGACCATTCGCCGCGCCGCTACCTATCTCCTGGAGAAGTACGCGGCCTATTTTTCCTGGGGCATTCCCGGCTACTCACGCTCGAGCCCGACGCGCGCCGCCCGAAGCGCAGATGCGCCGCCCTGGCCGCCGATCGCTTCGCCGTCGGCTCGCCTGCGCCAGGTGGCGGAGGCCCTCGCTGCGCCAGCATCGTCGCCGGCGTCACCCACGCGCACCATGCGGGTGAGCTGGCCCGGCATAGCCGCAGTCGGAGGTGCTGGCGGGCATCGAGCGGCTGGGGCGCGACGTGCTCCCGCAGTCGGCGCCGGACGCGCAGCCGGCCGCCGCATGACCGCCCGCCCCGTCTACGTCTCCCGCCGGCTCGGCCGCGCTTCGCTGCCGCGGAGGGCGGCTGCGAGATCCGGCCCGGCCCGGTCGGCGGCCGAACCCGAAGTGGTCACGCGCTTCACCGATGAGGAGATCGCCCAGCCACTTCGCGCGACGTCGACGCAGATCGTGAGCGAGCGCGGGCGAGCGAACTGATCTCCGGCGGCGGTGATCACGCCAGCGCGCGCGCGATGAGACGGTATGCGGCTACTACATCGGCGCCGAGGCCATCGACCTCGAGGCCCGCACCGCGGCAGGCGTCATCGTCAGGCTATGGCGCGGTGCCGGACAACTACATCTCGGCGTGGCCGAGGCCATCGTGATGCTCAGCACCGCGCTCACAGGAGGTGCCCGTCAAGCACGCGGCCATGCGCAGCGGCGGCGGCTGGGGCGCGGCGAACGCGGAGCCGGATAGGTGGCCGGCGCCACCGTCGGGATGATCCGGGCTGCGGCGGCAACGTCGGCCGCGCCCTCGCCGCGCCAGCTCGCCGGCTGGGACTGCCGGCTCCTCTGCCACACGACCCCTACGTGAAGCCTGAGGACGCCGCGACCCACGGCGTGGCCCTCGTGGACCTGGACACCCTCCTCCGCTCGTCGGACATCGTGCTCCGTCCAGGCCTCCTCTCACCGCAGAGACCCATCACCTGATCGGCGCGCGCAGGAGCTGGCTCTCATGCGGCCGGACGCGCGTATCTGGTGAACACCGCGCGCGCGGCCCGCTGGTTGGACGAGGCGGCGCTGCGTCGCGCGCGTCGACGATGGTCGCATCGCCGGAGCGGGGAAGCTGGACGTAATGGAGGAGGAGCCCACGCCGGCCGACAACCCCTGCGGACGCACCCGCGCGATCGATCGCCACCGGGCACAATATCAGCCATCCCCAGACGCTCTACGACCGCATGGTCAGGGGCCGCGGCGGAGGGCGTTCTCCCGCGCGCTCCACGCGGCAGTCCGTAACCGCTCTGCGTGCGCAACCCCGCCGCGCTGGCCGCCTGGCGGCGGCGCCTCGCCACGCTGGCCGGCGACCAGCACGGGCTGAGGGCGAACGCGCCCCTTCCGCCTTGTCGGCGAGCAATCGTTCTTGTGCGACCCCAGCAGCGCTGAAGCGGCCTTGGTTGTTCACGCTTTCGGCGTCTCTGCCTTTACGATGCGGACGAGTTCCACTCGCCGCGACGCGGCACGAGCCCCCGTCATCTGGCCTGGCCAAGGGACGCGACCGCTTGCGGACGAGATCGCGGGTTCGAGATCCACGCGCCGGGTCACCACGACCGTTGCGTGGACGTTCGTGAGCTGGGCGGCGCAGCCGTGCGCATAGGCCGTTTTCAGCTTGCATCTCTGTTTCGCGCGGATGCGCGTCTGGAGATTCTTAACCGTCGCGCTGGTAGAGGTGGTACCGGAGCCGAAGGGACTCCACAGGGGAGCGGCGGTTTCCGGGACCGCCAACGGTGTCGCGCCGGGACGCCGGGATGACGTGACCCGGATACGCGAAGCGCCCGGCGCCAGCCGCCAGCGCGATCGATCGGGCTCGGGCAGCTACCGCGGTCGAGGCAGAGACCCGGATAGTTCACGCGTTGAGGTTCCCCCAGGCGCGACGCCACCGAGGAGCAGCATTGCCCTTCGGAGGAGCGTCGCGCGCGCGCATGTCGAAGCTGGGCCGCGAAGACGGCATCCTCTCCTGACCGCCTCGCCCGCCACGCGCAGAGCTCGCGCGCCGCGGCGCAGACTCTCTCGAATCGTCCCTCAGGCGGGCGCCGATCTGCGGCTGAACTCGCCCGTGCTGCGCACTGCCGAGCGCGGCGTGCGCCTGTTTCAAGCTGGCCAGCGCCACCGGGCATTCGCCAGGCGCGCGACTGGCGTGAGCCGCGAGGAGGGCCGTCGTCGAGGGCCGCCCGGTGCTCATAGCTCGCCGACGAGGAGCGCGGGCGCATCGCCGAGCTCTGGCGGAGCTTTTGCTGCTCGAGGCCAGGCCACCGGCCCCGCTCGTCACGGCCGAGGATGTGCCGTGAAGCCGGCGCCCGCTGCGACGCTGCACGCGAAGTCCGACGCGGCGAGACTCCCCGACGGCTCGAGCTGGTCGACGAGGCGAGGCAACGTGACGATCCCTACACGCACGGCGTGCACCCAGAGCGAGCAGCTCCGCACGGGCGCGGGCGCTGGAAACTGCTGGAAGCGGTGGCCGTCCGGTGAGCGCCGAGATCATCCCGCTGAATCCCGACCCCGGACCTCGCACCCGCCACGTGGCAGTCGGTGGAGGTGGTGAGTTCCACCGCCAGGCTTGCCGCGGATCGCCCCAGCGGCTATGAAATATCGGTGGGCAACAATACGTAACTG
>ERZ1370068.5887-contig-4891_pt1 | contig 71714 bp, 97 predicted proteins | sample MGYA00561227_ERZ1370068 | MGnify/ENA primary metagenome ERZ1370068 (study PRJEB38410, sample SAMEA6850437) | metagenome | study: Metagenomic assessment of the ecological functions of the soil: analysis of the soil microbiota associated with the... | reverse complement strand
TACGTATTGCGGCGCCGTGCCGGGCCTGAAGATGCGCGCCGACCGCCGACATCGCACGAGCGTGCAATGGGGCAAGCTCCTCGCTCAACCTCAACTTAACGCGCTCAACGCGCTGGCCGACCTGCCGCTGCGCCGGCAGCTCGCGCAGCGCGCCATGGCGCTGCCTGTTCGCCGACCAGGTGGCGGAGGGCCTGCGGCGACCCGCCGCCGACGGCATCCGCCCGGTCTCGTCCACGCCGGTGCCAATGCGGACTGGACTGCCGCCATCTGCTGCGGCTGCCGGACGCCGATCTCTCGATGCGTGTGCTGGGCCGGACCATGAAGATCGATCCCGAGGCGCGCTCGTCGATGTGGCAAGGCCTGCAGCGCGGACTGCACGCACCGAGGTCGACCATCTGCGGTGGGCGTCATCACCGAGATCGCCGACCGCGCGCGGGCTGGAGGCGCCGCTGTCGCGCCGGATCGTCGCGCTGATCCGGCAGGCCGAGGCACGCGGCAAGGGATCGCCCGGGCTGACGCCGGAGCAGATTCGCGCGTGCGACTGATCTGCTGCCTTGAAACAGCGCCGATCGCCGCGCGAGTCTCGCCAGGCAACGCGCCGATGGAGAAGCGATGAAACGACAGGTCTGCGCGCCGACGGCGATTGTCGGCCGTGTGGCTCGTCGGTCGGCGCCTCGCCCACGCCGTGCCGCCGACGGTCGACGCCGTCGCCGGGCTACGACGCGCGGCTGCAGGAGCAGCGGGCGGCGTCGTCGGCGACAGTCCATGACGGTCGCGCCGGTCGTCAGGGCCGCGTCTCGCGGCACGCAAGCGGACGCGCGCGCACTGATGGCTATTGATCGCTGCGCACATCGACCTCGTCGCCTGCACGGCGTGCGCCGGCAGGGTCGACACAAAACATCTAGCTCCGCTTCTGCCTTGGTTGGCCGCTGCTGTGGCGTCTGAGTTGAACAGCTTCTTCAGTTCGTTGATGCTCTGCTGAAAGCCGCGGCCATTCACACGAGAACTGGTCCTTGGCGCAGTTGAGCGGCCTTGATGCGCGCGGCCTGCTTGACCGGGCTTGCCACCGGCACCGGCACTTTTTCGGTTTCAGCCGGCGCAGACGACACCGTTCGCTGCGCAGCGCGACCTGCTGCCACCGCCTGCTGCTCGGCTGTTGCGGCTCCGGCTGTTGCTGCTTCGGCCGTCAGCGCCGCGGCGATGTTGTTGCGCCGCTCGCGCTCGAGATAGGCGGTATATTGCTCGTCGATCTTCTTCTGCTCTTCCGGCGTCGGATTGGGGCCCGCGATGTCGAAAGTGCGGTCCTGCATGAAGTCGTAATAGGTGTAGCCGCCGCCGGGCTTGCGGCGGCCGGCGAACTTCGCGTTGCATTCGGCGAGCTTGCCGACGTCTTTCTTCCTTGGTCTTCGCCTTCTCGGCCACATCGGCGCAGGACTCGAAATCGACAGGCGCGCTGCGCCACCACTGCGCATCGCAGCGCACCGGCGCCAGCACGACGAGGCTCCCGATGGTGGCAATAGCAAACGAAGATGCACGTGAGGCGATCACGGACGATACTCTCCAGCCGAATTCTCTAGGGAACTGTGATTGAGTCGATTGTCATCATTTTGGCAGCGCTGTCACGCCGAAATTGCGCGATTTTCCCGCTGTCGTCTGTGACTCTATCCGGTGGATGTGACCGATGGAACACAGCGCCATGTCGTTGAACAATTATCGAGTAAATTCAACGGCGAAGCACGCTGCGCGCATCATGCTGCAACGATCGATCGAGTTACCATCTGCAGAGCGCGCGGATGAGCACGCCACATTGTGGCGAGAATCAGTCAGATCCGCGTGCGCGGGCCAGGTGCGCGATGCCGTTTCATGGAACGTTGCGCGATAGAGCCTTGCGAATTCGCCCATGTGATGGAAGCCGTTGGCGCGGGCGCACGACGTCACGGTGATGGCGTAACGGACCCTTTCACGAGTTGGGCGCGGGCCGACCAAAGCTGCTTGAGACGCAGATAGCGATGCAGGCTCATGCCGCGAACGCTCGCCACCGCCGTGCCCAGCGTTCTGACCGACACGCCGCATTGTTCGGCGAGGTCGGCGCTGTAGATCGCCGAGGCGGCATGAAACGGCGACATACTCGTCGATCCATGCGAATGCGGCGGCAATAGCTCCTGCTTGCAAGCCGGCCCGCCAATTCCAGCGTTCGGCTGCTGCGGAACATCTCGTCGATGGCGAGCAGCAGGCCTTCCTGCAGGGCAAGCGCCGAGCCCGGCTCCTGCAACAGATCGGGTCTGGCGGAAGCCGTCTGCAGAATGCCTGTCGTGACGGATCTGACCGTCGCCAGCGCGTCGGTGTCCGGCGTGAACGGGCATAGCTCGTCCGGCGTATCGAACCATTCCCGGTCCTGCAGGCCGGCGCCAAGGGTGACGATCGCGTGCAGCGATCCGCGGGGTTCGACGAACTGCAAATCCAGATTGCCGCGCATGCCGATAAAGGCCGGACGGTTCACGGACATGCCGTTGGCGGATACTTCGTAGCGGTCCTCGAGCTTGGAATATGACGACGCCATGCGCGCGCGCGGTAGCTGACATCGACAATGCGGGGAAACGTGGTGAGCACGGTGATCTGGCAGAAGGGCAACTGCACCATCGCGCGCGCGGTATGGAAATTTGCGAGGTTCAAGGGGACGCTGCGCGCATCGGCGACAAACTCGACCGGCCGGAAGGCATCGATGTCGAAAAATTGCGCGATCGAAAGCGCCGGCGAAGGCGAAAGGTTCTGAAACAGCATCTTGAGGTGACCGCGCGCCTGAATCGTCGAGATCCGGCCTCTAACGTCGAACGCTCTGGTTAACTTGCGTTAACAAGTGTGGCCGGTGGAGGCGCGATTGAAGGCCGCCTGCGGACACATGGCCGGGCGCTCGATGCCGAGTGCGGACGCAAATTACCGAGTAATTAGAATGGCTTGGATGGCGGCGACGCGGCTGGTCCGGGTGCGGGCAACGTGTTGCAAATCCATTATAGCTGCTCATGCGGAATGCTATTTGTTTTGCGGCAACGGAGGACTTCATGGTGTTGCGCCACGCCGTGACCCCGAGCTACCGGTCCAGCGTGCAACTTAACTCGCCGCGGCGCCGGCTGCCGACGCTGCGCCGGCGGGCGGAGTGGCAGAACAATCGCAAGGGGAACAGTCTGCATGAGCATCACCACGGCCATGACGAGCGTGCCGAAGCCCGCGCCTGACCTGATCGAGGCGTTCAGGGGTGCGCCGACCTCCGTGATCAGCGACAATCTTGCCCGGCTGCCGGGCGCCGTAGGGCCTGCGGCCGTTCCATCGCGGCAGCAAGCTGGTGGGCATAGCCTTCACCGTGCGCACGCGGCCGGGCGACAATCTTGCGATCCATCGAGCGCTCGAACTGGTCGGGCCGGGCGACGTGATCGTGGTCGATGGCGGCGGCGACGAGACGCGGGCGCTGGTCGGCGAGATCATGAAGAACGATCGCCGCAATATCGCGGCGCCGCCGGCTATGTGATCGACGGCGCGATCCGCGACGTCGCGGCGTTCGCTGCGTCCGACTTTCCCTGCTTTGCGCGCACCGCGATCCACCGCGGTCCCTACAAGAGCGGACCGGGCGAAATCAACGTGCCGGTTTCGATCGGCGGCTCGGTGATCTCGCCCGGCGATATCGTGGTCGGCGACGAGGACGGCGTGGTGTCGTTTCCCGCCGCGATCGGCAGCCACCGTGCTGGAGGCGGTCCGCGCCCAGATCGCGCGCGAGGAAGCAGACGCTCGATCTCGATCCGCGAAGGCCGCTACCAGGGCAGCTACGGCAAATCTTGATCGATGCGCGAGGCGCCAGAAAAGCGTCAAGGAAAACGTCAGGGAGGAACGATGAGTCAGAAGGACGAATTTCACAATCTCGGATAATCCGGCTGACGGGCTGCTTCGCGAACTCGCGTCCGGGGTCACGACGCGAATCTTCTCCGGCGAGCACGCGATGCTGTCGGTGGTGACGCTGGCGCCGCACGCGCAGGGCACCCTGCATCATCACCCCGAGGAACAATGGGGCGTGCTGCTCGATGGCTCAGCCATCCGGGTTCAGGGCGGTGAGGAAATTCCGGTCAGGAAGGGCGATTTCTGGCGCACGCCGGGAAATGTGCCGCACACGATGCGGGCTGGACCGGACGGCGCCCGCGTGCTTGACATCTTCAGCCCGCCGCGGCCCGAGTACAAGAAGGCCGGGTCCGGCTTCGGACTAGCTAAAGTCTGCGAACAAAAACAAAAAGCGCAGCGACAATCGGGAGGAGACGCGGTGAAGATTACCAGACGCAATCTGCTGGCGGCGTCGGCCGCGTTCGCGGTCACGCCGGCGCTGGCGCAGCCGGCAAAGAACATGACGCTGGTGGTGCCGTTCCCGCCGGGAGGCTCCACCGACGCGCTGGCGCGGCTGCTGCAGTCCCATCTGCAGACGAAGCTCGGCCGGACCGTGCTGGTGGAGAACAAGTCCGGGCGCGGCCGGCTCGCTCGGCGCCATGCAGGTCGCGAAGAGCGCGCCTGACGGCGCGACGTTTCTGGTGACCTTCGACTCGCACGCGGTCATCCCCTCGATCCTCGAAAAGCCGGGGCTGGATGTCGAGAAGGATCTGGTGCCGGTGTTCCTGGTCGGCACCGCGCCTTACGTCGCTCGCCGCGAATGCCGAGCGGCCGTACAAGACCATTTGCCGACGTGATCGCGGCCTGCAAGGCAAACCCCGGCGCGGTGAAATACGCCTCCGTCGGCATCGGCACGCTCGGCCATCTCGCGATGACGGTGCTCGGCAAGAAGGCCGGCGTCGAGATCACGCATGTGCCCTACCGCGGCGGCGGCCCGGCGATGAACGACGTGCTCGGCGGCCATGTCGACCTGATCGTGGGATCGGCGGCGCTGGTGACGGCGCAACTCGGGCACCAACATGCTGCGTCCCGATCCTGCAGCTGGGGCGCGAGCGGATGCCCGTCGCTCAAGGACACGCAGACCGCGATCGAGGCAGGCTATCCCGGATTTCGAGACGCTGGCCTGGTGGGGCGTTTTCGCGCCCAAGGACACGCCGCCTGATGTCATCGCCAGCATGGCGAAATCGGTGAAGGAGATCCTGAGCGAGCCGGCGGTAGCGACGCAACTGCAGGAGACGCAGCAGATGACGCTGCTGCTCGCCGACGGCAAGGAGTTTTCGACGTTCTTCGCCAAGCAGGTCAGCATCTGGGGCCAGGTCGTGCGCGAGAACAACATCAAGGCGTAACGGCGAACGAACGCCTGTCTGGTCAGCCGCCCGACATCGTCCGGCATGGAACCGGCTATGCCTGGTCGCATGCGGCCCTATCGGCCGCGTCGCGAGGGCTGGCGATGCCGCGCTCGCTTTGGTATGAAGCGGTCAAGCACCCGCCTACGCAGCGGGTCCGCGGTCCCGTAGCTCAGCCGGATAGAGCGACGGTTTCCTAAACCGTAGGTCGCATGTTCGAGTCATGCCGGGATCGCCAATTTCCATCCTGCTCGAGTGCCAGCGATGAGATTGCCGGTGCCGAGGCCGGCCTAACCGGGCTCCGGATAGATCTGCAGCAACGCCGTCGCTGTGTCCCGCGCCCGTCGCGCGATCTCGGCGGCGCTCGGGCGATCGGCCGCCTGAAGCAGCAGGCCGGTCATCAGGTCGCCCCAGAGCAGGCCCAAAATTTTTCGGTCATCGCGTCGGGATCGCCAGCGGACAAGCCCGGCTGACTTGGCGTTTGCCATGATCGCTCGCAAAGCATCGCGCGTGGGCTTGCGGGCAATCGAGTCCAGGGCTTGCGCGACCTTTGGGGCGTGCACGGTTTCGGATATCGCCAGCCGGAACACGGCGACGACGACCGGATCGGTCGTTTCCGTCAGAAGCCTGGTTCCAAAAGCGGTGAGCACCTTCGGCCAGAGTTTCTCTGTCGCGCAGCTCGGAGATCGGTCGGTGCTTTCAGCCGCTGGGCGCGCTCGGTGATGCATGCGACGAGCATCGCTTCCTTGTTGCCGAACAGCGCGTAAAGCTCCCGTTTCTGAAACCCGCGCGCGCGTCGCAATCTCCAGCGTGCTGGTCTGCGCATAGCCGCCCTCCATGAACGCCGAAAGGGCCGCGCCGAGGATCCGCTTCCGGACCGCGGTCCCACCGGCTTCCTCCTCGCGCGCCTTCATCCTTGGACTCATCGACTGCATTTTTCTCACTTGACTTGGTACTATCTGGTACCATATAGCGAATTGTCTTGGTACCGGATCGTACCAGAACGAACGTCGATGTAAAGGATGGCAGATCATGAACAGACGCCAGCTACTGGCCGCGGCACTGAGCGCCGCTCGCATGGCGGCTGCCCTGACGCTCGCATCAAAGGCATTTGCGGCAACTTCGAGCGAGATGGAAAAATGAGCAAGGCAACGCAACGGATCATCGAATGCAACGGGATCCACATCAACATTGCCGAGCAGGGCGACGGGCCGCTGGTGCTGCTGGTGCACGGCTTTCCTGAATCCTGGTTCTCCTGGCGGCATCAGATCGACGCCCTTGCTGCCGCCGGCTTCCGCGTTGTCGCCCCCGACCTGCGCGGCTACGGCAAGAGTGACGCGCCGCAAGGGATCGACCAATACACGATCCTGCATCTCGTCAGGCGACATGGTCGGCATTCCTCGATGCCCTGGGCGCGGCGTCCGCCGTCATCGTCGGTCATGACTGGGGCGCAAGCGTCGCCTGGCAGGCCGCGCTCACGCGGCCCGACCGCTTCAGGGCGGTCGCAGCGCTCAGCGTGCCGTTCCGGCCGCGCGGCAAGGCGCCACCGACCAGTCTCATGCCCCGCACCGAGAATGCGCAATTCTATCAGCTCTATTTCCAGGAGCAGGGCGCCGCGGAGGCGGAGTCTGGGGCGCGATCCGCGCGCGACCATTCGCAACATGCTGTTCGGGGCGTCCGGCGATGGCGTGGCCGCGGCCCGCGCGGCCGCCGCTGCTGCGGGCCTGCGCCTAACCTCGGCATGGTGCCGAAGGGCGGCGGATTCCTGCAAGGTCCCGGCGCGCCGGCAACGCTGCCATCATGGATCGAGCGAAAGCGACGTCGACTTTTACGGCGAGGAGTTTCAGGCGCAGCGGTTTTCGCGGAGCGCTCAACTACTATCGCAACATCGATCGCAACTGGGAGATCACGGGCGCGATGGCGGGCCTGCAGGTGACGGTGCCGGCGCTCTACATCGCGGGCGATCGCGACTTCGTGGTCGTCTTCCCCGGCACGGACCAGCTGCTCGCAAACATGAAGGCCTTCGTTCCCGGCCTGCGCAAGATCCAGATGCTTCCCGGTTGCGGCCACTGGACTCAGCAGGAGCGGCCGAACGAGGTCAGTGCCGCGCTGGTCGGAATTCATCTCGAGCCCTGCCGAGCCGCTCATGGCGACACCGATGCTCACGCTCCCTTTCCAGCAGCGTCTTGAAATCCGCCCGCGCCCGTTGCGCTTCGCGCCTGGCGGTCTCGGAGGCTTCGCTGAGGCCGAAATAGCCGTGGATCAGGCCCAGGCCATCGTAATAGCTGGTCGGAACGCCGGCGGCCTTCAGGGCGCGTCGCGCATACGCCTTGCCCTCGTCGCGCGAGCGGATCGAACCAGGCTGGTCGGACCACCGCCGTGGCGCGAGACCGGCGAGATTTTTGGCGCGCAGCGGCTGACGCGCGCCAGTCGGTGCCATCTGCGGTGTCGGCGAGGTAATGGCCACAAAACCATTCCATCACGGCGCGGGAGGAAATAGCCCTCCGCGTTCTCCGCCGCGCGAGGGAAGCGCGCGTTTTCTTTGTGATCCGCGAAATTCCGGCGACGTCGGTGACGGGATAGACCAGCAATTGCGCCGACAGCTTGATGCCGGCGTCGCGACAGGCGATGGCGGTCGTGGCTGCCAGATTGCCGCCCGCGCTGTCGCCGGCGACGCCGACGCGCGCGACATCACCGCCGAATTCGGCGATGCGTGCGATGACGTCCCGGTGGCCGCGAAGGCATCCTCGAAGGCGCCGGAAAGCGCACCTCGGGCGGGCGGCGATAATCGACCGAGACCACGACGGCGCCGGTCTCGATGGCGAGAAGGCGCGCCTGCCGGTCATGGGTGTCGAGATCGCCGGCAACCCAGCCGCCGCCATGGAAAACACCACCGTCGGCGATTTGTCGTTTGTGTTTCGGTAGACCCGCGCCGCAAGGAAGCCGGCCGCGCCCTTCACCTTGATGTCTTCCGCGCTCATCACCGGGGGCGGCGGGACCGCCGCGCGCGACGCTGCCAGCGCGCTGAGCGCATCGCGGGCGCTCTGCGGCGTCATGTTGGTGGGATCGCGCAGCGGCAGCAGCGGAATGATCTGGGCGACGATCGGGATCGAGCGGTAATCATGGGTGGCCCTCGCGTGGAACATCGCCGGCACCATAGGTTCAGCTTCGCCCTCTTTGCAATGATGTTCTTTGCAGGTCGGCCCCCATCACGGCGTAATGTCGGGCCCTCGCTGGTCCTTCCACCGAGACAAAGATCTCCCGCCTTCACACGACAGGCACGCGCGCCGGGCGGCGACTGCGGCGGGCGAGATCACTCGATGTCGAGCGGTACGCGCCATCGCTCGGTGAGAGCGCACAAGCGGCGCCTCGTTGCCGATATCGGCGCCTTCCATGACGAAGCCCTCGAAGCCGTTGGTCGCTGACCTGTTGCACTTCTGCACATAGACCGGGAAGCCGCCGATATAGGGCATGAAAACGCGCGGGCGTCCCGGGATGTTGGTGCCGACATACCAGGAGCTGCAGGTCGAGCGCAGCGAGACCTTCGGAGACCTCGTTGACGTGCTCGACCCAGGCGTCCTCGTCGTCCTGCGATCGGCTCGATGGTCGCCGCGCCGATGTCGCGCATGTGGCCGATGCAGTCGGCCAGCCAGTCGACATGCTGCTCGATCGCCTGGATCATGCTCGCCAGCACCGACGGACTGCCCGGGCCGGTGATCGTGAAGAGATTCGGAAAGCCCGCCGACGCCACGCCGAGATAGGCGCGGAGGGCCCGCGCGCCATTTCTCGGCCAGCGGTCTGCCGTCGCGGCCGGTGATCGCGATCCTGTCGAACGAGCCGGTCATGGCCGCAAAGCCGGTCGCGCAGACGATCGCGTCGAGCGGATACTCGACGCCGTTCACCTCGATGCCGCTCGGCCGTGAAGCGCTCGATCGGCGTCTTCGACACGTCGACCAGTTTTACATGCGGCAAATTGTAGGTCTCGAAATAGCCGGTATCGACGCACAGAGCCGCTTGCAGCCGAACACGTTGTCCGGGCACAGCAGCTCGGCGGTGGCCGGATCCTTGACGATGCCGCGGATCTTCCGGCGCGCGAACTCGGCGATGGTGTCGTTGGCCGGCCTTCTCGAACAGCAGGTCGCCATAGGCGCCGAGGAAAGGCAAGCCCGCCGCGCTGCCACGCCTCCTCATATTGCCGCTCGCGCTCCTCCGCGCGTGGCCTCCAGCGCCGGCTTCATGTTGAACGGGAAATAGAAGCCGGTCGGCCGTGCGCGCGCCTGCGCGCAGGCGCCGGATAGTCGCGCCTTGATCGCGTTCGCGATATTCCGGCGTCAGCTTTTCGTTCCACGCCGGCACCGACTAGGTCGCGGTGCGCTGGAACACCGTCAGCTGCGGATGCTTGCTGCGCGATGATCGGGATCGACTGGATCGCCGACGAGCCGGTGCCGATGACGCCGACGCGCAGGCCGGTGAAAGTCGACGCCTTCATGCGGCCATTCGCCGGTGTGATAGATCGGTCCGCCGGAAATCCTCGCGTCCCTTGAAGGCGGACATGGTTCGGCGCCGACAGGCAGCCGACCGCCATGATGCAGAATTTGGCCGATGACGCTGTCGCCGCGATCGGTCTCGATGCGCCAGCATTTCGCGGTCTCGTCGAACGTCGCCGCGGTGACGCGGGTGTCGAACACGGATATGCCGGCGCAGGTCGAAGCGGTCGGCGACGTGGTTGGCGTAGCTCAGGATCTCCGGCTGCGGCGCGTACTTCTCCGACCAGTTCCATTGCTGGTCCAGCTCTTCGGAGAACGAGAAGGAATATTGCATGCTTTCGACGTCGCAGCGTGCGCCCGGATAGCGGTTCCAGTACCAGGTGCCGCCGACGCCGCCGCCGGCTTCATGAACACGCGCCGGTGAAGCCGAGCCTCGCGAAGGCGGTGCAGCATGTACATGCCGGCAGAAAGCCGCGCGCCGACGACGACGGCGTCGAAGGCTACGCCCGACTTCCGGCGCACGTTGAGGGGCTGGTCCTGGCGGCGGGCATGCGGTTTCCCTGGAATGAAGCGCTTCCAGTCGCGAGCAGGCGCCGCTCTTGCCGGCGGCGCCTTCATTCGCTCGCGATCATGCCGGGTAGAACAGCGCAAAGCGCGCTGGCGGTCAATTGCGTCCGCGCACGATCCTGTCCCCGCGGTGACGCGGGCCTGACATGCGCCCGCACGCGCGGTCCAGTGATCGCCGGGCGCCGAAAGCTCCTACAGCGTCTTGGGGTATTCGATCAGCGCCTTTCGGTCCGCCGGGTCGACAAGCGCCGGTCCGATGACGCCCTTGATCTCCTTGTCCTTGCTGTATTCCTTCCTGAATTCGTGCCCCGTGTTCCAGTTTCCGCGGATCGAGGTGTCGAATTCAAACCCGTTGTTGATCTTGTCGGACTTGTAACCGAGGTTCACGGGATCGTATTCGCGGTTGCCGAGATAGAACTTTCTTCGGCCGGTCTTCGGGCGGCCCCAGCAGATGCTCGACTGGTCGGGACCGAGCCGTTGTGAAGATAGGGCGGCGTCGCCCAGACACCGTTGAGCGGGCGAACCTTGTAGGCCAGCTCGCCGCCGGAGCTCGTTCGGCATGTTTCCGTCGATCCGCTTCCGGTCCGCCGGGCTCACCGGCGGCTTCTTCTGGTCGTAGATGTAATTGACGGTTTTCTCGACCACGCTCGCCGAGCGCGAATGCGAAGCTGCTGCTCTTGATGCCGAGATTTGCGGGAACCGCGACCGTTCGGCTGCCGCATGTCTGCCGCCTGCGCGGGATCGGTCCCGATATGCGAGATCGGAATGTTTTCGACCTTGAGGATCGCTTCGCCGGCCTGGTTCTTCGGTCCACCAGTCCTTGTTGTTGAAATCGTAGAACGCCTCGCTCGATGACCGGCGGCCGGTGACATTCCTGGCAATGGGTCTTGTAGAGCTCGCGCGCCCTGCGCTGCCAGCTTCTGGTCGATCGGCGGCAGAATATCGTCCGGCCATTTCGGAGATTTCAGGCCCGAGAACCCGTCCTTCGCGTTCGGCGGCGTTGTCGCCCTTGATCATCTGCTCCATCTCGTACGAGCGACTTCACGTCGACGCTCGATTTGTAGAAGGCCCTTCGACGGGTCGGTCAGATTGAGCTCCGCCGACACGCCGAGCGATTCGCCGGCGTTGCGCACCATCGGCTGCATGATGGAGCCGTTATACTGCACCCAGTCGAACCACGGCGTGTTCCAGATCCGCGGGTAATGCACCGGCGCGGAGGAGCCGGCGTAGTTTTCCGGCTTGTTCAGGTCGATTGAAAACACCTGGTTGCCGATCCGGTTGAGCGCGTCCAGCCGTCCGTAACCTTCCAGGATGCTCTGGGAGGCGACGCGCTCTTCCAGGTCCTGACCTTCGCTTGTACTGCTTGCAGAACCTGGTCGAGCTGGTCCTTCAGCGTCTCGCGGTCGGCGACCGTGGAGTCCGGTCCCAGGATGCGTCTCGGCGAAGCGGTTGAATCGGGCCGGGCAGTAAGCGCGTCAGCACCAGCGAGACGCCCATGCCCTGCTTCATCTGTGAAGAGATCGGTGAGCGCCGGCCCGCCGTCGATGACGACCGCGGTGTCCTTGTAGGTGAAGCTGCCGGTGTGGCAGGCCGCGCAGGTCAGGCCGACGCCGGTCATGTCCCGCTTGGTGCGCGGGTTCTTCCACGGCGCGCCCGTCGGGTCCAGCATCGGACCGCCCTGCGCGAAGCCGATCGGCAGCGCCTTCTTGCCGGGGATGATGGTGTCCGGGATGAAGCCGTAGCGGTCGAGATAGGCGGTCTCGCTGAAGTCGTCGACCTTGTTGAAAATCAGCCACGGAATCGTCGGCTGCTCCAGCGCCATCGAACCATTCATAGGGAAAGCCGAAGGTCCGCGTTCCCTGATCGGCGTGATAGAACCAGCTCAGTTTTCCTTGCTGATGCCCTGGTCGAGCCAGACGGTCTTCTTCGGTTGCGGATACTCCGCGATCTTGACGTGAAGACTTGTCCACAGAGGCGGTGATATCGTCCTTGAAGGCGGCTGTAGCCGAGGCCAGACGCCGACGACCAATACCCGACAACAATCTTTGCAATCGTCTTGCAACGCATGGCCTGCCCCTTCTCAAAACCGCGCTGGTTGCGCGCAATATTCGTCTGTTATCAAAAACGCCGGATAAGCAAATCATCCTCGGCGTGCGATTCAGTATCATACCATCTTATAGTGGCGTCATCGGTCTGTCCATAAATCCGGCAGGTCGGCCCGAGCATGATTTCGCGTCGATCGCGGGCATTTTAAGGCGCTCGGAAATCCCATCGATTTGTTTCCGGGTTTCGCCGCGAACTCATGCCCGGGAATTCCATGCCAGTTTTATGACGCCGGCACGTATGAAAAAGCCGCTTGACTTTGACGTTGCGTCAAACCCGCATAACGCGCTCCTCGAAACAGAGGAGCCTGCCCATGACCACCCGTCGTACCTTCCTTCATCTTCCCTTGGCGCCCTTGCCGCCACTGTCCGCCGCCGCCGCCTTGCCGCAGTCTGCCTGCAGGCCGTGGGCCGTACCGTCGAGATCAAGACCAGGGACGGCACCGAGCCTTTTCGTCAAGGATACCGGAGGCGCCGGCCGTGCCGTCGTGATGACCCACGCCTGGCCGCTGAATGCCGATGTCTGGGACCATCAGGCTGCGCAGCTTTCAAGGCCGGCTTCCGCGTCGTCACCTATGACCGCCGCGGGTTCGGCCGCTCGGACAAGCCAGCCGGCGGTTACGATTTCGATACTTTTGCCGACGATCTCGCCGATGTGATCGAGCAGACGGGCGTGCGCGACGCGACGCTCGTCGGCTACTCGATGGGCGGCGGAGAGGTGGTGCGCTATTTCTCGCGGCATAACGGCCGCAACGTCGCGAAGGCCGGCGCTTGTCGGCGCGGCCGCGCATTATCTGCTGAAGACGGAGAACAATCCGGTCGGGATCGACGGCGCCGTGTTCGACGGCATCAAGCAGGGCGTGCAAGGCGATCGCAAGGCGTATCTCGCGCGGCCTGCTCCGGGACGTGTTCCTCGACGCCAAGCGGCCGGCGACCAATGCGGTGACGCAGGAGATGATCGATCTCGACGCTTGCGATGGCGATGCAGGCCGAGTGTCGCCGCGACGGCGGCTTGCGTCGATGCCTTCGCCAAAACCGATTTCCGCCCCGAACTCGCCGCTGTCAAGGTGCCGACCCTGGTGCTGCACGGCACGGCGGATATTCCGGTGCCGTTTGCGATCGGGAAGGCGACCGCCGGAGGGCATCGCCCAGTCGAGGCTGATCGAATATCCTGATGCCTCGCACGGCATCGTGCTCGACCGAGCGCGATCGCGTGACCCGCGACCTGCAAGCCTTCATCGCAAAGCATGAGGAGAGTTCTGATGTTCCGGATCGGTGAATTCGCCCAGATCGCGCAGGTCTCGGGCAGGCAGTTGCGGTTCTACGACCAACTCGGACTGCTGCAGCCCGCCCATATCGATGCCCAGACCGGCTATCGCTACTACAGCATCCGGCAATTGCCGCGGCTGAACGGCATTCTTGCCCTGAAGGAACTCGGCCTGTCGCTGGAGCAGATCGGGCCGCTGCTCGAAGGACAGGATCTCTGCCAACCGAGCTGCGCGCCATGCTCACCCTGAAGCGGGCGGAGGTGGAGCGTTCGCTGCGCGAGGAGGAGACGCGGTTGCGGCATATCGAATCCCGCATCGCGCAGATCGACCGGCATGGCGGGACGGAAGGCTTCGACGTCATCCTCAAATCGGTCGAGCCGACGCCGTTTCTGTCGCTGCAATGTTCGTGCGCCGACATGGACGAGGTGGTCCGCATGGTCCGCCTCGTCGCCGAGGACGGCGCGCGGCAGATCAGGCCGGCACTGCGTGACAAGCTGGTCGTGGTCGCGCGCAACGATCACGACGACGAGAAGCTCGATCTCGAGATCGGCTTTCGTTGACCCGGCCTTCGAACGCCGGCGTACGCCTGACCGGCGATTATCTGCTGCGCGCCAGCGAACTTCCCGCGGTGGAAACCATGGCGACCCTCGTCCGGCCGGGCACCAACATGGAAAGCCACACTTCATTCGGCGCGGTCGGCACCTGGATCGAAGCCAACAACTACCAGATCGCCGGGCCGTGCCGCGAAGTGTTCCTGGAGCCCATTACCGGGCCACCCGGTTTTGAAGGGGCGCTGGTGGAAATCCAGTTCCCGATCCGGCCGGCCGCCTAGCTTTCTCTTCGTTTTCCCAGAACCACCCAATCCGGACGCGTGCGCGCTTCCGGCCACCAGAACTGCTGTGCCGAATTCCGGCCAGCGGCCAACCTCAACAGGAGTGAACATGCTTACGATTCACGGCGTTCCGCTTTCCGTCCACACAAGAAAGGCGATCGTCACCGCGATCCTCAAGAAGATCGACTACAGATTCGAAGTGGTGATCCCGGTCATTCCCGGCAACCCGCCCTCCAACTGGAGCACGCTCAGTCCGACCGGGCTCATTCCCGTCATGCAGGACGGCGACTTCACGCTGGCGGATCTCGACCGCCATCTGCCTGTACCTCGACAGGAAGCAGCCCGCGCCGTCCAATCCTCCCCGAAGACATCAGGGACTACGCCCGCGTGCTGTGGTTCGACGCCTACGCCGGCGGCACCATCTATCGGCATGCCGGTGCATCCGCTGTTCTTCCAGACGGTCGTCGGACCCGAACATTCGCAACGTCCCGACCGACAAGGCGGTGGTCGACGACGTTCTGACGAACGTGCAGCCGAAAATCCTTGGCTATCTCGACGGGCAGATCACGGGGAAATTCCTGGTTGGCGACGCCATGACGCTGGCCGACATCGCAATCGTGTCGAACTTTATCGTCTATCAATATCTCGGCTTTGAGATCGACGCCGGCCGGTATCCGAAGCTCGCGAGATATCTGCGCGAGATCGCGGCAACCCCTGCATTCCAGCGGGCGCTGGCGGACGAAAAGCCGTTTGTCGAGCAGATGGGGCTGAAGCGGGACTTCCTCGCCGCTGCCTGATGCCCGTTCTGCCATGACCTTTCCGGCCGGGTGGCTGCTTTCGGCCACGGCCGGGATGTTGCTTTCGCTACTCTCGCTTGCGAAAGTGTTCCTGGCCGGTTTGGCTCGCCGGGCCTGTTTCCAGTATAGTGTTGCGGTCGTGGCAATGGATACTCGTCGGATCAGATGAAAGCAGCCGTTAGCGCGCAATCGCTCCGAATTGAGGTCCGGTTCCGGTGAGACGGTGTCCGCGCTTGCTGATCCGGCCGCAGCAGGCGTGCGCGTGTTACGTGTTCGCGCATGGGGCCGGCGCGGGAATGACTCATTCGTCGATGGAAACGATTGCCGCCGGTCTCGGCGAGCGCGGAATTGCGACGCTGCGCTATCAATTTGCCTATATGGAAAAAGGCAGCAAGCGGCCCGATGCGCCGGCGGTGGCGCATGCCGCGCGTCCGCGCCGGCGGTGGCGGAAGCCGGGCGGTGCTGTCCCTCGCTGCCGCTGATCGCGGGTGGCAGATCGTTCGGCGGGCGGATGACGTCGCAGGCGCAGGCGCTTTCGCCCTTGCCCGGCGTTGGCGGACTGGCGTTTCTGGGCTTTCCGCTGCATCCGGCCGGAAAGCCTTCCAGCGATCAGCGCCAAGCATCTCGCAGACGTCAAAATCCCGATGCTGTTCCTGCAGGGCACGCGCGATGCGCTGGCTGAGCTGAGCCTGCTTGAGCCTGTCGTCAAAAGACCTGGGATCGCGCGCGAAGCGCTGCGATCTGCTTGATGGCGCCGATCATTCCTTTCATGTGCTGAAGAGTTCGGGGCGGAACGATCGCGAGGTGATTGGCCGAGGCGCTGGATGCCTTCGCGGCATGGGTGGATGGGATAGCCGGCTAGGCTCTCAGATGTCGTCCCTGCGGCACGCAGGGACCCATACGCCGCGGCGGTCATTCTAATGCTCCGTGTTAGCCACTTGCCCAAACAACTACAATGCTGTGGTTATGGGTCCCGGATCGCGCTTCGCTTGTCCGGGACGACGGATGATGGAGTTGCGCCGTACGCGCGATACGCATTACGATGCGTCCATGACAAAAATCCTGATCGTCAATCCGAACACAACTGCCTCGATGACCGAGACAATCGGCGCTGCTGCGCGCGCCGTCGCTGCGCCCGGCACCGAGAATATCGGCCGTGACGTCGTCGATGGGCCCGGTCTCGATCGAGGGATACTACGACGAGGCCTTCGCCGTGCCCGGCCTGATCCAGGCGCTGTCGAAGCGCGCCGGATGCCGATGCGGCGATCATCGCCTGTTTCGATGACACCGGGCTCGACGCCGCACGCACCGGCGGCGCGCTTCCCGGTGGTCGGCATTTGCGAGGCGGCGCTGGTGACCGCGGGGCAGATCGCAAAACGCATCGCCGTCGTCACCACGCTGCCGCGCTCGATCGTGCCGCTGGAAGAGCTGGTGCGCCGCTATGGCTTTGCCGAGAGGGCACAGGTCACCGCCTGCAACGTCGCGGTGCTCGATCTCGAAAAGCCCGGCTCGGGCGCCGAGGAGAAACTGGAAGCCGAGATTGCGCGCGCGCTCGACAAGGGCGCGGAGGCGATCGTGCTGGGCTGCGCCGGGCATGGCCGATCTCGCGCAGAAGCTGTCGCAGAAAGTTCGGCGTGCCTGTCGTCGATGGCGTGGCGGCCGCGGTGAAGCAGGCCGAGGCGCTGGCCGGCCTGAAGCTCACGACGTCGCGGCGCGGTTCTTACGCGTCGCCGGGCGCGAAGAACTACACCGGTATACTGCAGCCGTTCGCGCCCAAAATATCAGGCTGACGTCGGCGCGCCGTAGATCTTGTCGCGCAGCCGCCGCATGCCGGTCAGCCAGCGGTCGCGGCTGGAGGCCTTGCGCTGCATGTATTCCGCGACCTGCGGGTGCGACAGGATCAGAAAGCGTTCGGCCTCCATCGCCTCGATCACCATGCGCGCCACTTCCGGCGGCTGCAGCACGCCGTCGACCCTCGCCGCGCTCGGGCCGGGCGTGGTCATGCCGGTCTGCACCGATTGCGGGCACAGCACGGACACGCGGATGCCGCGGTCGCCATATTGAATGGCGAGATGCTCGGCGAGCGCCACCGCCGCGTTCTTGGTGACGCCGTAGGGCATCGAGTTCAGTGATGCCAGCAGGCCAGCCGCGGACGCCGTGTTCAGGAGATAGCCGGATCCGCGCGCCAGCATGCCGGGCACCAGCGCGCGCGCCGCGAACACATGGCTCATGACATGCACCCGCCAGCTCACGTCCCAGTCGGCGTCGGAGGCGCTCTCCTGTCCCTTGCGCGAGAGGCCGGCGTTGGAGAAGAACACGTCGACCGGGCCGTATTTGTCCTCGGCCGCGGCGATCAGCGCCTTGATGTCTTCTTCAAGCCCTACGTCGCCGGTTACGGCGAGGCCGTCGATGTCGCCCGCGACCTTCGCCAGCCTGTCGCGCGAGGTTTTCAGGTCGGCGACCGACGACGCCGCGCGCGCCGGCCTCCGCATAGGCGCGCGCCACCGCTTCGCCGATGCCGCTCGCAGCCCCTGTTACGACGCAGACCTTGCCTTGACGTGCATGATGCAGCCTCCCTTCGATCAATGTCCAGCGCTTGCTTCTTCAGCTCTTGTAGAGTCCCTTGTCCCGCGCCTGCCGGATCGCCAGCGCTGCCATCAGGTCGAGCATCGGTGTCGGAAGTCCGGCCGCGCGCGAATGCGGCGGGCGCGCGCACCAGCACGTCTATCTCCATGGCGCGGCCGAGTTCGTAATCCTGCAGGATCGACGGCTTGTGGTCCGGCGCGGGGCCGGTGCGGGTGACGCGCTTGACCTCCGGGAAACAGCTTTGCGCAACGCTGTTGGCCTCGTCGAGCAAACGCGGCACGACATCGGCGAGCGCCGGATCGTCGCGGACGGCGCGCGCGGTCTGCCCGGTCAACAGGCACAGCACCGACATCGACATGTTGGTCAGGAGTTTTGACCAGATCGTCTCCTGATCTCAGCGTGAGCCCGGGAGACTCGATCGCCGCTTCGTTCAGCGCAGCGCGCAGCCGCGCGATACGCTCGCTCGGCGCGGTCGTCGCATTCGCCGATCAGGAGCCGGTTGCGCTCGGGCGACAAGTTCGCCGCTACGCCGGGTGCGATGACTTCGTTGGACGAAAACACCACGCCGCCGACGATCCGCTCTTTCGGGATCGCCGCGCGCAGGCGACCGCCGGGATCGAGGAAGGCCAGGATCCGGAACGGGCGGATGTTTTGGCGGAAAGCCCGATATCGTACCACCAGGGAATGCCGTTCTGCGCAAACACCACGGCGGTGTCCTCGCCGAGCAGCGGCTGCAATGCCGGTCAGCGAGACTGGGCAGGCCGGTCGCCTTCAGCGTGCAGATGACGACATCCTGCGGTCCAAGCGTGGCGGGATCGTCAGATGCTCTGACCTTGGCCTTGAACTCGGCGTCTCCAACGCGCAGCGTCGAGGCCGTTGGCCTTCACCGCATCGAGATGCGCGCCCCGCATCACGCAGGAAACATCATGCCCTGCCAGCGCGAGCCGCACCGCAAAATGGCTGCCGACGGCGCCCGCACCGAAAAACGCATATCCGCATGTGAAGGAAGTCCTGCTGGAGAGAATGATCGTCCCGATTAGGTTTCACAAGCGTTGTTCTGACGCAACCGGTCCGCGGCACAGGGCGGGTTGCGGAGGGCGCGGCCTTGGTGGCGCGGGAACCCCGGCGTTCAGTCAACGTTCATCAGCGTGCCGTCAAGCTCGTGCACGCCAGCGATGATGGACGCAGCGAAGGGACGCGCCATGTCAAAATTCGGACTGGGAATTGCCGCCATTGTCTTTGCAACGGCGCTGTCCGTGGCGGACTTTGCGATCGCGAAAGGCGGCCATGGAGGCGGTCACGGCGGTGGCCGCGGCGGCGGTCATCAGCTGGCGGTGGTCATCGATGGCGGTGGTCACGGTCATGGGCCACCATTTCGGCGGCCGGCATCATGGCGGCGGCCATTTTCACGGCAGATCGCATCACCGTTCATTCTCCGCACATCGCTTCGTTCTCCGCGCACCGCATGAATTTCGCAGGCGGCGGCCGTCCGCTGAACGCCGCGCACTCGCCCGCAGCTATCGCCATACCGCTGCGCTGCACAGTCCCGGCACGCGGGCCAGAGTTACCGCGGGCGCGGCGCTCGCGGGCTGGCAATATGGTCGGTCGAGAGGCGGCGGATGGTGGCGGCACGGCAATGGCGGATACGGCTGGGTCGGACCGCTGTTCTGGCCGTTCGCCTATTTCGACATCTATGATTATGCGCTGTGGGGACCGCGCGCCGGCGCCCCGTTCTGGTACTATGGCTACGACGACATTTATGCCGGCTTGTTCGGGCCTTACGACTACGAGGGCCTTACCGGCTACTTGCCGCCGCGCGGCGCGCTCCGCACCCGGACCGGCTGACGCTGCTGTGCGGCGAGGACAGCCGTGAAATCGCCGGCCTCCCGATCGACCTGATCGCGCAGGTGATCGATCCCACCGAGGTGCAACGCGCGGCCCTCGACGACCTCGCCAATGCATCGGTCACCGCGGCGCAAAAGATCAAGGCGGCGTGTCCGACGACGATAGCGCTGACGGCGTCCGGCCGGCTCGCCTCGATGCAGCAGCGCATCGAGGCGATGATTGCCGGTGTCGCGACCGTGCAACCGCCGCTGGACAAGTTCTACGGCCTCGTGAACGACGAGCAGAAAGCGCGACTGAATGCTGTCGCCGAGGATCAAGAGAGCAAAACCAGAAGGCGCGGCAACAGGTCATTGGCGCGGGCCTGCGACATGACAGAGCCGTCGGCCCTGAAATGGCCGGCTGACGAGATCGAGGCGCGGCTGCGCCCGACCGATGCGCAACGTGCGGACCTTGCCGCGCTGCAGGAGGCAAGCGCCAAGGCCGCCGACATGCTGAGCGCTATCGTGCCGGGCCGACGACGAACTCACGCCGCCGGCGCGGCTCGCCGCTGCCGGCAAGCGGCTCGACACCATGCTGCAGGCGGTCAAGCAGGTGCGTACGGCGCTCGATCGGTTCTATGCGACGTTGAACGACGAGCAGAAAGCCCAATTCGAGGCGATCGGCCCGCGGCGGACCTCCTTAGCCGACAGGTCCGATATGATGCAGCGGCGCAGCCGCAGATAATTCGGCGTGACCGTCACAGCGCTTGCGATCCGTGCCTATTGTCCGGCATAACAAAATGCCGAACAAAGGGGCCGCTGATGACTGCCAATCCGGTTTTGTGGAATCTCGACGGGCGCGGTGTCGCCACCGTCACGCTGAATCGTCCCGAGGTGAACAATGCCTATGACGCCGGGCTCATCAACGGCGTGCTCGCGGCGATGGATGAACTCGGCAGGAAGCCGAACCTCCGCGTCGTCGTCCTCAAGGGCAATGGCAAGCATTTCCAGGCCGGCGCCGATCTGAAATGGATCAACGGCGTGCGGCCGAAGTCGGCGACAGAAAACGAAGCGGTGTCGCGTGCCACGTTCGAGGCGGTGCAGCGGCTGAATACGTTGCCGATCCCGACGGTGGCGCTGGTGCAGGGCGGCTGTTTCGGCGGCGGCACCGGCGTGATCTCCGCCTGCGACGTCGTGATCGCCGCCGACAATGCGCTGTTCTCGATCACCGAAGTGCGCTGGGGACTGACGGCGGCCATCATCATCCCGCAACTCTGTGACGCGATCGGCGTCCGGCAGGTTCGCCGCTACGCGCTGACCGGCGAACGTTTTGGCGCTGCTGATGCCCGCCGCATCGGCCTGGTGCACGAAGTGGTGCCGCTGGCCGAGCTGGAAGCCGCGGGCGCAAAAGTGCGTGGAGCAGCTGCTCGCCAATGGTCCCGAAGCGCATGGCCGAGACCAAGGCGCTTGCGTTGGAAAGCTCGTTCGGCGGAATGAGTGTCGACGACGACGCCTATGCGCGGCTGGTGCGGATGCACTCGGACAGGCGGCAGACCAATGAGGCGTCGGAGGGACTGGCGTCGTTCGCCGAAAAGCGCGCGGCGAACTGGGGCGTGCCGAGCGGATAAAGTTTCGCTACGATCGAAGCGGACAGCGTCTCGCTGTATTTCGCGGTGTCCCCACGACAGGAGCAGAATTTGCCTTCCAAGCGTATTGCCATTGCCGGGCTGGGCGAGATCGGAAAAACCCTGGCGCGCAAGCTTGCTCAGGGGATGCCGGGCCTCGCTCTCGCAGGCGTCGCTGCAAGGGATCAAGCCAAGGCGCAAGGCTGGCTTGACCGCGAAGGCATCGCCTGTCCGCTGGTCTCGCTCGACGATCTGCCCGACCATGCCGACCTTGTCGTCGAATGTGCGCCGGCGGCGATCCTCGATCAGATATGCCGGCCGATGCTGAGCGCCGGCAAGCAGGTCATGGTTCTCAGCGCCAGTGCGCTGCTGCCTCGTCCCGAACTCGTCGATCTCGCTCGCGCCCGAGGCGGCCAGATCATCGTGCCGACCGGCGCCTTGATCGGTTTCGACGCGGTTTCAGCCGCTGCCGAAGGCACCATCAACTCGGTGCAGATGGTCACCCGCAAGCCGCCGACGGGTCTCGCCGGCGCGCCTTACCTGATCGAGAAGCGAATCTCTGGATGGGCTGACATCCGCGCTATGTGTATTCAAAGGGTCGGCGCGGGACGCCGCCGCGGCATTTCCGGCCAATGTCAACGTCGTGGCGGCGTTGTCGCTGGCGGGCATCGGCCCCGACCGCACGACCATCGAAATCTGGGCCGATCCGTCGAGTGAGCCGTAACTGCCATCAGATCAAGGTCGAGTCCGACTCGGCCTCGTTCACGATGTCGATCGAGAACATCCCTCGGAAAACCCGAAAACGGGCCGAATTACCGCGCTCTCGGTGATCGCGGCGTTGCGCAAGCTCACCTCGCCGCTACAGGTCGGGACCTGAGCGCTGTCCTCAATAGAGGCCGGGACGTGTATGCCGTCAGGCCGTAAGAGGCAGGGACCTTCGGCCGCCAGGCGACTCGAATGCGACCAGATCGCCGAAATATCTCAGGCGGTCTGGCTGCTTTCGATCTTGTGCTCGAGGGCCTCGCAGGTTTGGCGAACATGCTCGGTCAAGAACGAGCAATCCTCGATGCGCTTGAAAATCCTTTTGGCATCCTCACGATAGGCCGCAGCGGTTTCGTGCATGTAAGCAATGGCCAGATGCACTTCGGCGGTCATCGCCTCGCACTTCCGTGCCGCCTCGATCATTTCGGCTCCCATCGCCTCGATTTCCTTGGCTGCGGCTTCATAGTCGCGCACCACGGCCTCCGGCACTGAGCGCTCCCACGCGCGGAACGCCGTCTTGATGCTCGACGTAGTCCGGCATCGGCCCGGTTTGCACCGGTGGCGCCTTGATCGACGGTAACGGCGCGCGCCTCCGGCATAGCCGCCGCGATATCCGATTCGAGCTTGGCGAGGTCCGTCAACCGGCCGTCGTTCTGATCTTGCTTCATGGTATTCATGAGTCGCTTCTCCTTTTACGTAACTAACTATTTCCGGCAACAATCTCGATCGATCGCTCGACTGCCGTCTCCAGCCAGGCGCTGCGGTTCATGCCGCAGCGTTGGTTGATATCGAGGGGCGATTCTCGCCGGGCGTGAACAGCGGCGTTGCGGCGTGGCTACGAAGCCCGCGCCGCCTGCGACACGTCGTCGAACCGCAAGCGTGGCGGATGGGATCCCATAGAGGTCGCGCTCGGCCGAGGCGTCCAGGTCGCCCCGTGCGTTCGCGTGAGTGGGATCTTCTGAAGCGCTTTCAAAATTCGGAAGGTGCAGCGGGTCGGATATTCCGGAGTGGGACGACTCGGTCGCGCTGAGCAAGGAATAATCTGCCGCAGAGCCCCAGAAGGACAGGCGCGCTTCCGGCCGACGCCAGCAGAATTCCCAAGGCATCGGCAGGCGACGAAGCATTGGCGACGAGACGATCGGCGGCTTCGAAGGATCTCGCCTCAAAGCCAGCGACGGCCAGAGTACGCCGGCCTGATTGGAAACCGGACGGACGCGCCGTATCGACTGGATCTGCCCAGCGAGATCCGAATGTCGACCTCAGGAGATCCTCATAGGTGACCTCTTTGGCGACGCCCGCCTCGGACAAAGCGATTTCGTTCCGCGCCGTGGCTTCATTCACCGTGTGCTGGATACTTGCCTGCGCATCAGCGATCGACGGCGGAAGCGGGGTAGGCAGCCTCTTTGATGCAACTGGCGGTTTGGAAGATCTCTGAAGGGCGACACTTCGAACAGTCGATCGCTTCATGCCCAGATACCAGCATTTTTGCTGGGTCACACGATCCAAACGGTAGTACCAATGCTTTCCGCTGGAGGCCACGCCAGCCGGATTTGCAAAGGCAATCACCCCGCTGCGCTCGCGCTGGTTGGAAGCAGCGTTGCCGCAACGAGAAAAATGCCTGCCACCAGTGACAGCAATGACGCTTGCGTTCGAAGAAACATTTTAGAAAGTCTCTGCAACTCGACAATTCTCGTTAAATAGTTAGCCGCGCATTAGCTCTGGGCCTTGGTTCCACAGCCCTTTTAGCTGACAAGCCAAGCACTTGTGCCATTAAACAGTGCTTAACCTTAAGACCGGCATTTTCGCGCAATCGTTAACCAGTTCGTGGTTAACGCTGGGGTCATGAGCGCTATACGCCGCGATTCTGCGGCTCGCGGCGTATCTTTGCGCCGCGTTTCGCATCAGGCATCCTGTTCTGCAGCGCATCCCGCCGCGCTCCCGGCCATCCGACGAGATAGCCAAATTCGCCCGACCGGGGCATTATCACGCACTCGTCATCCGGTACCGGTCACTTGCCTCTCAAAACCATCGAAGAACCTGCGCGCCAGGTTCCGCTCTACGGCGAATATGAAGTCGCCGTGCTCGGCGGCGGCCCGGCAGGCATCGCAGCCGCGGTCGCCGCCGCGCGGGCCGGCCGGCGCACGCTGCTGATCGAGCGCTACGGCTTTCTCGGCGGGATGGGCACCGGCCGCCGGCGTCACGCAATTTCTGCGGGCTGCATGCCAATGTTCATGGCGAGATGCATCGGGTGGTGCAGGGCGTGGCCTCCGATCTGCTCGCACGGATCGACCGGCTCGACGGGCTCAACGCGCCGCATCTGATCCTCGGCAAGATCCTTGCGCAGGCCTACGACACCGCGGCCTACAAGATCGCGGCGCGATGATCTGCTCGCCGCGCACAAGGTCGACATTCTCTCTTCATGCGCTCGGCGCCGGCGTCGTGATGCAGGACGAAAGGCGCATCGATGCGCTGATGGTCGAGACCAAGGCCGGGCGTCAGGCGGTGCGCGCCGGAATCTTCATCGATTGCTCCGGCGACGGCGATCTCGCGGCCTGGGCGGGCGCACCCTTGAAATCGGCGACAATGCCGGCAGCATGCTCTACCCGTCGATGATGTTCCGCCTCAACGGCATCGATCCCGAGAAGGCCGGCGAAGCGTGGCGGACGATCCCGACGCTGATGGAAAAGGCCGCGGCCGCGGGCACGCATCGCTTTCCGCGCAAGGCCGCGATCGTGCGGCCGCAACGCTCGCAAATCGAATGGCGGGTGAATTTTACCCAGCTCGCGCGCGAGGACGGCACCGCGGTCAACGGGCTTGAACCCGACCAGATGACGCGCGGCGAGATCGAAGGCCGCCGTCAGGCGGTCCAGGCGTTCGAATTCCTGCGCACGGTGCCTGGCTTCGAAAAATCCTACATCGTCGACCTGCCGCCGCAGCTCGGCATCCGCGAGACACGGCGGGTGGTCGGCGGCTACATGCTCTCGGGCGAGGACGTGCTCGGCTGCGCTTCATTCGAGGATCCCATCGGCGTCAATGGCTGGCCGATGGAATCGCATGTCGCCGGAGACGTCATCTTCAAGTTCCCGCCGATCCCGGAGTCGCGCGGCTTCAACGAATTGCCGTATCGCATGCTGGTGCCCGAAGGCATCGACAATCTGCTGATGGCCGGGCGCTGCGCCTCGATGACCCATGACGGCCAGTCGGCGGCGCGGGTCTCCGGCGCCTGCTTTGCGATGGGGAGGCGGCCGGTCTGGCTGCGGCGCTGGCGCTGTCGGGCAACACGATTCCGCGCGACATTGCGGTTGAAAAGTTGCAACAAGCGTTGAAACAGCAGGGCGCCTTCATCGGGCGGGACCAGAGCGTGCCCGAAGGGCTATAGAAGCGTTGCGGAGGAGACCGGATGACGAAGTTTGCACGGCTTGCGCTGGCGGGCCTGTTGGCAATGGCGGCGGCCGGCGTGGCGCGGGCCGACGACGCGCTGAAGGCCAGGATCGGCGTGCTGCGGCTGTCGTCCTCGGCGCCGGTATTCATTGCGCAGGACAAGGGCTATTTCCGCGAAGCAGGGCTCGATATCGAACTGAAATTCTTCGACGCGGCGCAGCCGATCGCGGTGGCGACGACCTCGGGCGATATTGATTTCGGCATCACGGCGTTCACCGCCGGTCTCTACAATCTCGCCGGCAAGGGCACGCTGAAGGTGATCGGCGGCATGAGCCGCGAGAAGCCCGGTTATCCCCTGATCGGCTACTTCGCCAGCAATAACGCCTATGCCGCTGGCCTGAAGACGCCGAAGGACCTCGCGGGCAAGCGCATTGCGGTGACGCAGGTCGGCTCCAGCTTTCATTATTCGCTCGGCCTGCTCGCCGACAAATACGGCTTCAAGCTGGCCGACCTGAAGGTGCTGCCGTTGCAGTCGCTGTCGAATGCCGCGGCGGCGCTGAAGGGCGAAACCGTCGATGCCGCGTTGCTGCCGGTCTCGACCGCGCGCCCGCTGATGGAATCCGGCGGCGCCAAATTCCTCGGCTGGGTCGGCGACGAGACGCCGTGGCAGTTAGGCGCCGTGTTCGCTTCGCCGAAGACGCTGACCAACAACGCGCTGGTGACAAAGCTGCTGGCCGCACTGGCGCGCGCCGATCGCGAATATCACGACGTGATCCTGGCCTCCGTGAAGGACGGCAAGGCCGACATCAACGAGCAGGACAAAGCCGCTGCTCGAGATCATCGCCAAATACACCAATCTGCCGGTCGAACAGGTCGTCGGCAATTGCGCCTATATCGATCCGGACGGCAAGCTCGACGTCAGGAATGTCGCCAACCAGATCGAATGGCTGCAGGAGCAGGGCTTCGTCGACAAGGGATTTTCGGCCGACGCGATTATCGCCAAGGAATATGTGAAGGCGGATTGATGATGGTTCGTGCCAGTGTCGTCATTGCGAGCGCAGCGAAGCAATCCATACCTCAACACGGGGAAAGATGGATTGCTTCGTCGCTTCGCTCCCTTGCGCAAACGCCTCGCGTTTGTCGCAGGCAATGACGAATTCTGTCGTGAGTTGGTTATCGAATGGACCTGATCGCCGATCATATCAGCCACCGCTTCGGCGCGCTCGATGTGCTCGATCAAGGTGTCGTTCACGGTTACCTCGGGCGAGGTGGTCGCGATCGTGGGTCCCTCCGGCTGCGGCAAGAGCACGCTGTTGTCGATCCTTGGCGGCCTGCTGCAGCCAGAGCGAGGGAAGGGCAGAACTGCGCGGCGCGGCGCCGGCCAACAGCCTCAACCCGCTGACCTTCGTGTTCCAGGATTTTGCGCTGCTGCCGTGGTGCACGGTGGAAGCGAACGTCGAGTTTCCGCTCGTGCATACCGCGCTCGACGCCGCCACGCGCCGCGCCGTGGTCGACGACGCGCTGCAGTCGCACCGGCCTGTCCGAATTTCCGCAGCGCCTATCCAAAACAATTGTCCGGCGGCATGCGCCAACGCGTCGGCATTGCCGCGCGCGCTCGCGGTGCGGCCGGCGATCCTCTTGATGGACGAGCCGTTGTCGGCGCTGGATCTGCAAACCCGCGAATTGCTGATGGAGGACTTTATTCGTCTGCTCGCCGACGGCGCGATGGGCGCGGTCTATGTCACGCATAATCTGGAAGAAGCGGTGCGGCTCGCCGACCGCATCGTGGTGCTGTCGCGCCGGCCCGGCCGCGTCCGGGAGATCGTCGAAATTCCGATGACGCGCGACGAGCGCGGTGCGATCGATGCGCGCGGCAAGTTGCTGGCGCTGCAGAACGATCTGTGGTCGCTGATCCGCGAGGAGGCGATCGATGCCGAGCGCGAGGTCCAGCATGCTTGACCGCGCGCCGCACAGGACGATCGCACAACCGGACGAGCAACCGGCCGGTCGCATTTCGCGGCGCCGGCTTTGCGCCAAGCGGCGGGGCGCGCCTCCGGCTGGATGGCGCTCGCGCTGGTCATCGCGCTTTGGCAATTGGCCGGCAGCGCCGGCTGGGTCAATCCGCTGTTCCTGCCGGCGCCCATCAGCGATCGCGGTCGCGATCTACAAGCTCGCGATGTCAGTGGCGCGCTCTGGCAGCACGTTTCGGCTTCGGTCGTTCCGAATCGGCAGCGGCTGGGTGCTCGGCACCGTGGCCGGCGTCATCATCGGCTTCGCGATCGGGCTGTCGACGCTGGCGCGCGGCGTCGGCATCACCTTCATCTCGGCGCTGTTTCCGATTCCGAAAATCGCGCTGCTGCCGCTGCTGATCCTCTGGCTCGGGATCGGCGAGGAGCCGAAGATCGCGACCATTGCGCTCGGCGTGTTCTTCTCCACTGCGATCTCGGTCTATAGCGGCGTCGATGCGGTGCCGCGCAACCTGATCCGGATGGCGCAGAGCTTTAATGTGCCGTTCCACGCCATCGTGCGCCAGCGTGATCTGGCCGGGCGCGCTGCCATCGATCCTGGCGGGCTTTCGCATCACGGCGTCGGTGGCGCTGCTGCTGGTGGTGAGCGCGGAAATGATCGGCGCCCAGTTCGGCATCGGCGCGTTCGTGCTGCAGGCCGGTAATCTGATGCAGACCGATCAGCTGCTCGCCGGTGTCGTGATCCTGTCGCTGTTCGGGCTGGTGGTGGGGAAGCTGATCAACATGCTGGAAGCGCGGTTGCTGCACTGGCGGTGAAGTGCAGATCGTAGGGTGGGCAAAGCGAAGCGTGCCCATCCACTTTGATCTCTCGCAAGCAATGGTGGGCGACGTTCGCAAATGAGCGCTCGCTTATGGCCCTGCGTTCGCAGGGACGACGATACGTCAACGTCTCACGCGTTGCCGCGGTCCTCGCGGAACAAGTCGAGCTTCTGCTGCACCGGACGGTCGGAGAACGCAGAACAGCACCGGAGTCGGTCTCGGCCTCGTGGGTGACCCAGTGCCAGCTCGGCACCACGAACAGGTCGCGCGCGCCCCACTCAAAGGTCTGGTCGCCGATCCTGGTGCGGCCCTTGCCTTCGATCGCGGCGAATACGGTGGCGTCGGTCGCGCGGTAGCGCGCCGTCTTGAAACCCTTCGGCAATAGCTGGATGAAGGTGCCGATCGTCGGCATCGCGAAATCGCCGGTCTCGGGATTGGAGAATTTCAGCTTCAGCCCGTGGCAGGCATCCCATTCGTCGCGCGTCCTGGCCTGCTCCAGCGCCTCGCGCGTATAGCTGTAGGGATAGTTGAAGATCGGCGAGGTCTTGGATTTGCGCTTCTCGTCGACCGGCAGCAGATTGTGGCCGTAGCGCGCAAAGCTGTCGCCGGCGGGTTTGGTGATCTTCTGCTGGTCCTCGTTCGACCCTTCGGCAAAGGACGCATCGAAGAACTGCACCATCGGGATGTCGAGCCCGTCGAGCCAGAACATCGGCTCGGAGGTTTCGTTGGAATGGTCGTGCCAGGTCATCGACGGCGTGATGACGAAATCGCCGGGCTCCATCGCGGTGCGCTCGCCGTCGACGGCGGTATGGGCGCCCTTGCCTTCGAGCACGAAGCGCAGCGCCGACTGGCTGTGCCGATGCGCCGGGCGCGACGTCGCCGGGGACCACCATCTGCACGCCGGCAAACAGCGACGTCGTGATCTTCGACTGGCCGCGCAGGCCGGGATTCTCCAGCACCAGCACCCGCCGCTCGGCTTCCTTGGCGGTGATCAGCTTGCCTGCTTCGGTCATGTAGTCGCGGATCGAATCGAACTTCCACAGATGCGGCCGGCAGGCGCTTCGCGGCTCCGGCGTGATCGAGATCGCCCAGTCACGTTCCACAGCGCGGAGAGATTTTCGCCGTCGATCTTCTTGTAGAACGCCTCGCGTTCCGGCGTCTTCTGCACGGCTTCCATGGCAAGCCTCCCGTCGTTCTTACTTGGATTGATTGACAGTATACTTACAATGTGGATAGCGTCAATGTGGTAGACCCGAACAAGCGCAGCAAGAATCCAGGGAGGTTCCGATGAAGCTGCATGGCTATTTCCGCAGCAGCGCGGCGTACCGGGTCAGGATCGCGCTGAACCTCAAGGGGCTCTCCAGCTGAGCACCTGCCGCATCACCTTCGCAAGGGCGAACAATGCGCGCCCGCCTACCTCGCGATCAACCCGCAGGGGCTGGTGCCCACGCTGGAGGGTGACGACGGTGCGGCGCTGACCCAGTCGCTCGCCATTATCGAATGGCTGGACGAGACCCATCCCAACCCGCCGCTATTGCCAAAGGATCCGCTGCGCCGCGCAAAAGTGCGCGCCTTCGCGCTGGCCATCGCCTGCGATATCCATCCGGTGCAGAACTTGAAGGTTCTGGCCCGGTTGCGGCAGCTCGGCGTGGCCGAGGAAAAGGTGACGGAATGGGCGGCCTGGGTTAACCGCGAGGGCTTGTCCGCCTGTGAAGCGCTGATCAAGAGCGAGCAGGGGCCGTTTTGCTTCGGCGCGGCGCCGACGATTGCGGACCTCTGCCTGGTGCCGCAGCTTGCGAACGCGCGGCGCTTCGGCGTCGACGTCGCAGCCTTTCCGCGCCTGCTCGAGGCGGAAGCCGCGACCAGGGAAATCAAGGCGTTCGCCGACGCCGCGCCGGACAGGCAGCCCGATGCCGAGTAAACCCTCACCCATCACGATGGACGCGGTCTACACCGCGCCCGGCTACCTGTTTCGCCGGATGCAGCAGATCGCGGTCTCGATCTTCGTCGAGGAATGCAGGGCGTTCGACCTGACGCCGGTGCAGTATGCCGCGCTGGTGGCGATCCACACCCATCCCGGCATCGACGCCACGCGGCTGTCGGCGGTGATCGCGTTCGACCGCTCCACGCTCGGCAACGTGATCGAGCGGCTGGAGAGCAAGGCGCTGATCGAGCGCAAGCCGTCGCGCGAGGACAAGCGCGTCAAGCTGCTCCATCTGACCAAATCGGGTGCAGCCGTGCTGCGCGACATCATGTCCTCGGTGGAGCGCGCGCAGTTGAGGATGCTGCAGCCGCTGAAGCCGGCCGACCGCAAGACCCTGCTGGCGCTGCTGACGCAGCTCGTCGATCTCAACAACGAGGCCTCGCGCGTGCCACTGCGCGCCGAAGACGCGCTGGAACATCTGGGGAAGGCAGGGTGAGGAGCAGCCGTGATTGCGAGCGAAGCGAAGCAATCCATAGCGCCACAAGCGGAGGGATGGATTGCTTTCGCTTCGCTCGCAATGACGGTGTAGCTACATCTTCATCAACGCCTGACGGTCGATCTTGCCCGTTCCCGTCTTCGGCAGTTCAGCAATGAACCTGATCTCGCGCGGGTACTTGTATGGCAGCAACTTGCCCTTGACGTAGTCCTGCAGCTCCCGCGTGGCATCCTTGCTATCGAACTCGCCCTTGTTCATGACCACCACCGCCTTCAGCGTCATGCGTCTGTCAGGCAGTTCGGCGGCGAAGACAGCGCATTCCCTGATGTCGGGATGCTCGGCGAGGCAGAGCTCGACTTCCAGCGGGTAGACCCATTGGCCGGATATCTTGATCAGGTCGTCGGCGCGGCCGCGGAAGAAATGGAAGCCGTCGGCATCGCGCAGAAAACGGTCGCCGGTGTAGATCCAGCCCTCCTCACGAATGGTCTCCGCCGACTTGTCCGGCCGGTTCCAGTACAGCGGCGTATTTGAATCGCCGCGCACCCACAAAATGCCTTCCTCGTTGTCGCCGACCTCACGGCCGTCCTTGTCCTTCAACAGGATTTCGTAGCCGGGAACGCGCAGGCCCGCCGCGCCGAGTTTTTCTTCTCGGGGCGGTTGGACAGGTAGATGTGCAGCGCTTCGGTGGAGCCGAGGCCCTCGATGATTTCCAGCCCCGTCAGCGTCTTCCAGCCATTGAAGACTTCCGCCGACAGTACTTCGGCTGCCGACAGCGCCATCCGCAGCGAGGAGAAATCGGTGGCTGAAGCGCCATCGGCTTTGGTCAGCGAGGTATAGAGCGTCGGCAATCCGAAGAACACGGATGGACGGAATTTTTCGATCGCCTCGAAGATGGTCGCGGGCCTGGGCTGGCCGGGCAGCAGCAGCGTCGCCGCGCCGACCGAGAACGGGAAGGTGAGGGCGTTGCCGAATCCATAAGCAAAGAAAATCTTCGGCACCGAGAAGCAGACGTCATCGGGGCCAAGCTTGAGCACGCTGCGTGCGAATGCCTGCTCGCTGTAGGCCATGTCGTGCTGCAGATGCACGATGCCCTTGGGACGTCCGGTCGAGCCGGATGAATACATCCAAAACGCCATGTCGTCGCGTTGGGTGTCGGCTTCCGGCAGATCGGTGGCGAAGCCTTGCAGCCACTGCTCCGCAATGAGGGCTTTCGGCACGGCGTGGTCGCCCGCCGCGCCATTGACCACGATCAGGGTTTGCAGCGGCGTGTCCTTGCAGGCCACCGCATTGAACCGCGACGTGAACTCGGCTTCCGCGACCGCCACCGCAGCGCCGGCGTCCGAGAGGTAGAACTGCAGCAAATCCGGCGGCGTCAGCGTGTTGATCAATAGCGGCACAAAACCTGACCGCACCGCGCCGAAAAACGCCGCCGGGTAGGCCGGCGTGTCGTCGAGGAACATCAGGATGCGGTCGCCGCGCTTCAGGCCCAGCGACTGAAAGCCATGCCCCCATTGCGAAGCCTCGGCGCAGAGCTCTGCGTAGGTGCGCGTGCCGCCGGGGCCGGTCAGCGCCAGCCGGTCGCCGCGGCCGGCTGCGAGATTGTCGAACAGGATCCGGCTGGCGTTATAGCTTTCCGGAATCGCGAAGCCGATCTCGCGCGCGCCCGGATTGTCGCGGGGACCAAATCGGAAATTGCTGACGTCATGCCTGGCTCCCGATGTTCTTTTCCGCCTCGTAACGCGCCATGAATTCCGGCGACATCGCGCGCAGCCGCGCGTCGGCGATCCGTCCCGAGCGGGTGATGTAGCTGTAGGCAAAATCCATCAGGTCGAGCTTCATGTGTTCGCCGAAGTGTTCGTACCAGTCGGCACTGGTGCGCGCCGCCGTCACCAGCTTCTGCACGATCGGCTTGCGTTCGGCCTGGTAGCGGGCGAGGGCGGCGGGAATTTCTGTCTCCGCCTCCAGCGCCTTGGTCAGCGCGATGGCGTCTTCGATGGCGAGCCGGGTGCCCGAGCCGATCGAGAAATGCGCCGAATGCAGCGCGTCGCCGATCAGCACCATGTTGCCGTGCGACCAGTTCTCGTTCCAGATCCAGGGAAAATTGCGCCACACCGACTTGTTCGACACCAGCGGATGGCCATCGAGCGTGTCGGCAAAGATCTCCTCGCAGATCGCCTGCGACTGCTCGATGGTCTTGTGCTCGAAGCCGTAAGCCTGCCAGGTCGTCGCATCGCATTCGACCAGGAACGTGCTCATCGAAGGCGAATAGCGATAGTGATGCGCGTTGAACGACCCCAAATCGGTTTTCACGAAAGTCTGCGACAGCGTGGCAAAGCGCTTGGCCGTGCCATACCAGGCGAACTTGTTGGTCGAGTGCGAAACCGAGGCGCCGAATTCCTTCTCAAAGCCGCGGCGCACCAGCGAGTTCAGCCCGTCGGCGGCGACGATCAGGTCGTATCCCCCGAGTTCGTCCAATGACTGGATCGTGGTGTTGTATCGCGCCGCGATTCCCGCCGCGCGCACGCGCTGCTGCAGGATGGTCAAGAGTTCGAGCCGGCCGATCGAGGAGAAGCCGATGCCGTCGATCTCGACGCTTTGGCCATGCAGATTGAGCGTGATGTTCTTCCAGCTCTCCATCCGCGGCGTGATGGCGTCGACGGTCTCGGGATCGTCGGCGCGCAGAAATTCCAGCGCCTGTTCGGAGAACACCACGCCAAACCCCCAGGTCGCGCCCTCGGGGTTCTGCTCGAACAGGTCGATCTGCGCGTCCGGGTGACGCCGCTTCCAGAGATAGGCGAAGTAGAGACCGCCGGGGCCTCCACCGATGACGGCGATGCGCACGTCTTCCTCCCAATCGACAGTATACTTACTAATTTGGAGCGGAGACTAATCCGCGCCGGAAATTTGCGCTACAGAAAATTGTCAGGGAACGAGGCCGGCGCCCGGTCCAGACCGGACGCCAATAGCCCCGTTCTGCCCGCCGGTTCTGTCCGCGAACGGTTGTGCGCTCGTGCGGCAGCTCCGGCGTCTGATCCGTGCCCTCCGGCGAACCGCCCGGGGCTCAGGTGCAGCGGCGAACCTTCACGCCGTCCACCACCACAGCCCATCGGCAGGCCACGGCAGGCTTGCGGACGACGACTGCGCCGCGGGCTCCGGCGCAGCCGGCCCGAACGACACCGCGGGCGCAAACGACCGCGTTGGCTTCGGTGGATCTGAACGTCATGGTGGCGGAAAAGGACGAGCGCGGCGGCGGCAATCAGCAGGAACGAACGCATGTTGGTCTCCCGGTTGATGTTCAGGTATTGAAAATTTCTTCCTGAAAGTTTCTTCGCAAGGTTCTGCGGATCCGGTCGCGGCGTGCGTGCACGCCGATCTCGGTTCGATCGACGGCCGGCATGAACGCCAGCCGTCGCCTCATTTCTTCTCGGCGGCCGTCAGCACCTTCTTGCAGGCCGGCGTGATCTTGTCGCTCTCCTTGGCGAGGCAGGCGATGATGCGCCCGCCGCCGGGCGCCACGCCTTTGCAATATTTTTCGTAGTCGCCCATGCAGGCGCTGCGCTGTTCTGCCGTCATCTCCTGTCCGAAAGCGGCCTGCGAAAGGCAGAGCACGGCGGCGGTCAGGACGGTGCGTAACATCGGTTTTCTCCTTTCGTTGAGGCGGCTGATCGTTGAGGTTAGTCTCCGCGACCTCAGATGGCCGGCCTTCTTGCTTCTTGATCGCGGACCCGCTGTAGTGAAGCTCCCGTTCATCGCCGCAAGGAAACCAAGGAAAATCCATGGCGCAGGTCAGAGCCAAATGGCTGGTGTTCTATTCCGAACATGTCGAGCCGGTCTCCAAGGAAATATTCTCTCACGTCGAAAAGCTGATTATCGGGACGTTGATCGTATCGGCCGGCGCCCATGTATCGAGCAGTGAGCCGGCGATCGTGCTGTTCGGCTATCTGCGCCATGGTCTCATCGGCCGCGGCGTGATGTTATTCGGCGTTATTCTCCTGCTGCTGAACTTCCGTCGACGGCCTCTACAAGCTCGCCAGGCTCAATTGGCATATTGCGTACCAAACCGTGATGGCGATCCTCTATATCGCCCTGTCGGTGCGGCTCATTCAGCTTATCCTCGCCTTTCGCGGCGGCGAGTGACCGGCGGTCCCCGGATCAATGAAGGACCGCCGCAGCGGCGTGTGATTATCGCGCCGCGAACTGGGACAGCACGTCCTTGCAGGCCGGCGAAAGCTGGGCGGCATTGGTCGCCAGACACTGGACGATCCGGCCGCCGCCAGGTTGCACGCCGCCGCAAATCGAGCGGACGTCGGCGCCGCAGGCCGATCGCAGCACGAGCAGCTCTTCACGCGGCCGCATTGGCCGCAGCACGATCACGGCCGGCGCCGCCGGTGCAGCGGCTGCCGCCGCTCCAGCCGCGGCCGGAGCCGCTGCCGTGCGCGCGGGCGCGGCACCGCCGCTGGCGGCGGAAACGGCTTTCTCGCAACCGGCCGAGAGTTTTGCCTTGTTTTTTTCCAGGCATTGCAGCGCCGGCGCGCCGCCGGTCGGAACGCCTGCGCAGACCTTCGGATAATCGGAGCGGCATGCGCTGCGGATGGCGGAAATCTGTGCGCTGCTCGGCTGTCCAGCTGCGGGGCTGCTGCAGCCTTTGGTTCGGCAGCTTTGGGCGCTGCGGTCGCTGCAGGCCTGCGGGCGCCGCGGTGTCGGCCGGCTTCGGCAGTCGCGGCTGCCGGCGCTTCTACGGCGCGCACCGCGCTCTGGCAGCTCGATGAAAGGCTCGACATGTTCTTCTGCAGGCATTGCAGCGAGGCCTCGCCGCCCGGCGGCACGCTGGAGCAATGCGCCATATAGTCCGAGCGGCACTGGGATTTGATGGCGTCGCGTTGCGCCTGGCTCGGCGCTTGCGCAAATGCGGGCGCTGCAGTTGCGAGTATCGCGGCGACCGCAAGCCACGGCGCAAGCTTCGTCGCACGTTTCAACGTGTTGATCATTTGAATAAATCCTTTTGTCGTCGCAGGAAGCCGCCGCTTCAACCGCAGTGAAATTTCGCAGTGAAAAATTCTAACGGCGCCGCATCATTTTCGCTTTCAGGTTTCACTGCAAGCGGATTGTTGCTATTTTCATGGGGTGGCGCCGAACGGCGATTTCTGAATAGACACTTTTCTGAACAAACCAATTGAGGCACGGAAAATGAAGCCTATGCGTTCGCCAGCACGCTCTTGTCCGCGCCGCACCATCGGACAAGGAGGCGCTTCGGTCCGGCGCGCGCGGCGTTCGCCGTCGCCGCGATGGGCATCTTGAGTGCCTGCGAACAAAATACTTTTGTTCCGCCGCCGCCGCCGAAAGTCGATGTCGCGGTGCCGGTGCAACGGTCCTTCACGCGCTATCTGGAGGCGACCGGCAACACCGCACCGATCAAGAGTGTCGATCTCGTCGCGCGCGTGCAGGGCTTTCTGCAATCGATCAACTACAAGGACGGCGCCTTCGTGAAGGAAGGCACACTCCTGTTCACGATCGAGCCTGATACCTACAAGCTGAAGCTCGAACAGGCGCAGGCCGCGGAAACAGGTGCGCAGGCAACGGTGAGGCAGGCGGAGGCGGACTTCAAGCGCCAGCAGGAATTGGTCCAGCGGCAAGCCGTTTCTCAGGCCACGCTCGATACTTCCACCTCGACCCGCGATAACGCGCAAGCAATCCTGCTGCAGGCCCAGGTCAATACCAAGATTGCGGCGGTCAATTACGGTTACACCAATGTGGCCGCGCCGTTCGACGGCGTTGTCAGCGCGCATCTTGTCTCCGTCGGCGAACTCGTCGGCGCGTCGTCGCCGACGCAGCTTGCCACCATCGTGGCGCTCGACCCGATCTGGGTGAATTTCAACGTCAACGAACAGGACGTACTGCGGATCCGTACGGAGGCCCGCCGGCGCGGGATGACGGTGGACGACCTCAGGCAATTACCCATCGAGGTCGGGCTGCAGACCGAGACCGGCTTTCCGCACAAGGGCAGGCTCGACTATGCCGCCGTGACGCTCAACCAGTCGACCGGCACGCTGCCGGTGCGTGGCGTGCTGCCCAATTCCGACCGCGCGTTGCTGCCGGGATTCTTTGTCCGCGTCCGCGTCCCGATCGATCAGGAGCAGAATGGGCTGTTCGTTCCGGATGTGGCGCTCGGTAGCGATCAGGCCGGACGCTATCTGCTGGTCGTGAACGGCGAAAATATCGTCGAGCAGCGCAAGGTGCGGGTCGGGCCGCTGGAAGGCGAGCTGCGTGTCATCGAAGAAGGCCTGAAGGCCGACGACCGCGTCGTCACCGCCGGGTTGTTGCGCGCGATTCCCGGCCAGAAGGTCGATCCACAACTGAAAAAGATCGAAGCACCGCCAATGGCGGCCAGATAGGAGCCGGGCCATGATTTCGAAATTTTTCATCGAGCGGCCCGTTCTTTCCAACGTCATCGCGATCCTGATGGTCCTGATCGGCGGCGTCTGCCTGTTCCGGCTCGCCGTCGCGCAATATCCCGACGTCGTGCCGCCGACGGTGCAGGTCACCACCCGCTATCCCGGCGCCAGCGCGAAAACCGTGATCGACACGGTGGCGCTGCCGATCGAGCAGCAGGTCAACGGCGTCGAGGACATGCTCTACATGCAGTCCTACAGCGGCGCCGACGGCACCTACACGCTGACGGTTACGTTCAGGATCGGCACCGACCTCAACTTCGCGCAGGTGCTGGTGCAGAACCGGGTGTCGAGCGCGCTGGCGCAGCTGCCGCAATCGGTGCAGAACCAGGGCGTCACGGTGCAGAAAAGATCGACGGCGATCCTGCTGTTCGTGACGCTGACCTCGCCGAAAGCGACCTATGACAGCCTGTTCCTGAGCAACTACGCCACCATCAACATCCGCGACGAGCTGTCGCGTCTGCCCGGCGTCGGCAACGTCACCGTGTTCGGCGCCGGTCAGTACTCGATGCGGGTCTGGCTCGATCCGAACAAGCTGTATGCGCGCGGGCTGATGCCGCAGGATGTCATTTCCGCGATCCAGCAGCAGAGCCAGCAGGTCACCGCGGGCCAGGTCGGGGCGCCGCCGACGCCCGCGGGGCAGGCGTTCCAGTACACGCTGAACGTCAGTGGACGGCTCGCTGACACCAGCGAGTTCGAGAATGTGATCGTCAAGACCGGCACTAGCGGCGACGTCACGCGCGTGCGCGATGTCGGCTGGGTCGAGCTCGGCGCCCAGACCTACAGCCAGGTGTTCTCGCTCAACAACAAGCCGGCCACCGGCATCGGCGTATTCCAGTCGCCCGGCGCCAACGCGCTCGAGGTCCAGCGGGCCGTCGAGAAGAAGATGCAGGTGCTGGCGAAGGCGTTTCCGCAGGACGTGACCTACGACACGCCGTTCGACACCACCAAATTCGTCTCGGAATCGATCAATGAGGTCTACAAGACGCTGATCGAGGCCGGCCTTGCTCGTCCTCGTCGTGATCCTGATCTTCCTGCAGGACTGGCGCGCGATGCTGGTGCCGGCGACCACGGTGCCGGTGACGATCATCGGCGCCTTTGCCGCGATGGCGGCGCTCGGCTTCACCGTCAATATCTCGACCCTGTTTGCGATCGTGCTCGCGATCGGCATCGTGGTTGATGACGCCATCGTCGTGGTCGAAGGCGCCGCGCACAATATCGAGAAGGGCATGTCCGGCCACTGACGCCGCGATCAGCCGCGATGGACGCGCTGTTCGCGCCGATCATCGGCATCACGCTGGTGCTGATCTCGGTGTTCCTGCCCTCGGCGTTTCTGCCGGGATTGACCGGGCAGATGTATGCGCAGTTCGCGCTGGTGATTGCCGCAACCGCGCTGCTCAGCGCCGTCAACGCGGCCACGCTGAAGCCGACGCAGTGCGCGTTGTGGCTGCGCCGGCCGGTGCCGCCGGAGCAGCGCAACTTCTTCTATCGCGGCTTCAACGCGGTCTATAACCGCGTCGAGGCTGCCTATGGCCGGTTGATCGGCCGCCTGGTCGCGCACAGCAATGTTTCCGTCATCTGCGCGCTGATCCTGATCGCCATCGGTGGCTACGGCCTGTCGCGGGTGCCGACCGGCTTCATTCCGATCGAGGACCAGGGCTATCTCCTGGTCGCCGTGCAATTGCCTGATGGTGCGGCGCTTGAGCGTACCCAGCGTGTGCTTACGCAGGTCAGCGAGATAACCGGCAAGGCCCCGGGCGTCGATCAGGTCATCAGCCATTGCCGGCATCTCCGCGCTCGACAACTCTTCCAGCCTCGCCAATGCGGGCGTCGCCTATTTGATCCTGAAAGAGTGGAGCGCGCGAGGCGCGGGCTGAGGATCTGCGGTCGCTGTTCGTCGGATTGAACGAGAAAGCTGTCCGTCATCGAGGAGGCGCGGATCCTGGTGGTCCCGCCGCCGCCGATCCAGGGTATCGGTAACGCCGCCGGCTTCGCGATGCAGATCCAGCTCCGCGACGGCAATTCCGACTTCGGCAAGTTGCAGGCGATCACCGGCGCGATCGTCGCCAATGCGTCGTCACAGAGCGCGCTGCAGCGGGTGAGTTCGCCGTTCCGCTCGATGGTGCCGCAGTTCGACATCGAGGTGGACCGGATCAAGACCCAGACGCTGCATGTCACGACCGACCAGATCTTCTCGACGTTGTCCACTCCTACATGGGTTCGACCTTCGTCAACCAGTTCAACAAGTTCGGTCGTACCTTCCAGGTCTATGCGCAGGCGGACGCGCAATTCCGCCTGACGCCGCGTGACATGCAGAACATGATGGTGCGTAACAGCAATGGCGACATGATCCCGCTCGGCACCGTGGCAAAGATCACGCCGTCGGTCGGTCCGTCGCTGATCAGCCTGTACAATCTCTATCCTTCCGCAACCATCATCGGCCTGCCGGCGACCGGGTTACAGCTCCGGCCAGTCGATGAATCTGATGGAGCAGATCGCCGCGAAGACCCTGCCGCCCGGCACCGGCTTCGAGTGGACGGCGATGTCGTACCAGGAGAAGGTCGTCGGCGGCCAGATCTACTGGGCGTTCGGCCTTGCCCTGCTGCTGGTCTATCTCGTGCTGGCCGGACAATATGAAAGCTGGTACGCGCCGATATCGGTGATTCTCGCGGTGCCGCTGTCGTTGCTCGGCCCAATGATCGTGCTGACGGGCTTAAGGATCGAGAATAACCTCTATACCCAGATCGGCATCATCCTGTTGATCGCGCTGTCGGCCAAGAACGCCATCCTGATCGTCGAAGTGGCGCTGGAACTGCACGTGCGCGATCGCAAGCCGCTGCTGGAATCCGCCGTCGAGGCGGCGCGGGCCCGGTTCCGGCCGATCCTGATGACGTCGTTTGCTTTCATCTTCGGCATGCTCCCGCTGGTGCTGGCGACCGGCGCCGGCGCCAACGCGCGGAAATCGATCGGCATCACGGCGTTCTCCGGCATGCTGGCCTCGACCTGCCTGGCCGGTGCTGTTCGTGCCGACGTTCTTTGTCGTGGTCCAGCGGTTCGAGAACTGGCTCAAGGAGCGAAGAGGCGAAGAAGGCGGCGGCGCAGGCGGCGCCTGCAAGCGACGCCCGCTGCATCGCTAGATCGTAGGGTGGGCAAAGCGAAGCGTGCCCACCATCTCGCTGAGCTGTCGATAGATGGCTGGGCACGGCGCCAGCGCGCCTTTGCCCACCCTACGGATTGCAGACTACACCCTCACCATCCGCTTGCCGCGGTTCTCGCCGGCGAGCAGGCCGATCAGCGCTTTCGGCGTGTTCTCGATCCCGTCGATCACGTCTTCCTGCACCTTCAATTTGCCCGAGGCGACCCAGGACTGCAGGTCGGCCAGCGCCGCAGCGCCCTGGTCCATGTAATCCATCACGATGAAGCCCTGCATGATGAGGCGCTTCACCACGATCAGGCCGGGCACGCCGCGCGGGCCAGTGGGCCGACGGCACGCCGTCATATTGCGAGATCGCACCGCAACAGGCGATGCGGCCGCGGTTGTTCATCAGCGCAAGACAGGCTTCGAGAATGTCGCCGCCGACATTGTCGAAATAGACGTCGATGCCCTTTGGCGCTGCCGCCCGCAGCGCCTTGAAGGTGGCGCCGTCCTTGTAATCGACCGCGGCGTCGAAGCCGAGTTCGGACGTCAGCCAGTGGCACTTGTCCTTGCCGCCGGCGATGCCGATGACGTTGCAGCCCTTGATCTTCGCGATCTGCCCGACGATCGACCCGACCGAACCGGCCGCGGCGGACACCACGACGGTCTCGCCTTCCTGGGCTTGCCGACATGCAACAGGCCAAAATAGGCGGTGAGGCCGGCGATGCCGTAGACGCTGAGCAGATGCGTCATCGGCTCCATCCGCGGCATCTTGGTGAGATGCTTTGCCGGCACCGCGGCATAATTCTGCCAACCGGTGTCGCTGCTGAATACGATGTCGCCCTTTGAAAGCCCGGGCGCTTTGGAAGATACGACCTCCGCAATACCGCCACCGGCCATCACGGTATTGGCCTCGACGGCGGCGCGATAGGTGGCGCCGTGCATCCACGCCCGGTTGGCGGCATCGAGCGAGATATAGCGTGCCTTCACCAGCACCTCGCCAGTCCCTTCGGCTCAGGCACCTTCCGTTGACCATCTTGAAATGCTCAGGCCCGAGCTTCCCGGTCGGCTTTTCCACGAGCAGGATCTGGCGATTGACGGTGTCGTTCATGGCGTGTCTCCCCTTGGCTTGACTCGTTCTTGGTGCAGTTGACTGTGCATGAAGCGATCAACTGCACAGATTGTGCGCTGCGGGAAGCTAATCGGCCGCGCGCGCATTTCACAACGGGAACATTCTGGCAAGCGTGCAAAACGCCGCAAGCTTGTTGCGTCCCCATTCAAATCTGCCAAACTTGCAGTTGCCGGAAATACGGGGGTGCGAGAATGTCCAGCAGGTTTACGCAGTACATCCTGATCGCGATGGCGCTTGGCATTGTGATGGGGACCATCGTTTTCAATTATATGCCCGACAGCCGGGTGGAAATCGCAGCCGACGTAAACCTGATCGCCATGCTGTTCCTGCGCCTGATCAAGATGATCATCGCGCCGCTGGTGTTCGCCACGCTCGTCGGCGGCATCGCGCATATGGGCTCCGGCTCCAAGCTCGGCCGCGTGTTCGCCAAGACGATGGGCTGGTTCGTCAGCGCCTCCTTTGTCTCGCTGTTGCTTGGCCTGGTGATGGTCAATCTGCTGCAGCCCGGCGCCAACTTTCCCGGCACGCTGCCCGACAAGGCGCAGTCCACCGGCCTGCCGGTCTCGGCGTTCTCGATCGAAAAGTTCCTGACCCATCTGATCCCGACCTCGATCGCGGACGCGATGGCGCAGAACGAAATCCTGCAGATCGTGGTGTTCGCTGTGTTCTTCGCGGTCGCGCTCGGCGCGCTGCCGGAGCGCGCCAAGCCGATCCATGGGGCTGATCGACGATCTCGCCCACATCATGCTCGAAGGTGACCGGCTATGTGATGCTGTTCGCGCCGATCGCGGTGTGGGCGGCGATCATGGCCACCGTGTCGAAGAACGGCCTCGGCGTGCTGTGGAAGCTGATCGTCTTCATGGGCGGCTTCTATCTCTCGCTCATGATCCTGTGGGGCATCCTGATCGTGGTCGGTTTCATCGTGATCGGGCCGCGATACAGCCATTTGCTGCGATTGATCCGTGAGCCGCTGATGATCGCGTTCTCGACCGCGTCGTCGGAGGCCGCCTATCCCGAAGACGCTGGAAGGCCTGAATCGTTTCGGCGCCTCGTCGCGGATTTCGGCCTTCGTGCTGCCGCTCGGCTACTCGTTCAACCTCGACGGCACGATGATGTATTGCACCTTCGCGAGCGTCTTCATCGCGCAGACCTATCAGATCGACATGCCGCTCGGCACGCAGCTTGCGATGCTGGCGACGCTGATGATCACCTCGAAGGGCGTTGCCGGCGTGCCGCGGGCTTCGCTGGTGGTGATCGCCTCGACGCTCAGCCAGTTCGGCATTCCCGAGGCCGGCCTGTTGATGATCATGGGCATCGATACCTTCCTCGACATGGGACGCAGCGCCACCAACGTGATCGGCAATTCGCTGGCGACCGCCGTGGTGGCGAAATGGGAGGGCGAGCTGAAGCCCGAGCATGAGCTCGGGCCCGATGACGTCGTGCCCACCGATGCCGTTCCGGGTGACCCCGTGCCGGCACATTGAGGGAGAGATGCATGCATCCGTTCCCGAACAAGCTGATCGGGGCAGGCGGCCTTCTGCTGGCGGCCTGTCTGCTGGCGACATCGGCGCCAGCGCAAACCGCCGGCGAAGGGCTTAGCCCGACGCTCGCCAACATCAAGCGAACGCATGTCGTGCGTCTCGGCTATCGCGAGCTCGCCGCCGTTCTCGTTCCTGGACCACTCCAACCGGCCGATCGGCTACAGCCTCGAACTGTGCGAGGCGATCGTCGAGGAGATCGGCGTCGAGGTCGACGACGCCAACCTCAAGGTCGAATACGTCAAGGTGACCTCGGATGACCGTATTCCGGCGGTGGTGGACAACAAGATCGATCTCGAATGCGGCTCGACCACGGCCAATGCCGAACGCGCCAGGCTGGTGGCGTTCTCGCCGCTGATGTTCGTGGCCGGCACCAAGCTGATGGTGCCGAAGGCGTCCACCATCTCGGCGCCGACGGATCTCAAGGGCAAAACCGTGGTGGTGACGAAAGGCACCACCAACGAGCGAGGCGATGCACGCGATCGACAAGAAGTTTTCGCTGGGCCTGAACATCGTGACGTCGCCGGATCACGAGCAGTCCTATCAGATGCTGGTGGACGGCAAGGCCGACGCGTTCGCGACCGACGACATTCTGCTCTACGGCCTGATCGCGCGGCACAAGGCGCAGGGCCAGTTCAAGGTCACCGGCGAGTATCTGTCCTACGATCCCTACGGCATCATGTTCCGCAAGGGTGAGCCGCAGTTGAAGGCCGTGGTCGAGCGCACGTTCCAGAAACTCGGTTCGGGCCGCGACCTGATTCCGCTCTACAACAAATGGTTCGTCGCGCGGCTGCCGACCGGCGAGAAGCTCGGCGTCGCGATCTCGCCGCAACTCGAAGAAGCCTTCAAGGTGCTCGACGACAAGCACGGAAGCAACTAGAGCGTTTTCGAGCTGAATGGTGAGAAGCCGGCTTCGCGCGTCTAGAAAATGCGTCAAATCAGCACTCGAGACGCGCCAGTTTCGGATTCCATCAGAGACGGGGCTGCGTAGTCAGAGAAGAACTGCAGATCTTCCGCGGGCGGCCGCCACGCGGCGGCCGTTGCGTACTCGATCGCCAGGAACAGGCCGCCGGCGACATAAATTCTTCGCGAATGCGCGGCGGCCAATTCCTGCCAGCGCGCACCGCCTCCTCGATCGAGGCGGCGACATGGAGGCTCGCCGCGGGATTGGCGCGCGCGGCTGCGGCGGCGATGCCGTCGCGCGTCCGCTCCCTTGTGATGGGCCGCCGTGCAGATGATCGTGTCGAAGGAGGGCGCCAGCGCGCCGACGATTTCGTCCGCCTTCTTGTCGCGTGGAGACGCCGGTGACGAGGATCCAGTCATCGGCGCCGTGGATCGCCAGCAGGCTTGCCAGTGATTGCCGGATGCCGTCGGGGGTGTGACCGACGTCGATTACGGTGAGCGGGTCCTGACTGACGATCTCGAGGCGGCCGGGCCAGCGTGCATCGCGCAAGCCGGCGCGTATCGCAGTCTCGACTCGGTCCGGAGCCCTGCGCGGCTGTTCGCGCTGCAGCCAGAGCAGGAACAGGGCGGCGGCAATGGCTGCAATTGTTGAGCTGGAACGCGCCGGGCAGGTTCACTTCGAGGCGGCGAAAATCATGATATCCGAACTGGAAATCGAAGTGCTGGCCGGACGCCGCGGTCACCTCGTTGTCGATACGGATATCATCGCGGATGAACAGCGGTGTGCAGCCGCGCCGCGATTGTATTCCACGAGATGCGGCCGCAGGCCCCGGCAGTTCTCGCCATAGACGATGGTGCCGCCGGCAGCTGCAGGCGTCGCTCTTGTCTGATACGATCAGTTCAAGCGAGTTTCCGAGCAGTTCGACATGCTCGTAATCGACCGAGGTGACGCAAGTCTCGTGCGCGCCGACGAGGCGGACCGGATCGTAGCGCCCGCCAATGCCGGCCTCGAACACAGCGAAGTCGCATCCGCTCTCCTGGAAGTGCAGGCAGGCCAGCCCAAAAAGCGCTTCGAACGCGCCGAACTTCTCGTCCAGCCGCTTCGAGACGGTTTCGACGGCAGCTTCGACCTGCAGTTTCAGGCCGAGCGAGCGCGTCGTCGCCGATCTCGATTCCATCGAGTCTGAATCCGTTCGTTGAAGCGCAGAAGATGGGGCGAGGTGAAGAGGCCGGTCCGCAGACCATAGGCGCGGCCGATTTGAGCGCACATCGCCGCCGTGCTGCCCTTGCCGTTCGAGCCGGTCACCACCACCGAGAGATACGCTGCAGTCGCGCGCATCGATTCCGAGCGCTTCCAACAATCCGGCCATGCGCGCGCAGGCGAGATGCCGTCGCCGTATTTCGGCAGGTCGAACGCTACAGCAGTCCCATGGCGACGAAGGTGTGATGCCAGATCTTCAGGAATCAGAGTCGCCGCGATTGGAATCTTCCAGCAACCGGATCGACGGGTTGGAATTGACCTCGATGATCTCGATCGCATCCGGCTTGCCGCCGATATCGACGAACATGTCGACCGCCGCGACGCGAAGTCCGATCGCGCGAGCGGCCTGCCGCGCCAGGGTGATGGCCTTTTCGGATGGTGCGGTCCGCCAGCACCATCGTGCCCCCGCGCTCAGATTCATCCGCCCGGGAATGTCCGCCGTTCGCCCTTCGCCGGTACGGCATCGAGGCGATGGATCCTCCGGCATCAGAAGCTGGTCGACAAGCCGCGGGCGCGCAAGGCGTCATTATGGGCGGCGAGCAATTCACGGAAGCTGTGCACGCCGTCGCCGTATGACGGACGGCGGATATTTTCGCGCGCAATAGAGCACGTCGTCGTCGAGCAGGAAAACGCGATACTCGATCCCTTCGACGATCGGCTGGATCAGCACGGCGTCGTAATATTTCATGACGTCATCGAGATACCGAGCGAGTGCGGCTTCGCCATGGACGGCTTGCGCGAAATCGCCGCGCGATCCCGTGAGCGGCTTGACGAAGGCCGCATCGCCCAATCTCCTGAAACAGTCGATTGCGTCGCTGCGCTCGTGTCCCGCCGGGCGATGCGCGCGATAGCGGTCGTGCAGGAAGAAATATTCGCCGCCCAGCGCCGGGACACCGGCTTCGCGCAGGATCCGGCTCGTAAAATGTTTGTCGGACGCCAGCGTCGAGGCGGTACGCGTTGTTCTGCGGATACCAGGAGCATCGGCCGGCGCCGAAAATGAAGCAGCCTGTCGCGCGAGGCGACGCTGAAGATCAGCCCCGATCCGCCGTCGAGGTCGCGAAAATGGAGCCCAAATTCGGTGCAGGCGAATTCCGCATAGATCGCCTGGTCCGGATAGAAAGCCCGGTTTTTCCTGTTCGAAACTCTGCTGGGCTTCGCATGCGATCTCTTTTGAAACGTTCTTAATTTGACGGGGTCATTTATTGCCAGATCGATGCCGAATTCAGCAAGTTAATTGCGCGAGAAAGCGTTAACGGAAGCAGAATCGAACCTTTTGCAAAATTAGAACGACAGCCATTCCGAGTTACTCAATTGTGCTGCAGGTCATATTGACTATGTGTGTCCCGTGCGCAAATGAAGCGCCAAATCGCCAGATGATTTCGCTGATTTTTGGCACTTCGAGGCCCGAAAACCGAAACGTTCTACAGCGAGACGTCAGGAAAACGAAAACCCATGAGCGCATTCTATAGAGAGAAAGTTCTTTCTGTCCGCCACTGGACCGATACGCTTTTTCAGCTTCCGAGCGACCCGCGATTCCGGTTTCCGCTTCGAGAATGGCCAGTTTGCGATGATCGGCCTCGAGGTCGAGGGCCGGCCGCTGCTGCGCGCCTACAGCATGGCGAGCGCCAATCACGAGGAAGAGCTCGAATTCTTCTCCATCAAGGTCGCGGACGGACCGCTGACCTCGAAGCTGCAGAAGATCCGCGAGGGCGACGAGCATCCTGGTCGGCCGCAAGGCGACCGGCACGCTGATCACCGACAATCTGATTCCGGGCAAGCGCCTGCTGCTGCTGTCGACCGGCACGGGCCTCGCGCCGTTCGCGAGCCTGATCAAGGACCCCGACGTCTATGAGCGGTTCGAGACCATCGTGCTCGTTCACGGCTGCCGTCAGGTTTCCGAACTGGCCTATGGCGAAGAACTGGTCGCCAAGCTGCGCGACGACGAACTGTTCGGACCGCTGCTGTCGCGAGAAACTTGTCGTATTATCCGACGGTGACCCGCGAGCCGTTCCGCAACCGCGGCCGCATCACCGACCTGATCACGTCGGAGCAGTTGTTCAACGACATCGGCCAGCCGCCGCTCAATATCGAGACCGATCGCATCATGATGTGCGGCAGCCCGGGCATGCTGGAAGAGCTGAAGCTGATGTTCGAACCGGCGGCTTCACTCGAAGGCAGCCACAACAAGCCCGGCCATTTCGTGATCGAGAAGGCGTTCGTCGAGCGCTGGATCGTCGTTGTCAGTCCCGGGGCGATGCGGAGCATCGAGACTATGAGTGCGCAATTGCGCACCGTGAGAATCTCGGATTCCGGGTCTCGGTCCATGCCGGACCATCGCCGGAATGGACGGCTCGCTCCAGTAGCCCACCCCGTTTCCTCACTGCTATAACCATCCACAACGCCGCGCGGCCCGCAGCCGACGCGGCGATTGAGGGAATGTGTGCGTGTCGGTACGCGACGAGATCGGTCCGTCGAAAACCGCCTTTGTGTTTGCGGGCGGCGGCAGCTTTCGGCGCCATCCAGGTCGGCATGCTGCATTCGCTCGCCGCCCACGGCATCGCCGCCGACATGGTGGTCGGCTCCAGCGTCGGCGCGCTGAACGGCGCGTTCTATGCCGGCGATCCCACGCTCGATGGCGTGCAGCGGCTCGCCGCCGATCTGGCGCGGATTGCAGCGGAACGACGTCTTTCCGATGAGCTGGCGGACGGTGCTGAGCTTCCTGTGGCGCCGCGATTTCCTGATCTCCCATGACGGCATCCGCAAGCTGATCGAGGATCACATCCCTATCGCAATCTGGAGGAGGCGAAGCTGCCGGTGCATATCGTCACCACCGACATCGTCTCCGGCGACAGCGTGGTGTTGTCGGAAGGCTCCACCGCGGAGGCGATCGTTGCGTCCACCGCGATCCCCGGCGCGTTCTCGCCGATCCGCTACAAGGATTATTATCTTGCCGACGGCGCGATCTCCAGCAACACGCCGATACAGGTCGCCGTGAAGAAGGGCGCCAGGCGCCTGATCATCCTGCCGACCGGGCACGCCTGCGCGAACCAGGCGCCGCCGATCGGGGCGGTCGCCAACGCGCTGCATGCGCTGACGCTCCTGATCGCGCGGCAACTGGTCAGCGAGCTCGAAGCGCTCGGCGCCCGATATCGAGTATTTCGTGGTGCCGCCGCTATGCCCGCTGGTGGGTTCACCCTACGATTTCTCGCGAACCGCCGATCATATCGACCGCGCCATTCTCTCACCGACGCCTGGCTGGCCCAGCACGGCCTGCAGCAGGGCAAGATTCCGCACGAGATGCGGCTGCACAGCCACTGAACCGCCGATGACGGCCATTACGCTGCACTGCAAAAGGCTGTCGTGATCGGTTGATGACAGGGGCGGGCGGACGGGAATAAATTTTCGGTCCGCGCTGTCACATCCGCGATCGGGCGCTCCGTATATCGTATGGCGCTTGCTCCAGTCGGTTGGACTAAGCTGCGGGCTGGCAAGAATAATTTGGCTGAGGATCCCATGGACACGCTGCTGCTGCCGTTCTCGCCACGCTACATCATGCTCACGATTTGCGCTGTCGTCACGGCCTTGCTTCTCGGCATCGGGATTTTCGACCATAACCCGAAGGCGTGGGAAGTCCTGCTGATCCCGATCGTGATCTTCGGCGCCCTCACATTGCTCGGCATTCGCGATCTCACCGCAGAAGAACCACGCCGTTCTGCGCAACTATCCGATCTCGGCGCATATTCGCTTCCTGCTCGAGGAAATTCGCCCGGAGATGCGGCAATACTTCTTCGAGAGCGAGAAGGACGGCATGCCGTTTTCCCGCGACACCCGCGCGCTGGTCTATCAGCGCGCCAAGATGGTGCTCGACAAGCGGCCGTTCGGCACCCAGGAGGACGTCTATCGCGACGGTTATGAATGGATGCACCATTCGATGGCGCCGAAGCCGCCTCGTGCCGTCGAGCAATTTCGCGTCACCATCGGTGGTCCTGACTGCACCAAGCCGTACTCGGCCTCGGTCTTCAACATCTCGGCGATGAGTTTTGGCGCGCTCAGCCCCAACGCGGTGCGGGCGCTGAACACCGGTGCCAAGAAGGGCGGCTTCGCGCATGACACCGGCGAGGGCGGTGTCAGTCCGTATCATCGCGAAAACGGCGGCGACATCATCTGGGAGATCGGCTCCGGCTATTTCGGCTGCCGCAACCGCGACGGCTCGTTCAACCCGGAAGAGTTCGCCCGCGTCGCCAGCGACGATCAGATCAAGATGGTCGAACTCAAGATCAGCCAGGGCGCCAAGCCCGGACATGGCGGCGTGCTGCCGGCGGCCAAGGTGTCGGAAGAGATCTCCAAAATCCGGGGCGTCGCCGATGGGCGAGGACTGCATTTCGCCGGCCACCACCGCGCGTTTTCGACGCCGCTGGAGATGATGGCCTTCATCGCCGAGATGCGGCGAGCTGTCCGGCGGCAAGCCCGCCGGGTTCAAGCTGTGCATCGGCCATCCCTGGGAATTTCTGGCGATCTGCAAGGCGATGCTGGCAGACCGGGATCTATCCCGATTTCATCGTGGTCGACGGCAATGAAGGCGGCACCGGCGCGCGCGCCGCTGGAATTCATGGACCATCTGGGCATGCCGATGCGCGAGGGCGTCAATTTCGTCCACAACGCGCTGATCGGCATCAATGCGCGCGACCGCATCAGGATCGGCGCCGCCGGCAAGATCGCGACCGCCTTCGACATGGCGCGCGCGATGGCGATCGGCGCCGACTGGTGCAATTCGGCGCGCGGCTTCATGTTCGCGCTCGGCTGCATCCAGTCGCTGAGCTGCCATACCGATCGATGCCCGACCGGCGTGACCACGCAGGACCCGCTCGCGCGCCCGCGCGCTGGTGGTGCCGCTCAAGGCCGAGCGCGTCTACAGCTACCATCACGCCACCCTGCACGCGCTGTCGCGAACTGCTTGCCGCCGCCGGGCTCGAACATCCGCAGCAACTGCGGCCGATCCACTTCTCGCAGCGATCCTCCACGACCGAAGTCGCTGACGTTCGCGAAACTCTATCCGTCGCTGCGTCCGGGCGAGTTGATCGACGGCACCAGCGATCCGCGCTTCCGCGACGCCTGGGCGATGGCGCGCGCGGATTCGTTCCAGCCGGCGGGATGAAAATTCCGGCGGTTTCCCCGCAGCCGTTAGGATCTTGCCGGGATGGCTTCCGGCAAGGTTTCGGGATTGCGGCAATTGTGGGAGCGCTAATTTTGGTTCACGCATCCGCGATGGTTCGGCGGTTGTGCAATTTCGCTCAGTTATCTATACATCGCACGCATGAACGCCCTTCGCAGGAAGCCGGGGCTGGCCGGGTTTCGGTCGCGCTGGTTGGCTCTCTTCTGTATCGCGCTGACGCTGTCGTTTGGCGCGAGCGCGGCCAGTGTCCGCGAGCGAGGCGCGCATCATGAGGTCGAAGTCGCGCAAGCCGCGTCGCCTGTTGCGACCATTATCTGCCTCGGTAACGACCGTTCCTGCGGACTGCCCGATCACGACGAGGATGATGTCGTGCCGCATCTTCACACGGTCGATATCGGGATCGGTTGGATTGCCCGCAGTCGAGGCTCCGGCCACGATCCATCAAGTTGAAGGCAGAAAGCGTTCCGCTGCCGGCATGCCTTTCTGTCCAGGGGTTGAAGCAGCCGACCCCCGAACGTCCCCAAGAACCACCTGCATTTAAAGCCGCAGGCGCTTTTCGCGCCCTGCGAATGGATTCGAAACGGCGTCCATGCGCCGCGTCGGGCGATCGGCATATCCGCCGCCGCTCGCGCCGCGCGAGCTTTCTGCAGGAACGATCCTAAATGTCCATATCAACGAAGTTATCAGCCCTTGGCCTGGGGCTGGGCGCTGGCGTTTGCGCAGCCGGTCTGGGCGGCGCCTGAAACCAGCCCGCCGGCAGCCGCGAAGGCCTCATCAAACTGTCAGCCGCGCAGATCGCTGCCTTGCGCATCGAGGTGGCCCCGGTCCGGACCCGGCAATCTCCTGCGCACCGTGCGCGTCCGGGCAACGTGATGATGGATCCCGACCGGATCGGTCATGTGCCGGCCAAGGTGATCGGCACCGTGGTCGAGCTGCGCAAACGCCTCGGCGATGCCGTTCAGAAGGGCGAGGTGGTCGCCTACCTGGAAAGCCGCGAGGTCGCCGACGCCAGAGCGAATTCCTGACGGCGGGGGCCAATCTCGAGCTGCAAACCACCCTGATCGAGCGCGAGGCGGTCGCTGTTCGAGGAAAGAAGATATCCGCCGAGCAGCAATTCCTCCGTGCCGAGAACGCATTTTCGCTGTCGAAGCTGCGGCACGATCTGGCGCGCCAGAAACTCTCGGCGCTGGATGTCGACGAGGCCGAGATCGCCGAGCTTCCGAAACAGCCGGTCGCGAACCTGCGGCGCTATGCGCTGCGCTCGCCGATTGCCGGCCGGGTGATCGAGCGGCGGGTCGATCTCGGTGCGCCGGTCGGCGGCGATCAGCAGGAGAAGGAGATTTATGTCGTCGCCGATCTGTCGTCGGTCTGGGTCGAACTCGTCGCGTCGGCGCCGGACCCGTGCTCCTGAAGGAGGGCGATGGCATCACGATCGAGGACTCCGCGCGCGCCAAGGCCACCGGCAAGACCATCTTCATCAGCCCGATGGTGAGCAAGGAGACAAGGACGACGCGGGTCATCGTCTCGCTCGACAATGCCGACGGCCGCTGGCGTCCAGGATCTTTCGTCGGTGCAAGCATTCCCGTCGACCGGCGCGCTGTCTCGTTGCTGCTGCCGAGGAGTTCAGTTCAGACCATTGACGGAAAGCTGACGGCCTTCGTGCAGGTGCCGGAGGGTTTGAGGCGCGTGCGGTGCAGGCGGGAGCCATGACCGAGGATGCCGTCGAGGTGCTCGGCGGCCTCAAGCCAGGTGAGATCGTCGCCGTCGCTCAACACGTTTGTACTGAAGTCCGATCTCCGGAAAAGCAAAGGCGGACGAGTGATGATCGAGAAAATCCTCGACCTTTCGGTCCGTCACCGCTGGTTCATCGTGCTGTTGACCGCGGTCGCCTGCGCGCTTGGCGTCTGGTCGCTCAACAAGCTGCCGATCGATGCGGTGCCCGACGTCACCAACAACCAGGTGCAGATCAATGCCATCGCGCCGGCGCTGACGCCGGTCGAGATGGAAAAGCAGATCACGTTCCAGATCGAAAATATCCTGGCGGGTACGCCGACCCTCGAATACACGCGCTCATTCTCCCGCAACGGCTTTGCCCAGGTGACGGCGGTGTTCCGCGACAAGACCAGCATTTACTTCGCGCGGCAGCAGGTGAATGAGCGTCTGCAGCGAGATCCGGCAATCGCTTCCGCCCGAGGCCGAGGTCAAGCTCGGTCCGATCTCGACGGGGCTGGGCGAGGTGTACTGGTGGGCGGTCGAATACCAGAAGCCGCCAAAGGATGCGCCGGTCGCCGACGGCAAGCCGGGTTGGCAGAGCGACGGCAGCTATCTCACGCCGGAAGGCCAGCCATCTGCGCAACGATTTCGAGCGCGCGGTCTATCTGCGCACGGTGCAGGACTGGATTATCCGCCCGCAGATGCGGACGGTGCCGGGCATCGCCGGCGCCGACGCCATCGGCGGCTATGTCAAAGCAATACCAGATCGCGCCGGATCCGGCCAGAGTCGATCGCCTACGGCATCTCGTTCGCCGACATCGTCAAGGCGGTGGAGGCCAACAATGCCAGCCGCGGCGCCAACTATGTCGAGCGCAACGGCGAGGATTATGTCGTGCGGGCCGCCGGGCGCATCGAGGATATCTCCGAGATCGGCGAGATCGTCGTCGCCACCCGCGGCGACACGCCGCTGCGGCGTGAAGGATCTGGCCGAGGTGTCGATCGGGCGCGAACTGCGGACCGGCAGCGCCAGCCTCGACGGGCACGAGGCCGTGCTCGGTACCGCGCTGATGCTGATCGGCGGCAACAGTCGGACGGTGTCCGCCGCCGCCGCTGCCAAGATCGAAGCGATCAACCAGGCACTGCCGCCCGGCATCGTCGCACAGACCGTGCTGAACCGGACGCAACTGGTCGACGCCACCATCACCACGGTGGCGACGAACCTGGCGGAGGGCGCGCTCCTCGTCGTCGTCATCCTGTTCGCCCTGCTCGGCAATTTTCGCGCGGCATTGATCACGGCGCTGGTGATTCCGGCCGCGATGCTGTTGACGGTCACCGGCATGCTGCAGGCAAAGTCAGCGCCAACCTGATGAGTCTCGGCGCGATCGACTTCGGCCTGATCGTCGACGGCGCCGTCATCATCACCGAGAACTGTCTCCGGCACCTGGCCAACCGGCAGCACCAGCTCGGACGCCAGCTCGACCTTCCGGAGCGGCTGGAGACGCGTGCGGCTCGCCGCCAAGGAGATGGTTGCGCCGTCCGTCTACGGCCAGGCGCATGATCATGCTGGTCTACATCCCGCTGCTGACGCTTTCCGGCGTCGAAGGCAAGATGTTCGAGCCGATGGCGCTGACCGTCATCATCGCGCTTGCTCTCGGCGTTCGTGCTGTCGCTGACATTCGTTCCCGCGATGATCGCGATCGCCGATCACCGGACGTGTGCAGGAAAAGCCAGAACCGGCTGGTTCGCGCGGCTTGCCGATCTTTACCGGTCGGCGCTGACGCGGTCGTTGAAGGTGCCGGGCCTCGTGCTCGGTGTCGGCGCGGCGCGCTGCTTTGCGCTGAGCGTCATGGTCTTCTTCTGTCGCTCGGACAGGAGTTCAACGCCGACGCTCGACGAGAAGAACATCGTGATCGAGGCGCGGCGGATTCCGAGCACGTCGCTGGCGCAATCGCAGGCCATGCAGCTGCGATCTCGAACAGGCGATCTCGAAGTTTCCGCGAGGTGGCGTTCGTGTTCTCCCGCATCGGGACGCCCGATATCGCTGCCGATCCGATGCCGCCGAACGCCGCGGACACCTACGTCATCCTGAAGCCGCAGGAGGAATGGCCCGATCCGTCGCTGACCAAGGCCGAACTGATCGAACGCATGGAGCCGAATTGCAAAAACTGGTGGGCACCAGTTTCAGCTTCTCCCAGCCGATCCAGATGCGCTTCAACGAGCTGATCGCCGGTGTTCGCGAGGATATCGCGGTCAAGATATTCGGCGACGAGTTCGAGCCGATGCTGAAATCCGCCAACGACGTCGCCGGCGTGTTGCGCGGCATTCATGGCGCCCAGGACGTCAGGGTCGAGCAAGGTGACGGGGTTGCCGTTCGTCGAAATCGGCATCGACAAAGAAGGAGATATCGCGGCGGGGCTTGAGCATTGCCGCCGTTCAGGACGTGATCGGTACCGCGATCGGCGGGCGGGAGGCCGGGCTGGTGTTCGAGGGCGACCGCCGTTTCCAGATCGTGGTCCGGCTTGCCGGATGCGCTGCGCGCCAATGCCGACGTGATTCTCGGCCTTCCGGTGCCGCTGCCGGGCGAGGCGGAGCGCCGTCGCGCATGACGATCCCGTTGCGCGACGTGGCGCTCGCTGACGTTCACGGAGGGGCCCAACCAGGTCAGCCGCGAAAACGGCAAGCGCCGCGTCGTGGTGACGGCGAACGTGCGCGGCCGGGACATCGGCTCGGTGGTGCGCGAAGCGCAGGAGAAGATTTCGCAAGGCGTAAAGCTTCCGTCCGGATACTGGATCACCTGGGAGGACAGTTCGAGAACCTCACCTCGGCGCGAGCAGCGCCTGACGATCGTGGTGCCGGCCTGCTTTGTGATGATCTTCCTGCAGTCCTGTTCGCGGCGCTGGGCTCGCGCGCGCGACGCGCTGCTGGTGTTCAGCGCGGTGCCGCTGCGCGCTGTCGGGAGGCATCGTGGCGCTCTGGCTGCGCGGCATGCCGTTCTCGGTCTCGGCCGCGGTAGGCTTCATCGCGCTGTCCGGCGTCGCCGTGCTCAACGGGCTGGTGATGCTGACCTTCATCAAGCAGCTCATCGAGCGCGGCCAGCCACCGCGGGAGGCGATCATCGAGGGCGCGGTCACGCGGTTGCGACCGGTGTGCGATGACGGCGCTGGTGGCATCCGTCGGGCTTCATCCCGATGGCGCTGGCCACCGGCACCGGGAGCGGAAGTTCAGAAGCCGCTGGCGACGGTCGTGATCGGCGGGCTGATCACAGCGACGTTCCTGACCCTGTTCGTGCTGCCGGCGCTCTATCGTCTGGTCGGCGCGGAAGCGAAAGGCGCGGGGCCGGGAAAACCTGCCGTGTCAGAGATTGATGCCGAACCTGGCGAGCACCCAGGCGGTGATGAAGTAGAGGATCACCGTTACCGCGCAGCTCGCCGCTAGGCTGGGCCAGAAGCCGGCGCCCGCCCTCAGCATCGCCGGCAATATCAGGAACAGCGGCAGCGACGGCAGCACGTACCAGAACGTCGTTTCCGAGACACCGGCAATGCGCTCCGCATCGCCGGTGTCACGCCAGAGCCAGAGGAAGCTCAACAGCGAAAGCAGCGGCAGCGACACGACGAGCGCACCAGAACGCCGGACTGCGCTTGGCGATTTCCAGACACCGCCGCGATGATGATGCCGGACAATGCGCATTTGATCACAAAGTAGAGCATAGAGGTGCCTCGATCAGGCACTAGAACTCTCCGTGCAGCCTCCCGGAGAACACATGGACCGGGCCGCGGTCGGCATTGTAAGCGGGATTGGTGACGAACTGGTAGTCCGCCGTCACCGTGATCGCCTTGGTGACGCGCATAGGCGTAATAGGTTTCGAGGATGCGCTCCTTGCGGTAATTGAGCTGCCCGTCGCCGATCAGCGGGCCGAGCCCGCCGGCGGCGATGAAGTCGCGATGGTCGCCCGACAGCGCGTTGATCGCGCCGCCGATGCCGATCACGTCGTCGGGCCTGCCCCATTTGGTGCCCTTGATCGAGGTGCCGAGCTGACAGGGAAGCGTCGATATCGGTGAACGACATGATCTCGGTCTTGCCGTTGTTCCAGCTCCAGCGGCCGAACAGGCCGATGTCATCGGTGACCGACTGCTCGACGTTGAAGACGTAGCCAGTATTTGAGGCGGCCCGTGCGCGTCAGCGCAATGTCGAGATTGAGCGCCGGATTGTCCAGCGTCTCGCGATAGCTGCCGGAATAAGCGCTGCTCACCCAGCCGATGGTGCGCAGCTTGCCCGGCCGTGAAAACAGCGAATAGCGCGTCTCCAGTTCGGCCACATACTGGCCGCGGCTGGATACCTGCGTGTCGAAATTGTTGGAGTTGGATACCGCGCCCATCAGGAAATAGCCGCCGCGCAATGCCCAGTTCTTCTGGTTGAGCTCGGCGGTCATGCCGTAGGTGAGGCCGAGCTTGTCGGCGGCATAGTCGAAGCGCGCGCGGGGCCCAGATCGACCAGTTGATGAAATCCTTGCGAGTGTCCTTGGCGTAAGCGTTGCCGTCAGAAGATGTCGCCGACCGAGAACTTGCCGGCCTGCAGCGTCAGCCTGTTGACGTCGACCTTGCCTGGAAGCTGTCAGCTGCCCGCTGGCGAGCTCTTCCTGCTCGCCGCCGAACCCGAAGGTCTGGCGCACATACAGCCGCGAGGTGTTGTAGTGCGGGTAGGGGAAGTTCGACTTCTGCGCCTCGCCGCTGGTGAATCCGGCAACACCGACGGTGTCGCTCAGGCCGAACCCCTGCGAGCAGTTCGGGGTTGTAGTAGACCTCGCCGCCTTCCCAGAGCCGGGCGTTCAGATAGAGGCTGTTGCTCCAGGTGGCCTGCGTACTGCCGTGCGCGGCGTCAGGCTGTTGGTGCCGGTATAGGGCGCGCGGAGATGCCGGATAGCCTGTACCCAGATGAGGTGGCTCTGGCAGTGGATTTCCCAGCGGTCGGACTCGGGATCGGTCAGGTCGGACTTCGGGGGTGCGGCTGTTCGATCCCGGCCAGTCGATCTTGCGGTTGAAGGCCGATGCGGATCTGCTGGAAATCGAGCGTTGAATTGTATCTGCGCCCTGACGGGAAGCGGACATCTGGCGCTGATCGAACTGGGCGTAAAGAGATATTCAAGCTTGCACGCTCCAGTGCGGCGCGAAGGCGTATTCCACGCCGGCGCCGGCGGCCAGCCGGGGCGGACGTTGATATGCTTCTGTGTCGACACCGACGTCGGTGCGTATTGATGAAGCGTTCGCCGGCAAAGGCGAAACCGCCGGTGGCGTAAAGCCAGCCACGTGCCCGCTGGCATAGCCAACGCGGCCGCGCACGGTGCCGGCATAGTCCCAACGCTCTTCGATGACCTCGGAACGCGCGCCGGTCGAGCGTGGCGACGATCGTGATTCAGGACGGTGAGGTAGTTCGGAAACGTCAGATCGGCTTCGACGCCGAGCAGCCAGGCCTGAGGCAGATGTGACACATTGTAGCCGCCCTGTACGCCGCCGATCACGCCGCTGAAGACGCTGCCGGTGGTCGAAACGGTGCAGCTGGATCGGTCAGCATCGCGGTCGAAGAACCGCGGCCGTAGCCGGTGTGGCCGCCGATGTAGAAGCCGCTCCAGTCGAACGCCGGGACGGAGATGGGGCGCCTTGAGCGGCGATGTCGGCCGCCATCGCCAGGCCGCCGAGCGCCAGCGCGCCGAACGCAGCGCCGGCCAGCGCGCATGTTCCAGGGATCCTGGCGGTTTGCGATTCACAGTGCGGACATTCCCGATGCGACCCGCATGCGGTCGCTGCCTGCCATCACGGCAGATTCGAATGCCTGCCGCCGCAGCAATTGAAGTCATCAACCCCGTCGCCCCCGATCGGATTCCTGCGGTTTCCCCGGTCAGCACCAGACCGGGATCGTTCCGCGCCATTTACGCCTCGATCCTTATTGCAAGTAATTCGCAATAGCAAGAAGGGGGCCGGCAATAGCGGTTGGATGGCACCGTTGCGTGACGTGGCTGCAACACGTCATCGCCGTCTGCTGCCACCGTTCGGACAGATCGCTGACGGGTGTTCCGGAGACATCGCGGACACATCGCGACGGGCCGGAGCTACTGGCGGGCGCAGGCAACCGCGACGGTCATTCCACACAGGTTGACCCGCCCGGGGGACAACCGGGTCAGGATCGGGTTCGAGCGGAGGTGGATGAGGCGCCCGTGCTGGACGCGAAATCCACGAAGAAGCGTTTTCAGGGTCTTGAGGTGGCTTTGGTCAGAGAAACCGCTTCTCAAACAGCAACCAAGTCAGCCGCAGAAATCAGTAACCGCAGGTACGCACGCGGCCCATGTAATTGCCGTAAGCGTCGAACTGGCGGACCCAGCCGCAGCGGCGATAGCCGTCATGGTAGTAACCGTCGTTGCTGGCGGCGATGGCGGTGCCGACAATCGCGGCGCCGACGAGGCCGGCTCCAATGCCCCAGCCGAGCGGCTTGGCCTGCGCCTGGGTGGTGGAAGCGATCGTGCCGGTAACGGCAAGGGTGGCGAGAGCGAGAGCGGCGAACTTGGTCTTGATCGACATGGAAGTCTCCATCCTGTGTTAAGCGGCCATCGTGGTCCGCATGCCAGTTGGACGGAGCGTGCTAGAAAGCGGTTCGAAAACGCGCCTGGAAATATGGTTTCGTCATTTATTTCTTAGATATTACAAATAGTTAGTTCAATTCTTCGGCTTGCGACGAAACAATTCCGGATCGAATTTGTCGACGTCGTCGAGCAATTCGCAGAACGCGCGTGCGCCGTGATCGAGAAGTTGTTCGCCTTTCTCCGCGGAGGCGTTGGTGGCGTCGCCGACCGCGCCGCTTTCATGCAGATCCTGCGCCTGCCACGCGAAGGGGACCGGCCGATGCGCCGAGAGCCAGCGAAATTTCTGCTCCATCGCGATGCTGGCGGGACTGAAAATCGGCGATCGCTTCTTTCCGCACGGTGTGCGGATAGCGCGCCAGCATGATCGAAGTCTCGACCGCGCCGCCATGAATGCCGTGACGGATTTCTTCCGCGGAAAACAGTCCATCCGGCGCACCAAAGCGCGACCAGCTCGTGGTGACCACGAGAAGCCCGTGATGCGCGCGCAGATCCTGCGCCACCAGCGACATCGCCGCGCTGTTGCCGCCATGGCTGGTCACGATCACCAGCTTGCGGATGCCGGCTTGCGCGACGCTCTCGCCGATCGCCATCCACTCCTTCAGCGCGACATCGGTCGGCAGCGTCAGCGTGCCCGGGTAATCGATATGTTCGGTGGAAATGCCGACCGGCTGCAGCGGCAGAAAGGTGACGGGAAGTGCTGACGGGCAAGCAGCTCGCGCACCCGCGCCAGATAGGCCTCGCCGATCAGGACGTCGGTTTCCAGCGGCAGATGCGGGCCGTGCTGTTCGGTCGCCGCCAGCGGCAGCACCGCGATCCAGCGCGCGGCGTCGGCCGGCACCAGCCTTGGCGATATCCGGCCAGTGGATCTCGGTCCAGTCGCGGGGCGGAACGGTTGAAGCCATCGAGCGAAGCGTTTCTTTGGATGAATTTGCGGGGTAGTTTGTTAGATATTCCGGGGATTGATCCCCTGATAAACCCCGGGGACGTGATCCACGTCCACTGCCTCCCATCATGGGCCAGAACGATCGACGGAGTCCAACCATGAACCCGGCCTTTTTGCCGCGAGCGTTAACCGCAGGTCTTCTTGGCGCTGGCTGACGGCGGCTGATGCCCGCGCGCGCGCGAAACCCTCGACAAGGTGTCGTTTGGAACCAACTGGGTCGCGGAGGCCGAGCATGGCGGCTTCTTCCAGGCGGTTGCCGACGGCACCTACAAGAAATACGGCCTCGACGTCACCATCGTGCCGGGAGGTCCCAACACCAACAACCGCATCCTGCTGACCGCCGGCAAGCTCGACTTCTTCATGAGCGCGAACACGCTGCAATCGTTCGACGCGGTCACCAGCAACGTGCCGCTGGTCGCGGTCGCCGCCATCTTCCAGAAGGATCCGCAGGTTTTCCTGACCCATCCGGAAACCAAAATTACCAAACTCGAAGAGCTCAAGCCGCTGACGCTGCTGGTGTCCAAGGAAGGCGTCGCGAGTTACTTCCAGTGGCTGAAGTCCGAATACGGCTTCAGCGAGAGCAAGGTGAAACCCTACACCTTCAATTCGCAGCCCTTCATCGTGAACAAGCAGAGCGCGATGCAGGGCTATGTCACCTCCGAGCCCTACGCCGTCGAGAAGGCGGCCGGCTTCAAGCCGGGCGTGATCCTGCTCGCCGATCACGGTTTCAACGCCTATTCGACCCTGATCGAGACCCGCCGCGAGATCGTCGACAAGAAGCCCGACCTGGTGCAGCGCTTCGTCGATGCTTCCGCGATCGGCTGGTACAATTATCTCTATCGGCGACAATTCGGCCGGCAACGCGATGATCAAGAAGATGAACCCGGAAATGACCGACGAGCTGCTCGGCTATTCCGTCGCCAAGATGAAGGAATACGGCATCGTCGATTCCGGCGACACCTTGCGCGACGGCATCGGCGCCATGACCGACGCGCGCGTGGCGAGCTTCTTCGACAAGATGGTGCGGGCCGGCGTGGTTCGCCGCGATATCGATTACCGCCAGGCCTATACGTTGCGCTTCGTCAACAAGGGCGTCGGTCTCGATCTGCGGCCGAAGAACTGACGCGAGATGGCCGAGCCCGCTTTGTCCGAGACGGCTATCGATGCGGCGGGCCTTGCCGTGCGTCTGCGCGCCGTTACCAAGATCTATGACAACGGCGTGGCCGCGCTCGGGCCGCTCGATCTCGATGTCGCTAAAGGCGAATTCGTCTCGTTGCTCGGGCCGTCCGGCTGCGGAAAATCGACCGCGCTGCGGCTGATCGCGGGGCTCAGCGCGCCGAGCGCAGGCACGGTGAACGTTTCCCATCGCGCCAACAGGAAGGATGGGCGGCATCCCATCGGCTTCGTGTTTCAGGAGCCGACGCTGATGCCGTGGGCAAGCGTGCGCGAAAACGTTCGCCTGCCGCTGAAACTTTCGCACGCGCCGGCGACTGATGCCGACAGCCGCATCGAGGAGGCGCTGGCCCAGGTCGGCCTTGCCGAATTTGCCGATGCCTATCCCCGCGAATTGTCCGGCGGCATGAAGATGCGGGTCTCATTGGCGCGCGCGCTCGTCACCGACCCGGATATTCTGCTGCTGGACGAGCCGTTCGCGGCGCTCGACGAGATCACGCGCTTTCGGCTCAACAACGATCTGCTTGATCTGTGGCGCACGCTGCACAAGACCGTCATCTTCGTCACCCATTCGGTATTCGAGTTCGGTCTATCTGTCGCAGCGGGTGACCGTGATGACGGCGCGGCCGGGCCGCTTGGCAAGCGAGTTTCGCATCGACACCGTGGAGCCGCGCGGGGAGGAGTTTCGCACCTCGGCCGAATATGCCGCCTATTGCCGCGAGGTCTCCAGCGCGCTCGCGCCGTCCTATTCCGGGCAGCGCAGCGCATGAGCTCCTTCCAGAATATCGGCCGCATGCTGCTGCCCAGTCGTCGTGCTCGCGGCGGGCCTGGGCTTGTGGGAACTCGTGGTGCGCGTCAACGACATCCAGCCTTACGTGCTGCCGAGCCCTTATCTCGTGTTTCAGACGCTCGTCGGCGACTGGCCGGTGCTGTCGGAATCGCTCGGTGTCACCTTGCTGACCACGCTGGAAGGTTTCATCGCCGCGGCCGTCGGCGGCGTCGCGCTGGCGCTGTTGTTCAATCAGTCGAAATGGCTGGAATATTCGCTGTTTCCCCTATGCGGTGATCCTGCAGGTCACGCCGGTGATCGCAATTGCGCCGTTATTGCTGATCTATCTGCCGCAGCAGACCGCGGTCATCGTCTGCGCCTGGATCGTCGGTTTCTTCCCGGTCCTGTCCAACACCACGCTCGGGCTGAATTCGGTGGACCGCAATCTGGCCGGGCTGTTTCAGCTCTATGGCGCGTCACGGCTGCAGACGCTGCGGTACCTGAAATTGCCGGCGGCGCTGCCGTATATCCTCGGCGGCTTGCGGATCGCGGGCGGCCTGTCGCTGATCGGCGCCGTGGTCGCCGAAATCGCGGCGGGCACCGCGGGCGCGGGCTCCGGCCTTGCCTTCCGGATCGCCGAGATCCGGTTATCGCCTCAACATTCCCCGAATGTTCGCGGCGTTGCTGTTGCTGTCCGTCGCCGGGATTGTCATCTATGGGCTGCTGGCGCTAGTTTCGCATCTGGTATTACGGCGCTGGCATGAGAGCGCGCTTGGAAAGGAAAATTGATGGCTGCCGCGAATAGTTTCGTCCGAAAAGATCGATCTCCTGATCTACGGACCAGTCAGGCCGATCCTGGAAAACGGCTTTTCGGATCAGTTCGTCCTGCATATGGCGGAGAGCCGCGCCGACCTCGAGCGATTGACGCCCGAAACGATAGCGAAGATCCGCGGCATGGCGGTGACCTATCACATGGTGCCGGCCGACGCGAAGGCGCTGTCGCATTTCCCCAAGCTCGAAATCATCGCGAGCTTCGGCGTCGGCTACGACCACGTCGATTCGGCCTATGCGCGCGAGCACAATATCGTCGTCACCAACACGCCCGACGTGCTGACCGAAGAGGTCGCCGACGTCGCGATGGGGCTTCTGATCTCGACCCTGCGCGAGTTCGTCAAGGCCGACCGCTATCTGCGCTCCGGCCTGTGGCAGACGCAGAACTATCCCTTGAGCGTCGGCTCGCTGCGCGACCGCAAGGTCGGGATCGTCGGCATGGGCCGCATCGGTCAGGCGATCGGACGCCGGCTCGAGGCCTCGCTCGTGCCGGTTTCCTATCATTCGCGCAACCCGTCGTCGGCCGTTTCCTACAAGCACTATCCCGACCTGATGGAAATGGCGAAGGCGGTGGACACGCTGATCGTCATCGTGCCCGGCGGCGCCTCCACCGCAAAGATGATCAATGCCGACGTGCTGAAGGCGCTCGGCCCGCGCGGCGTGCTGATCAACGTCGCGCGCGGCTCCGTCGTCGACGAGCCGGCGCTGGTCGCGGCGCTGAAATCCGGCACCATTCTCGCGGCCGGGCTCGACGTGCTTCGCCAACGAGCCGAACGTGCCGGACGAGCTGAAGGCCATGCAAAATGTCGTGCTGTTGCCACATATCGGCTCAGCTTCGGTGGTAACGCGCAACGCCATGGATCAGCTTGTCGTCGACAATCTGAAAAACTGGTTTGCCGGCAAGGCGCCGCTGACGCCTGTTCCGGAAACCCCGGTGAAGGGACGCTGATGTCGCTTCGGGCGTTCTGGCATCACGGCGGCAGCGCTGACGGCGCTGCTCGCGCTTGCGTCGCAGGTCGCGGCGCAGGATGCCTCGACCCTGAAGAAAGACATGGTCGGGCAGTGGGAGCTCGCCACTACCGAGCGCAGCAAGACCTGCGTCGTCACGCTGAAGGGCGATACGACGCCGCAGGGGCTCAAGCTCGAGCTTGAGCCCGGCTGTGCTGCGGCGCTGCCGTTCACCAAGGAAATCACGGCCTGGAATATCAAGGGGCTGGATATCGTGCGGATGCAGGACGCCGCAGGCCAGCCGGTGATCGACTTCACCGAGGTCGAGAGCGGCATCTTCGAAGGCTTGCGAACCGGCGAGGGCGTCTACATCCTGCAGAACCTCGCCGCCGCCCGCTCGCTCGCCAAGTCGATGGACCAGATGATCGGCGACTGGTCGATGGTTCGCGGCAACGGCCAGACGATCTGCGGCCTGACGCTGACCAATACCGAGGCCACCGGCGATAATTTCCAGGTGTTCTTGAAGCCGAAATGCGATCCCGCGGTCGCAGCTTTCGCGCCAGAACCAGTGGCGGCTCGATCACGGCCGGATGCTGCTGCTGTCGGCCAAGGGCGACACCTGGCAGTTCGAGGCCGATGACAATGCGCAGTGGCGGCGGGTGCCTGACGCGGCCGATCCCTGATCATGATGCGGGGGCAATAGCTCCGGCGGCCGTCGTCTTTAGCGGCCGATTGCTCCCGCGACCTGAGACGCCACATGCTCGGCGAGCATGTGGTAGCCTTCCGGCGTCAGATGCTGGCCGTCGGGCTGATGCGGCAATCCCCTGAACGTGCCATTGGCGATCATGATCACCGGGATGCCCCGGGCCTTCAGCCGGCTCTGAATTTCCGATGTTCGATCCGGCGAACCCTTGCGCCGGTCGTTGCCGCCCGGCTGCAGGATGACGGCGCTGGTCCCGTTCGGCACCGTCCGGTCAAGGCGCTGCAACATGCCTTCCGTGGTGTCGCCGTTGATGCCGGCGTTGACGACACGGACGTTGGCTCCCTTTGGCCCGCAAGATCGCCTCGAGTTGTGCGGGATAGGCCTGATTGCGCGCGACCCCCTTGCCATAGGTATTGCTGGCGCCAAGCGCCACGATCGTCGCGGCGCCGGCGGACGCGGATGCGAAAGTGAAGATGCGCCCATCAGGATCGACAGGAAACCCGGGACGCCAAGCCGAAAAGCTCGCACATTTCATACTTGCTCCCCTGCGCGTCGATTCAGGAAGCCTACAGCGGCGAATATCCCCGGTCGCAACTCACTGGGCCGGCCGTCTCCGGCCGGCGAAAATAATTCCAGGGCGCCTGTCGATCCGGCGGCTTCCCGTTCGTCGTCTCCCATAGCGAGCCAGTTTTGCGGGCGATCACCGCCGCAACTCGCCCTCAACGGGAGTTTCGCGATGCGCTTCATGTATATCGTTACCTCGCCCCAGCCCGACACGCGGCCCGACGCCTGGCGCTGATGGAGGCGATGGGCAAGCTTTGCCGACCGGGAGATCAAGGCCGGCCGCATGCTCGATATGCGGCGGGCTGATGCCGATTGCCATGGCCGGCGCGCAGGTGCAGCATCACCGACGGCAAGCTCAGCGTGGTCGATGGGCCGTTCGTCGAGACCAAGGAACTGATCGGCGGCTACGCGATCTTCGAGCTCCGCGACAAGGAAGAGGCGGTCGCGGCCGCGAGGGAGTTCATGCAGCTGCACCTCGAGCACATGCCGGGCTGGGACGGCACCTGCGAGGTTCGCTCCTTTGCGACGCCGGGCGTGGATGGCGCCTGCGAAGTCTGACGTGCGCGCCCACGCCTGATGCGAACGTCCGGCAGATGCAGTCGGCGGCGATGACGGCCGCCGACATCCATCGCACCATCCTCGCGGTCTGGCGCATCGAGCAGCCGCGCCTGATCACGCGGCCTGTCGCGGATGCTGCGCGATGTGACGCTGGCCGAAGACCTGACGCAGGAAGCCCTGGTGGCGGCGCTCGAACATTGGCCCGCCACCGGCGTGCCGGAAAAGCCCGGCGCGTGGCTGATGGCGACCGCCAAACGCCGCGCGCTCGATGATTTGCGCCGCCGCCGCATGCTCGCCCGCAAGCACGAGATGCTGATACGCGACCTGGAGCAGGAGCAGCAGGCGATGCCCGATCCGGACGCTGGCGCTGGACGACGATATCGGCGACGAACTGCTGCGGCTGATCTTCACCGCCTGCCATCCGCGCTTGTCGCGCGAGGCGCGCGCCGCGCTGGCGCTCCGGATGATCTGCGGCCTGACGACGGAAGAGATCGCGCGCGCCTTCCTGCAGCCGGAGGCGACCATTGCCCAGCGCATCGTGCGCGCGAAGCGGACGCTGTCGGAATCCGGGCTCGCCTACGAAACCCCGCGCGGCGCGGAGCTTTCGGAGCGGCTCGCCTCGGTGCTGGAGGTCGTTTACCTCATCTTCAACGAGGGCTATACGGCCGCCCGCGGCGACGAATGGCTGCGGCCGCAGCTCTGCAACGATGCGCTGCGCATGGGCCGGGTGCTGACGCTGCGTCGCGCCGCAGGAAGCCGAAGCCCACGGCCTGCTTGCGCTGATGGAGCTGAACGCCTCGCGCATCGCGGCGCGCACCGACGCGGCCGGCGATCCTGGTCTTGCTGATGGATCAGAACCGCGCGCGATGGGACCACCTTCAGATCCGCCGCGGCTTGCTCGCGCTGACGCGAGCGCATGAGCTCGGCGGTGCGCGTGGTTTCTATGCGCTGCAGGCGGCAATCGTCGCCTGCCACGCCCGGGCCGGCACTCCCGGCGAAACCGATTGGCTGCGTATCGCTGCACTCTATGCCGAATTGACGGCGCTGGTGCGTTCGCCGGTCATCGAACTCAACCGCGCGGTCGCGGTCGGCATGGCTGAAGGCCCGGCGGCTGCGCTTGCTATCGTGGACGATCTCGCGCACGAACCTGCGCTGAAGAGCTACCATTTGCTGGAAAGCGTGCGCGGTGATCTGCTTTTCAAGCTCGCCCGCTTCGCAGAAGCGCGCGCCGCATTCGAAGCTGCAGCACGATTGGCGGGCAACAAGCGCGAGCATGAGCTGTTGCAACGGCGCGTTGTCGAAGCGGCCCGACGCAGCGAAATCGCGCGTTGATTTCTGAATGAGCAGCGCATCTTGCGCACGCCATGATTGCTGAATCCGCTGCAAGAAGCCCGTGTTTTTGCGATTCGTAGAACTACGGAATCTCGAGCGCTCATTCCGAACACAGTGATTAACCATTGGCGATTATCGTCACGCCAACATTTGCGGAATTGCGTATCGCCCTCGTGCCGTTTTTTCAAGCGGCCATCGGCACATCATTCGAGGATCGCTGCATGTCGGGATTCTTCCCTCGTCGATCAACCCTGCTTGCAACGGCCGTTGCTGCGGCCGGCTTTGGCGCGCTCGGCTTTGCCAGCATCGGCCTCGGCGCGGTCATCGTCGGCGAAACCCGCCGCATCGATCTCGGTGCGAAGGCGGCGCCAGGATCGATGCGATGAAGGCGCAGTACAAGCGGCCGGCAACGATCCCGTTCCCGAAGGAAAATCCTACACGCCGGAAAAGGCTGCGCTCGGCAAGAAGCTCTATTTCGATACGCGGCTGTCGGTGACGTCGGCGCAATCCTGCGCGAGCTGTCACAGCCCGGGCTTCGGTTGGGGCGACGGTCTGGCGGTCGGTGTCGGTCACGGCATGGCGAAGCTCGGCCGCCACTCGCCGACCATCGTCAACGCCGCGTGGGGCGCGATCTTCATGTGGGACGGCCGGCTGGCTACCCTCGAAGAGCAGGCGCTCGGTCCGATCCAGGCCGCCGGCGAGATGAACATGCCGCTCGAGCAACTGATGGAACGGCTCACCTCCATCGGCGAATACAAGCCGCTGTTCGCTCGCGGCCTTTCCCGGCGAAGGGATGAGCGCCAAGACGCTCGCCAAGGCCATCGCGACCTATGAACGTACCGTGGTCTCCGAGCGTGCGCCCTTCGATTCCTGGATCGAAGGCAATGAGAAGGCGATTTCCGAGGAAGCCAAGCGCGGCTTTGCGGTCTTCAACGGCAAGGCGCTCTGTTCCGCCTGCCATGAGGGCTGGAACTTCACCAATGACGGCTTCCAGGACATCGGGCTGCCGAGCAAGGACGTCGGCCGCGGCGAATTCATGCCGGGCGTGGTCAAGATGCAGCACGCCTTCAAGACGCCTGGCTTGCGCGAGATCGCGCGCCGAAGCCCCTTTATGCACGATGGATCGCTCGCCACGCTGGAAGCGGTGGTTGAACCATTACGATCGCGGCGGTGTCGACCGGCCGAGCCGTTCCGACCTGATGAAACCGCTCGGCCTCACCGCCCAGGAAAAATCCGATCTGGTCGCCTTCATGAAGACCCTGACCAGCAACCTCAGTCCGACCGCCGTGCCGGTCCTCCCTCGCTGATCCCAGTCCTACCGATCACAAGGATATCCCATGCACAAGACCATTCTGTTCGCTCTCGTCATTCTCTCCGGCCTGTCGGCCGGCGCGCTCGCCGCCAACCAGGTGATCCATCAGCAGGGCCGGGTGTTCTCCTCCGAGAGCGTCACCATCAAAGAAGGGCGACGCGCTCACGCTTCGTGAACGACGACAGCATTCCTCACAACATCATGTCGGACACCAAGGGCAGCGGAGTTCAATCTCGGCTCGCAGGCGCCCGGGCACGTCGACGGACGTGACCTTCAAGGAAACGCGGCGACGTGCAGGTGATCTGCGCCATCCATCCGCGGATGAAGATGATGGTGAAGGTTACGGACTAATCGCGCCAACGACGTGCGCCGGAGATTTGTGATGTCGATCCGCTACAAGATTTTCGGCGCCTTCAGCGTTGTCATCCTGCTCGCCTGCGGGCTCGCATTCTACGGCATTCGAGGCATCTCCACCGCGGGCGATCTGGTGGTGCGACTCTTATGACGGCCCGCTGATGGGGATCAACCACGCGCGTTCGGCGCATGCCGGGTCTGAACGAGGCCGCGCCTCATCATGCAGCGCAGCCTGACCGACAGGGCGACGAGCGAAGCCGTTGCCCGGTTCGAAAAGCTGGTTCGCAACATTTCCGAAGATCTCAGCGTGGTGCGGGACCGGGTCCAGAGCGCGAACGTCAAGGCTGCGCGCGAGAAGGCTGAGAGCCGGCCTCCGCGGCTGGTCGGGCGCCGGACTGAAGATCCTCAAGCCGGCGTCCGGCGGCCTGACCGAGATCCCCACGACCTTCTCGCTGACGCAGCAGGGCGACGAGGCCGTCGCGGCGCTCGACGATCTCGTCGGAACTGGTCGCGGCCTATGGCTTCGACTTCCGGACCGAGGCGGAAGCATCGGTCGCCGCAGCACGCACCGCCATGCTCGGGATCGCGATCGGCACCGCGCTCGTCGGATTCATTATCGCGATCGGCCTTTGCCTATTCGCTCAGCAAGCCGATCTTCGCATGGCGGTGCGCGTCGCAGAACGCGTCGGCGCGCCGGCAATTTCACCAGACCGACATCGCGGTCCGGCGGCGTGACGAACTCGGCCGCCTCCTGAAGTCGCTGGCGGTCATGCAGGCGAGCCTGAAGGCGCGCCGATCGAGGATCTCGCCGCTGATGTCCTCAAAGGACCAGACCCATGCGGAGCAGGTCAGCCGGCGGCAGCGGATCGAGGCCGAGATCGAGGCCTTCCGTTCCACCTTCACCGCCGCGCTCGCCAATACCGACCGGATGACGGGCGACATTGACCGAGCACCGCGCAAACCCTTTCCTCGATCGCGCACGCCGCCGGCAAGCAGTCGGTCGAGACGGCGTCCACCGCCGGCCAAACCTCGGCCAACGTTCAGACCGTGGCAACCGCCGCGAGCCAGCTCGGCGATTCCGTGCAGGCGATCAAGACGCAGGTCAACGACGCCACCGCGATCGTGCAGCGCGCTTCCGGCATGGCGGGCACGGCCAACGAGACCATCGGGCCCTCGCCAGCTCGACGCAGCATATCGACGAGGTCGTCGGCTTTATCCGCAACATCGCCGGTCAGACCAATCTGCTGGCGCTCAACGCCACGATCGAGGCGCGCGCGCGCCGGCGAGGCCGGCCGCGGATTTGCCGTGGTCGCGTCGGAAGTCAAGGCGCTCGCCACCCAGACCGCCAAGGCGACCGAGGACATTTCCTCCCAGATCGCCGAGGTGCAGTCGGCGACGAAGCAGGCGGTCGACAATGTCGGCGCCATCGCTTCGATCATGGATGACATCGATCAGCTTCACCGCGGCGATTGCCGACGCCGTCAGCCAGCAGAACGCGGCGGCGAACGAAATATCGCAGGAGTATCGGGCACGCCGCCGCCGGAACAGAAGCGTCGCCCGGAGCATCGCAGGAACGGCCGACCGCGACCGAGAACACCAACCGTTCCGCCGACCTGGTGCTGGCGACCGCGCGCGATCTGTCGGACCAGGCCGCCGATCTGCGCGCGTCCGTCGATCGCTTCCCTGTCGAACGTGGCGGCCTGAGCCGGCCTGCCGGTCCGGTCGTCCGCCTGAACTCAGATGAAGCGGAACTGCGACCGCTCGCGCTTGGCGAGTTTCGGGATCGCCTGCCCGACGATGATGTTCTTGAGTGGTCGGTCTGCTGATGCTCGGCAAATGCCGCTTCGCCCGCGAACACCTCGTAGAAGAAGAATTCCCGCGGCTTTGGCGACGTTCTGGTGGATCTGGAGCTTCCTTCACGCCCGGCTCGCGCTGCTGCCTGCGGGAGAAAGTCTTTCCAAGTGCCGCGACTGCGCTTTCCTCTCCGGAATTGACCTCCCAGAATGCGGTGACGATCAGGTGCTGGTTTGCAGTGCTGGTGGTTGCCATGGTGCTCCTGTGTAAAGCCCGGCGCCGGTTCGATTCCGGTACCGGCGACTGGAGATCACCATGCCCGATTTCGTGACATTAATGCTTCGACACGCGGTCGAACCATGATGTCCGTGTCGCGAGCTCGGAACCCGATGCGACGCGCCGAACGCGTTGTCCAGAGTTCATTTCACCGGCCTGGAGCAGGCGCATGGCGAAAAAGACCGTGCTCGCGATCGGCATCGAGCACCTCCCTGGTTGACTTCAGCGCCTTCCCGGGGCTCACGGCCGAATTGGTGGCAGGAAGGCTACATCGAGAGCGCAAATCGAAGGCGGCTTGCGCGCGATGGGCTATGAGGCCGATGCTGCCTGATCGATCTCGGCGACACGGCCGAAGCACGTCGCGCGGCGGCTTGGGCGCAAAGCGTTTGATTGCGTGGTGATCGGCGCCGGGCTGCGTGAGCCGGCGAGCGGCTGCCGCTGTTCGAACGGATCATCAATCTCGGTTCACCTCGCGCGCGCCGCAAACCCGCATTTGCTTCAACACCACGCCGGCCGAGTACGCTCCGAGGACCGTGCGGCGGTGGGTCGAGACCGTGAGCGCCCGCGCTCAGGCAGTTGCAGGAAGCCGCCGAGCAGGCTGCCGATGATCTTTTGCCCGCGCGCCCGGGGCTTTCTTCGGATTCTGCGCCCGGCGGCAGCGGCGCCATCTCGCAGATCATCGTGACCATCCGCGCTCAACAGCTCGATGTCCTCGAAGTCGAGCTCGCCCTCGCGCTTCAGCGCCGCCAGCGTCGCGGTCAACAGCGCCATCGGATGGGCTTCCTCGATCTCGGTAGCGCGCGCATTGCCGAGTACCGCCGGCGCTTCCTGGATCACGATGCGCCCATAGGCCGGCTCGAGGCAGACGTCGAGATAGGCCTCGATGCCCTCGGTCCAGGCGATCCCACACCTTTGCGCCGCGTCTTCGCTCGCGCTTCGATCCTTGCCGGCGGCTTCGATCTGCAGGAGCGACCACCACGGCGTCGAGCAGCGCCAGCTGCCATCCTCGAAGTGGTGATAGAGCGCCCACGCGTCACCCGCGTCGGCGCGCGAGATCGCCTCGATCCCCGCCGCCTGATAGCCCTCGCTCGCGAGCGCCTCGCGCCGGCCGGCCCGCCAGCAACGCCTGCCGCGTGGCCTGCGGTGTATTCCTCGCCTGGCGGGTTCGTTCCGCGTCCGGCTTCCTGCATCACCCCGGCATGCCACCACTTGACGCCTGAGAGCCTATCAACATATAACATACACACGAGTATGTGAAAAACAGTCAGTATGTACGGCCGGGCAAGGCCGACCTCGCCACGCCGGCGGAACGGGCTGTGGGTCCAGGAGGGATCACGTGAGACGGCGATCGGATGTTTCGAACTGGCCCAGGCGCTCGCGCGGCTACGCGAAGAGCCGGCAGGACGTGCCGAAAGCGGCGCTCGCCACGGTTCTTCATGACGACTGCTGCGAAACCCCGGCCTTCGGCACCAGCGCCCGCGGCCTGGCCGAGAATGAGAGGAGCAATACGTAGCG
>ERZ1370068.4783-contig-3837_pt1 | contig 71720 bp, 67 predicted proteins | sample MGYA00561227_ERZ1370068 | MGnify/ENA primary metagenome ERZ1370068 (study PRJEB38410, sample SAMEA6850437) | metagenome | study: Metagenomic assessment of the ecological functions of the soil: analysis of the soil microbiota associated with the... | reverse complement strand
TTGTGCTTCGTTCAGTTACGTATTGCTCTCCACCTGCACCTCGAGCGGCAGGCTGGTGGAGAGGCCGTTCGGATAGACCTCGACCGGTGTCTGCGCCCTTCGGGCTCGAGGAAGATACTGGTGCCGTTCCTTGTCTGCGAAGCGGACGATCTTGTCCTCGACCGACGGGCAGTAGCGCGGCCCGCGGCTGCTGAGATTCGCCCGCTGTACATCGGCCGAGCGGTCGAGCGCGCCGCGAATGATCTCGCGTGCGCGGGTTGGTCGTACGTGATGTGGCAGGGAATCTGCGGCTGGCTGATGCGCTCGGTGGCAGTACGAGAACGGGATCGGCGGCTCGTCGCCCGGCTGCGACCTCGAGGCGCGCGAAGTCGATCGTGCGCGCGTCGAGGCGCGGACAGGTGCCGGTCTTGCCAGCCGACCGACGCGGAAGCCGAGCGCCGCGAGCTGACTCGCTCAGAGCCGACCGCCGCCGCGAATCGCCGGCGCGCCGCCGGAGAAATTGCGCAGCCCGACGTGCATCAGGCCGTTGAGAAAGGTGCCTGTGGTGAGGATGACGCGCTGCGGCAGCGATCGGCCTCGCCCGATCTCGCGTCTCGACACCGGCGACGCGCGCCGTCCTCGACCACCAAGCGCGACGACGCTCGCCTGGTAGACCGTCAGCGCCTTCGGCGCCGCTCGACACGCGTCTTCATGCGATCGTCGATAGAGCCGCTTGTCCGCCTGCGCGCGCGATGCGCGCACGGCTGGCCCTTTGCGCGTGTTGAGCTGGCGGAACTGGATGACCGGTGTCGTCGATGGCGCGCGCCATCTCGCCGCCGAGCGCGTCGATCTCCTTGACCAGATGGCCCTTGCCGATGCCGCCGATCGCCGGATTGCACGACATCTGACCGATATGGTCGAGGTTGAGCGTGATCATCGCCGTCGGCGCAGCCCATGCGCGCCGCCGGCCAGCGCGACCTCGATGCCGCGCATGACCGGCGCCAGCGAGCCGGTCACGCATCGAAGGGGTGCGGCAAAGGGATTCATGCGCGCTCTGCATGAAGATTTCGATCGCCAGCGGAACGCATTGACGCCACGCGTCACGAAATGACGCCATACGTCACGCGGCCGCCATCATCGCCCGATGCCAGGCGCACCGGCAATCTGGTAGGCCGCCCAGTGGGCGGCCAGTGGCGCGGGCGCGCCAAACAATTTCGCAGACGCGACGCACCATGTTGCCGCCCCACTCTCCGGGCGGCACAGGCCCACGGGCGGCTTCCTGGACGTGTCCCGACACCGTCGAGCGCGACGCGCAACCGCGCCCGACGGCTTATTTGCGATGCAGAACTCGGCGAGGACGGCGTCGAGGACGTCCTCTCGCGCTCATTGTTCCGAGGCCGGTGACGGCGCCGAGGTGCTCCAGCGCGTCACCTGCGAGGTCGACGGCGATGAGATCGGGCAGTAGGCCGGCGGACCGCGCTGCTGGCGGCGCGCGCCGGGCTCGTCTCGACACTTTTTGCCCAGCGCATCGTGCTTCGTCGCGCAGCTGGTCAGGGTCGGCGGGTTGCATCGCGCTCCACTGCGCGCTGGCGCGCTCGACGACACGGCGCGCCGATGCGCAGGGCATCGGGGCCGAGTCCGAAGCACCGTTGCCGAGACCGGCACGCTGCGGAGAGCGGTGTAGCCGATGTCGGCGCTCGGCGGCGGACACGCGCCGTCGCCAGATCGATCGCTGTTGAGCACGGCGATCGGCTGTTCCGCAGCGAGCAGCGCGCGCTGCGATGCACAGCGCGGAAGCGCGCGGTGTCGAGCGCGGCGAGGACGAGGTCGGCGCCCAGCGAGCGGCCTGGCGGGCGCGATCGACGCCGATGCGCTCCACCTCGTCGGCGGTCTCGCGCAGGCCTGCGGTATCGTAGAGCACGACGGGCACGCCGACCGAGATCGGCGCTGCAGATCTTCGAGCACGTCGCGCGTCGTCCCCGGCTGCCGTGACTTGATCACACGCTCCCGGCGCGCCGAGCAGGGCGTTGGAGGCAGGCTCGATTTACCGACGTTGGGCGACTCGCCGCGACGATGGCGACGCGCAATCCGTCGCGCAGCAAAGACGCCCGCGTGCGTAGGTGCGGCGCAGCGCGCGCCGCGACCGCCGCCGCGGCGCCTCTCGATGTCGCGCTCAGGCCCGCTGTCGTCGACCCGACGCGATGTCGCTGTCAGCTTGAAGTCGATGCTTTCGCTTTCCGGCCGGCCGCTCGGTGCGGATCGCTGCGCGCTTCTTCGCGGCAGGACCGAAGGCCGCCGAGCAGTTGAGTCGGCCTGCGACTGCTGGCGCCGTCGGCGGTGCTGCGCGCGCACCGGCTCACCCACGGCTACCAGCCTGCGCGAGGATCGGCTTCCGCCGTTGCCCCGGTGAAGCCGCGCTCGGCGAGAACTCGCCGGACTGGGCGCACGCGTTCCAGCACGGCCCTCAACGCTGCCGTCCGCCAGAACCCACCGGACTGCAAACAGCAGTTGCAGCTCTGAGGACGTCTTCGCCCGGTGTAGCTGCGGCGCGCGTCCAGGATACCGAGCGCATCGTCGATCGCCGCGCCGGCCGTCGTCGGCGATACGTCCGTGGTGCAGCCGATCGTCAGCCCATGCGCCGGCACGCTGCGGCGCCGGAAGATCTCGTCCGCCGAGGCGCCGCGGCTTGCTGGCGCCCGCATGACGCTGTACGACACCGATGCCGGACCCGGACGCGGCGTGGCGATCGCGGCGATCGAGTGTCGCCGTCATCCCGCATCGGCTGTCGCGTTCGAGCCGCGGTCACGACACCCTGTAACGGCGCAGCGCCGAGCAGCCAACCGCCGGCGGCGCCGGTGGTGCCGGATCCGCTACGAGGTCGTCCTACTCGCACGGCACCGTCGCGTGGCGGGGACTGATCGACGACGCTTTGCGATCGAATCCGGCGCCGGCACTGCGCGTGGTCAGCAGCGTCGGATCGCCTTGCAGCGCCAGGTGGACGGCCCATGACCGGTCGCGAGGCTCATCGGGTTCAGCGACACGGGTTTACCGCAGCGCCGCCGCCGCACGTTCCGCGACGCGCGCGTTGCGCCAGCCGCTTCGAAAGCGCCTGACGGCGGCTGGGCAGATAGTCACGCCAGGTCGACCGCCAGCCGCTCACCGTCTCGTCTTCGTGCGCCAGGCGCGGTCGATCCGTGCTCGGCGCGTCCGAGCGTCTGCCCGCGTCGTCGATCCGGCGCCCGTTCGAGTTGCGCCGGGAGATCACCAGACGCACTCCGTCGTCGTCCTGCGACCTCGACCCCGCGGGCTGCCGCCTTTGACGCACGATCTCGTGGCACGCACGTGCGCGCTCGATGTTCGCGCCGTCGAGTGGCGCCCGGCGTCGGACCGGACCCGGCGGGACGGCGCGCGGTGTCGAAGTGCGGCGCGGCGAGCCTGCGATCGCATTGCCGCGGCGCGCCACGGTCGGCTGCGCGCCGCGCGCGACGGTCCGCAGCGCCGCGGTAGCCGGCAGCGGCGCAGATGCAGCCACCGCGGCCGGCGGTGCCGCGATGGCGATGCCGGGCAGGGCGCGCGGGCGCCGGGTGGCTGGTGCCGGGACTGGCGACTTCTCGCCTTTGCCGTCCGGTGCCAATGGGCGACGCCGACGTCGCCCGCACGCCAGCGCGGCGACGAGATCCGACCAGGCCGCGCGTTGCAGTTGGAGAATGATCTCGATGTCGACCTTGTCGCGTGTGCACGCCGGGAGGCTGTAGCGCGCGCTCGATCGCCTCGTCGATGCTGTTCCCTTCGGTTTCGACGGACTCCATGGTCATCGACTGACTCGGCTGCCCGCGCCCGCTCAGCGCTGCGTGGTGCGCGCACATGGCTACTGCTGGGCGATGGTGAGCAGGTTGTTGACCAGCCAGTACAGCGTCAGCCCGGCGGGGAAGTTGATGAACATGAACGTGAACATGAGCGGCATGATCATCATCATCGCGCTGCTGGGCGCGGATCGGCGGCCGACGGGGTCATCCACTGCTGCACGAACATGCTGGCGCCCATGAGTCAGCGTCAGCACCGGCACGCCCGGGATGATCGACGAACGGCAGCTGGATGCGTGCCGAGCCGATCGGGCGCGGAGAGATCGGTGATCCAGCCGATGAACGGCGCGTGGCGCAGCTCGATGGCGTTCTGCAGCGCGCTGTAGAGGCCGATGAACACCGGCAGCTGCAGCACCATCGGCAGGACAGCCGCCGAGCGGATTCACCTTGTGGCGCTTGTAGCAGCTCCATGATCTCGCGGTTCATTTCGTCTGGCTTGTCCGTCAGCTGCTCGCGGATCTTCGCCATCTCGGGCTGCAGCTTCTGCATGGCCCGCATCGACTCGAAGCTCTTCTTGGTCAGCGGGTAGAAGAGCACCTTGATGACGCACCGTCAGGATGATGATCGCGACGCCGAAGTTGCCGGTGAAGCGGTGCAGGAACGCGCAGCGCCTGCAGCATCGGCAGCGCGACGAAGCGTGAACCAGCCGGAGATCGACGGCGCGGCGCAGTCCGTGTCGCCGACCGCCTCGAGGGCGGTCGATGTCCCTGGGGCCGACAGTACACGATCGGCGTGCGTCGCTCAACGTCTTGCGGCGGGAACAGGAGCTGCGCCGTCGACGGTCTGCTCGGTGCGCTTGGCCCACGCGCGCAGTTGCGTTGGGCGCGTCGGCCTGCGGCACCAGCGCGGCCAGGAAGTAGCGTCCGACTGAAAGCCAGCCAAGCGATGTCGCCCTGCAGCAGCTTCGCCGCCTCGAGTGGAGGCAACGGAGTGGTCTGGAGCTTGCCGCTCCTGCAGCACGACCACCGAGTCGAAGACCACCTCGGCCGCCTTGGGACCGGCCGGGTTCCATCCCTCTTCCCAACCCAGCGCGAATCTCGCTGCCAGCCGGCGGGCCCGGATTGCTCACGTCGACGTCGACGCCCGCTGGTACAGGCGCCGCGTCTCGATGCGTTTGCGAGTCGTCGCGCCGTCCGACCGGACTCGCCGGTGAACGTGACCGATGCGCTGCCGTCGGGCGTCACCTCGACGTGCTGTTGATCGGCGCGATAGGCGACCGCGGCGTCGGAGAGCGGCAGTTTGCAAGGCCAACGAGCACCCGAGCGGCAGTCGACTACCGACTGCGTACTGCACCATCTGCAGCGGCGGACTGTCGGGGGTCGACGGTCTTTCTTGCTTGGCGCTTGAGCGCAACGGCTCCGGGGGCGCTGCGCCGGTGTCTGGGGGGTGCGGCGTGGAGGCGGCGAATCGGCCAGGTCGGCCACGTCGGCGCCACCTGCCGCCTCCACGCAGCGGCAGCAGGCCGGCAACGGGAGGCGGCACCGCGGCCGACGGTAACGGACGGCTCGCCCGGCGCTGCCGCCGGCAGTGAGCGCCACTGCTCGGCGCGCTCGCGTCGGGAGCGGCGGCGCGAAACGCTTCGCCACCAGCTCCTGGTAAGAGCACGAGAATGAAGACCGAAATGACTACGGCGATGATGGCGCGGCGTTCCATGGATTCGCGGCGGCGACGTGCGCGCTAAGAACGGGGTCGTATCCGCCGGGGCTGGCGGTGGCAGCGACCCAAGCGGCGCATCCCGTACCAGGTGCCGCGCAGCTTGAGCCAGCTGACGTCAGGATCGCCACTCAGCGACGCCGAAGCGGCGCGAACGCGTAGCGACAGTGCGCGCCGAGCCAGGGCGAGACGAGCACTTGGTAGGCTCGAATGCCGGCCAGGACCGCGCGCTGCGCCGCGCCGTATGCGGTTACCGAAACGCTGGGTCGAGGCGGAGTGCGCGTGTGAGCTCGTGATCGACATCGGCGTACCAGTCCTCGCCGCACCGGGCCGAGCGATGATGAAAACGTCGCGGGGCGGGCGAAGGAGCGGACATGATGGCGGCGGAAGAAATTCCCGTACCGGGGCGGCGGACGCGATTGCGCGCCGGTGCGCCACCGATCTTGCGGCTGAAGTTGGTGATCCCGAGCGCGACGGTGGTTGTTGTCTCTGGCGGGTAATCACGACGAAGTGAGGTCTGCCGCGTCCTCGCCCTGGGCGACAGGAACTCGTCGCCACGCATGGTACTGCAGCGGAAGCGCTGCGAGCGGCCCCGCCCGTCGGTCTCAGTTCAGCTGCTTGGGTGGAATCGAAACCCGTCAGGCGCTTGCGACCGCCCGGCGCGCCAGCTTCGGGCTTTGCTTCCCGCCGGGCGTGGCCATCCGGGCTCGAAGCCGTGCGTTCGCTTTGCGACGTCTGTTGCTCGGTTAGTACGTGCGTTTTCATGTTCTTCGCTGGGGCTGTCCGCCCGCGTTCGCCGGGCGACCCCGATATAAGGCCGCTGTGGCCGGTCGCATTACCCACCGCACGACGCGCAGTGCGCATATCGCGCTGTCCACGCGCCAGCCCAACCCGGCATCCTCATCCGCATCGCTTCGGCCCGATCAATTTGAAGCCGCGGCCGCACTGGTGCTCCGGCAGCGCGTCGGGAAGCTGCGAGCTGCGCCGCTGCCCTCGGCCGCTGACGCCGCTCACCGGCGCGCGACTTGGCGGAACAACGCTCGGCACCCCAGCCCGCGCCGCGCGCGCGCCACGGCCGCGGCGCGCCACCTCGTTTGCACGATCCAGGTGTGCGCAGCTTGCCCATCTGGTGCGCTTCCGCCAAGCGCGGTAGTGGCGAGTCGCAGTAGCCTTCGCCCGCACGTCCCTTCGCGCAGCTCGCTGCTCTTTGCAGGTCCCTTTGGTGCTCATTGAAGTTCGGATGCTCCTCGACGTTAGAGGGTCGACCGCGACCGACCAAGCGCGGCGCTGCTGCATGACATGCGCCGACGGGCGAAGCTACCGCCCCGGAATCGAATGTCATTGGCGAAAATCGACTTGACCGTAGATCGCGCCCTTTGAGGATGGCCGAACAGGTTTGAGGGGATCTCCATGCAGCAGCGTGAAGCTGTACGCTCGCGCTCGGCGCGAGGCTTGGCCGGTATTTGTTCTGTAGCCGTCAGCTCGGCTGGCGCGGCTCTCCGCCCGGCCCAGAAATCAAGTTTGCCAGAAGACCGTCGCCAAACAAGGACGGGTCGCACACAGAAGCGGTTCGAAGGCGCTGTGTCGAAGTGCCGGGGACTCCATCTCAATTCAGGAAACCTGGCGACCGCGACCGGTTGCGAGCTCCGAAGCGCAGACGCTCGGCAAGCTCACCAAGGCGGGGACCAAGTTCCGCGGCAAGATCGCCGATGCCTGCCTGGACATGGTCGTCGCCGGTCTCGGCTTCGGCGGCGATTGTTCCGGATGCAGCCACCCAGCACCGCGTTGCCGGGGACTGCCAGGTCAGAAGCGCACGGAGGCGGCCACCAGCGCGTTTGATCGAGACGGTATACGGACAGGCAGCGCCGCCGAGCTATCTGCTAGCGGCGGGCCGAACAACGGCCGCATCTGCGCGTTGCCTGCCGACTGCCGATGGGCGGGACCTGTGTGGTCTATCAGAGCGCTGCGTGCAAACGGCGGCATGAACGACGGCGCGTCGTGCTCTCGACACGGTCGACTGCTCCGGGCTGTGCGTGCGTGCTCTCGCGGCAACATGGCGGAGCTGCGTCTCCTGGCAGCAAGCGCTCGGCAGAGTTGGGCAGCAAGCGCCAGACGGTCATTCAGAGCTGCAAGAAGAAGGTCGCCGCTGACAAGTTGCCGGTGACCACCGACTGTGTCGCCACCAGCCAGGACAAGATCGACAAGGAATTCAGCAAGGCTGGTGACGAAGATTCAGGCCGGCCTGCGACGGCGCGGTCCGCGCCGAGCCGCTCGCCTACCTGGCGGCGCCTGCGTCGTGCAGACCGATCCCACACGCCGTCGCGGCGTGCAGGCTCGTGCAGCGTCCGCAAGCAGGCCGACGAGCTGATCCTCGTCCAGCACGGCAGCAAGCGCGCGGCGGCACCGCGTCGCGCGACCTCACCAGATCACCGACGTCGCCGACTGCGTCGGCGGCCGCTCAAGCCGCTGCCGCGTCAACGACTACCTGATCCTGCGACGACAGGTTCGCGTCGTCATTCAGGACGTGCAGCGCAATCTCTTCGGCATCGGCCAGTTCGGCGGCCAGATCATCGACGGCGACATCGTCCGCGCAGCAGCGGCCCGGATCGCGACTCGTTCGAGGAGTGGGCGCATCTCGCTCAGCATCGAGCACCGCGCACTACACGTCGCTCACGCGTCTCAACGATGGCAGTCCAACGGCGGCCCGGCAGTGATCCGCGCCACCGGCGTCGACGACCTGCTCGACTTCGTCAACCCGAGCTCGGTCGTTGGCCAGCTTCGGCTTCTCGCTTGCCGCCAGTCGGCCAGACGACAGCGACATCCCGGTGACGGTCACCACCGACTACATCGCTCGAGCCCGGCTACGAACTACGTGCGCGTCGAGACCACCGTGCAGAACACCGGCGGCGCGCTGCTCAAGATCTTCTTCGGCGAGTACATCAACGGCTCGGGCCAGATCGAGATGTTCCAGCCCGGCTACGGCTTCGGCTGAGCCGCTCGTCGCCACCGCCTGCCCGGTCGCTAGCCGATCAACCTCTGCAACTTCACCGCCTACAGGGCATCGGCGATTCCGACGGCGTCTCCTACGGCTACATCCAGCAGACACCGGGCTCGAGCACGTTCACGACCTCGGCGTGCACGTGCCGCAGCTCAGCGATCGAGGTGCTGCTGGCGCCTCGATCGGCCTCGCGCCGGACCGCCATTCACGCCTGCAGCCGATGCGGCGATCCCGGCGACAGCGATCACGCTGACGCGCTACTTCGTCGTCGCGCGACGGCAGCGTCTCCGGCATCTCCGACGCGCGCAACGAGATCAGTGCCTGCCGACCGGCACGCTGCACGGCACGGTCACCGCCGGCGGCAGTCCCGGCCGTCCGCGCCGACATCGCCGTGCTCGGCAATCCGGCCGACGGCCCCGGCATCGACCGCGCCTGACCGCAACGTCACTCACCCACACCCGCACCGACGCCGCCGGCAACTACTCCCTGACCCTGCCGCCGGGCAGCCACAACGTCATCGCCAACCTCGAGGGCTCTCCGTACGAGGGCGGCGGTCGCCCGCCCGACTCAGCATCCGGTCGACGATCACCGCATTCGGCACCGCGACGCAGGACGTCGACTGCCGGCGACCGGCGCGCTGCAGGTCACCGTGCGACGACGAGAACGCTGCAGCCGTGTTCCGCACGAAGGTCTCGATCGTCGGCTTCGATCCCAGCGCCGATCCGCTTCAACGCCAGAGCGTCGCTGGGCTCATCAGCAACCGCACCGCGCGTCTTCGGCGACCGAACTGCCGCGACGGCTCTGCCTTACGGCGCTCTCGAAGGCGATGTTCATCGGCACCGATCGGCGATTCCGGGCGTGCAGCCGATCGAGCCGGGCAACTACCAGGTCGTCGTGTCGCGCGGCGCTGAGTACTCGCTCGATGCGCAGAACGTCACCGTCACCGCCGGCGCGACGTCAGCCCGATCAGCGGCGACGGTCGAGCGCGTGATCGACAGCACGCGGCTTCATCTGCGGCCGACTTCCACGTCCACTCGATCGACAGCCCCGACGCGCGGTACCGACGCCGCGAGCGCGTGCTGACGCATGCTCGACGAGGGCATCGACTTCTTCACCACCGACCGACCACGACTATCCGCTCCGACTACCAGCCGACCATCGACGCCGCTCGGCGCCGTCGAACCTGATCGGCACCGTCACCGGGCGAGGAGATCGACCAGCTTCGACTACGGCCACTTCAACGCCTGGCCGCTCACCGTCGACCTCGAGCCAGGTCAACGACGGCGCCGTCGACTTCGGCGGCGCCGCGCCGGCCGGCCAGGACTATCCGTCGGCGGGCAACTACAGCGTCGACGCCGGCGCGGCATCATCGCCGTCGCGCACGCCGACGCGCCGGGCGCGAGCAACACCGGTCCAGATCAACCACATCCACAGCTTCTTCGGCCTCGACGGCGGCTCCGGTCTCGCGATCGACACCGGCCTCACGCCGCCGCAGTCGGCGCGTCGCCGGCGCGCAGCGCCCGCCGGCTCGACCCGTCGATCACGAACTACTTCACCGAGCACCTTCGACGCGCTGGAGATCTGGATCGGCGACGACCGCGCGCCAGGTGCACGACCAACTTCCTCGGCCAGAACGCCGGCGACTGGTTCAACCTGATCAACCAGGGCATCGTCCGCACCGGCGTCGCCGACTCCGACACCGCACAACGCAGTCATCGGCGTCGTCGGGCTTCCCGCGCAACATGGTGGCGTCGTCCGACCGACGACCCTGGCGCATCTGAGCGGCCGTCGCCGACACCATTGTCGGCAGAACGTCAACGCCGGCGCAGTCGTTCGGCACCAACGGTCCGATGGTGCGCGTGTCAGCCAACGGCCGCATCGACCGGCCAGACGGCGTCGCCTCGAGCTCGGCGATCCGACCGACGATCACCACCACCGACGGCGCCGTCGACATCACGGTCGACATCCAGAGCCCGACCTGGGCGGAGTTCGACACGCGTCGAGTACTACATCAACACCGACGACCACGCGCGACCACTGTCGAACAAGCAGACCGGCGCCGGGCCCGATCAACGTCAAGCGCTACTCGCATCACGCCCGACTTCGTGCAGACCGCGCCGGCGTGATTTCACGGTCAACACCGTGCCGGTCGGGCACGTCGTCGAGCCGCCTCGAGGCGAGCACCACGCTGACCCTCACCGGCCTCGCCCAGGACGACATCTGGGTCGTCGTGATGGTGAAGGGCACCGACGGCGTCTCGCGGCCGCTCTTCCCGGTGCTGCCGCAACAGCCTGAAGACGAGCACCAACACCGACCTCGCGCAGCTCACCGACGGCAACCTCGGCGAGGACGGCATCACGGCGCTGGCGTTCACGAACCCGCTGTTCGTCGACGTCGACGGCGGCGGCTGGTGCTACCGGGAGTACTCGTCGCCCGTAATGCCGCTGAACAGATCGCGCAGGGCTGGCAGATCGAAGCCACGCTTCGAGGCTGCCAGCCCGCGTCTCACTAGTCTCCGGCTTCCGTTCCACCGCTCCTCGCGTTCTCACCCCTCCTGACGACACGCCTCGCACGGATATCCATGGGCATGCGACACAGCTGGCGCAGCACGCTGACTGGCAGGGTTGCGCTCGTCGCGCGATCCTCACAGCGCTGCTGATCGCCACGCAGGCGCTGGCGACGCCTGCCCCACGCCTGCGCGGCTTGCTCAAGTCCGCGCGCCTCGTCATCGCCGGGCAGGTCACGGCGGTGACGCCATACGAAAGATGATCGTATCGCCGGTTGTCGAGTTCGCCGTCGAACGAACTCTGAAGAACAGTCTCCGAATCCCGGTCGCCGGCAGTCCAGCTCATCGAGAGTTGCACGAAGGCAAGAGCCGACCCAGCCTCGTGGGTTGGAACGCGCGGCATCGCATTCCTGCGCCCGGCCGGCCGTCTGAGCTCGCTCGCCAAGGTTCTGCCCCGGGCACATACTACGAAGCGTTGCCCGACTACGGGTCGTTCATTCCGGCGGCGACGCCCGCCGATGCCGAGCGCGCCAGAATGCCATCGTCGCCCGCTTCGTCGCCGCTGCGCGTGGCGAGGCATGGACGCACAGGCGGCGCGCAAGTTGACGTTCTCTGACCTGTTGGGGGCGGAGAGCCGCTTCTGGTCGAGGACGCTGGGGCAGGGATCGTCGACCTCCGCAAGCGGGACAAACTCACACCTCAGGGCTCGATATCTTGAGCTCGGCGCTGCAGCGCGCGACGCTGCCCGATCGCGTGCGCATCGCGCTGATCGAGGCCGTGAGCAAGGCGGGTCTACCGTACAGGCGGTACCTGCGTTGAAGACCATCGAGACGCCGCCACCGGTAGCCGAGCCGCCTGGAAGGCGCTCGACGCGCTCGCGCGCCGCCGCCCGAAGACAGTCTGTGAGCCACGGCCGATCCGTCCGCCGGCTGTACGGGCTGCGGCGGTGCGCGGCTGTTGCGCCGCGAGAGAGTCGCCGCGGTCTCTCAGGTCGCACCGGTTGCCGTGCAGGATCCCGATCTTCCGTACGCCGCGCCGCCGTCGATGCGCTCGGCGCCTCGGCAACCGGAGGCGCTGCCGCCGCTGGAGCGCGTGTTCATCGACAGCCCGACGCGACCTGCAGCAGGCAACCGGGCGAGCCATCCTCGCCGTCGGCGGACGGCGGCCGTCGATGCCTTCGGGCGGCTCGCCTTCACTGGCCCGGTTCCCTCGCAGCGCTACGCCGTCGTCCTGCTGATGACGATGACCGATCCGCACAAGCAGAGGTTCTGGACCGGATCGAGCAGACCCATTCCGACGAGGACATCCGCGATCTGATCGCCAAGGGCCTGCCCTACCACGAGCATTGATCATGCGGAGGGTGAACACACTGGTTGTTGCTGCCGCGGTGGCCCTGCTGACAGCGGCCTTGGCCAGCGCACACGATCTCCCCCAAACCGGGCGCGAGCTGGTCCGCATCAGGGCTATCGGTCGCCGGCGCCCGCTGGGAACAAGGTCGACCGCGAGCTCAAGCTCGTAGTGCTCGGCCAGCCGCTGCCGTTCGCCGCCACCGAATGGCGGACCTTTGCGTTCTATGAGGCAACCGGCGCGCCGACGCCCGCCGAACCAGCGCAGATCTACTGCAAGGCGAGCGTGCGCTCTGCTGCACCGCATCACGCTCGGCGCGTCCCGAACGGCGCATCACGTTGCTCGCCGAACGCCGACTCGGGATCCGCCGATCTCTTCGTCCTCACCCGTCGATCTCTGCCCGTAGAGGCGCGGCCGATCATCACGCGCGACGTCAGGCGCGATTGACCCTCAGCGTCTCCGCGTGGAAGGGCGCCTGTGGAGGCGGCCCGTGGCGCGCGCGAAGCGCGCCGTGCGTTCGTCGGGCCTCGCGCAGCGCCCGTATGTTGGTGGCTCGATGTCGGCCGCCGGGCCGAGCGCCGAGGTCATGCACCTCGCCTTCACCGACGGCCCGTAGGGGCCGCCCCGTGGGCCCGTGGGCGGCCCGGTGGCTGCAGGCGCGAGCGCGCGTTGTCGATCCGGGCCTCCGGTCGCCAGCACCCGTAGGTTAGGGTAGAGACACTATGCCAGCCGCCCTCGGGCGGCGCTGAACCGCCACAGGGCAGCCCCACTACCAGATCCAGTATGAAGCCATGCCTCTGCCACCAACTTGCCCGGGGTTGGTGGCTCGATGTCCGGCGGTCCGGTATCTGGCACGGCCGGATCGATGCTGACCATCCAGCACGCCGCCGCGAGCAGGTAGCAGACGGCGACGGTGATCAGCGACGCGTTCACGAATCCCAACGCTGCAGGCACCACCCGACGACCACCGGGCTCAGAGCGTTCCGCCGAGGTTGCCGAAGGTGTTCATCGTGCCGCTGACGACGCCCGGCGTGACGCCCGCCGATCTCAGGCACACCGCCCAGCCCGGGCTGACGCCGAGCGCGGCCAGGCCGGCCGCAGCGGCGAGGAACAGCGCCGCCGTCGTCGGCACCGCGTGACCGATCGCGCCGACGATCGCGGCGCGCAGCCAGCGGCAGGCCGATCAGCGCCGGGCGTGCGGCGGCCGACGCGCGCGGCTCCAGCGCCGCGCCAGGACGTCGCTGAGCCCAACCGCCGACCAGCACGCCAGCCGCGATGCTCGAGCAGCGGCAGCGCCGACGAGCCAGCCGACCTGCGTGAGGTCGCGAAGCCGCGCGCGCGCAGCAGATAGGTCGGCAGCCAGGTGATGTAGAAGTACCAGCCGTAGATCGCGAAGCCGTACATGCCGCAGAGCGCGATCGAGGTTGCGGTCAGCGCAGCAGCGACCCCACGGCACACGGCGATGCGGCATCTCCGGCAGCTCGCAGCCGATGATGCGCCAGCTCGGCGGCGTTGACCGCCGCCGTGCCCGTGCGGATCGTCGCGAAACCACCAGGTACCACGCCACCGGCCCAGACCATCCCGACGACGCCGAAGATGCATGAACGTGTGCCGCCAGTGCACGCAGCTCGAGCAGCGCACGACCAGGGGCTGCGTCAGCGGCACCGCCCAGAGCGCCGCCGTCATCAGCGCGAGGCCGAAGGCGCGCCCGCGCTCGCGCGCCGGCAGCCAGCGCGAGTAGGCGCGCGCCATGCTCGGAAAGCAGCCGGCCTCGCCGACGCCGAACAGGAAGCGCACCACGAGCAGCGAGCCGACGCCCGCTGCGGCGCCGGTGGCAGCGGTCATCGCCGACCACCACACGACGATGCGGGTCAGCATCAGCCGCGCCCCGAAGCGATCGGCCAGCCAGCCGCTGGGCACCTCGAACAGCGGCGTAGGCGAGGGTGAAGGCGCTGAACACGCAGCCCATCTCGACGTCGCTGATGCCCAGCTCGCTCCTTCATCGCCGGAGCCGCCGTCGAGATGCAGACGCGGTCGAGGTAGGCGATCGCCGGTCACCGCCAGCGTGAACCCCAGCACGCCGTGGCGGACCCGCGTCGGATCGACATCGCGCGCTTAAGTACACAGTATGCGACACCTGACGGGCCAACGCGAGGGCAGCGATCCGGCCTCCGCGCCGGTCGCAGACCGCGGAGAGCGCCGCCGCGTGACCCCAGGCAACGCAGTACGGTCGACACATCGGCGCGCTCCGCGTCGCCATCCGGGCACGGAGGGCCGGGTTGCGTACCTGGACGTATGCTGGGCGGCGGTCAGCTGCAGCGATCGATGCCATCTGCTGCTGAACCCCTATGACCCATGCTTCTAGAGTGACTTCATGATGACCGGCGCCGACGTTCGCAGCAGCTTTCTCGAGTTCTTCCGCGCCCGTGGCCACGAGGTCGTGCGCAGCTCCTCGCTGGTGCCGGAGCAACGACCCGACCTTGCCTGTTCACCAACGCCGGCATGGTGCAGTTCAAGAACGTCTTCCTCGGCCACGAGCAGCGCGCCAACCCGCGCGCGGCGAGCTCGCAGCAGCTGCCTGCGCCTGAGCGGCAAGCACAACGACCTCGAGGAGGTGGGCCGCGACACCTACCACCACACGCTTGTTCGAGATGCTCGGCAACTGGTCGTTCGGCGAGTACTACAAGAAGGAAGCGATCGCCTGGGCCTGGGAGCTGCTCACCGACGTCTGGAAGCTGCCCAAGGACAAGCTGTGGGCGACGGTCTACACGCACCGACGACGAGGCCGAGTCGCTGTGGAAGCGCGCAGCACCGACATCACGCCCGGCCCAGGTGCTGCGCTTCGACGAGAAGGACAACTTCTGGGAGATGGGCGACACCGGCCCTGCGGTCCGTGCTCGGAGATCCACATCGACCGCGGCCCCGACGCCTGTGACAAGCAGCACGTCGCCGGCCACCACTGCGCCGTCAACGTCGGCTGCTGCGCGCTACATCGAGCTGTGGAACCTGGTCTTCATCCAGTACGATCGCCAGCCCGGCGGCGCGCTCGGTCGAGCTGAAGAGCAAGCACGTCGACACCGGCATGGGGCTCGAGCGCGTCACCGCCGTGCTGCAGCAGCGTGCCGTCGAACTACGACACCGATCTCTTCCGCCGCCTGATCAGCCTTCGTCGAGCAGCAGTCCGGCCGCCGCTACGGCGCGCGACGAGGAAGACGACCTGGCGATGCGCGTCATCGCCGACCACAGCCGCGCGCTCAACTTCATGATCGCCGACGGCGTCGTCGCCGTCCAACGAAGGCCGCGGCTACGTGCTGCGCCGCATCCTGCGCCGCGCCGCGCGCCACGCCCGCGTGCTCGGCTTCGAAGCACCCTTCCTCTACCGCATGACCGAGCCGGTGTGCGCCGTGCATGGGCGACGCCTACCCCGAGCTGATCGAGCGCCGCGCCTACATCGAGGAGGTCGGTGCGCGGCGAGGAGGAGCGCTTCGCCGAGACGCTCGACCAGCGGTCTGGCGCTGCTCGACGCAGGAGCGCGCCGACGTTGCAGCGTACGGCGCAGATCGGTGCTGTCCGGCGACGTCGCCTTCAAGCTGTACGACACGTACGGCTTCCCGATCGACATGACCGAGGACATCCTGCGCGACGACGACATCACCGTCGACCAGGCCGGGTTTCAAGGCCAGCATGGCGGCCCAGCAGCAAGCGCGCGCCGCGATGCGCGCAAGGCGGCCGGCGACGGCATCATCGTCGGCAGCAACGGCGTCGTCGCGCTTCGTCGGCGATCGCGTCTACGAGCACGAGTCGCCGATCGCGACGCTGTCGGTGGACGGCGACGAGCGCGACGAGGTTCGCGCCGGCGAGACCGCGCACATCGTCGCCGCCGAGACGCCCTTCTACGGCGAGTCCGGCGGCCAGGTCGGCGACCGCGGCGTGATCGAGACCGCCGACGGCGCGCTGATCGAGATCACCGACACGCTCAAGCCGCGCGCCGGATCTGACCGTCCACGTCGGCACCGTCGTGCGCGGCGCGCTGCGCACCGGCCAGAACGGCGCGGCTCGTCGTCGATCGCGAACGGCGCGAGGCCACGCGCCTCAATCACTCGGTCACCCACATCCTGCACGGCGTGCTGCGCCGCGTGCTCGGCGAGCAGGTGCGCCAGGCCGGCTTCGCTGGTCGCGCCGGAGCGCCTGCGCTTCGACTTCAGCCAGCCGACCGCCGATCGACGACGCGGCGCTGGCGCGCATCGAGGAAGAGGTCAACGCGCACATCCGCGAGAACGCCGAGGTCACGACCGACCGAGATGGCGTTACGACGACGCCATCAAAGCCGGCGCGCTGGCCTTCTTCGGCGACAAGTACGGCGACCGCGTGCGCGTCGTGCGCATGGGCGATTTCTCGACCGAGCTGTGCGGCGGCACGCACGTGCAGCGCACCGGCGACATCGGCCTGTTCAAGCTGCGCGGCGAGGCGGGCGTCGCCGCCGGCACGCGGCGCATCGAGGCGCTCACCGGCGTCGGCGCGCTCGAGTGGGTGCGTACGTCGGAGCAGTCGCTGCGCCAGGCTCGGCGAGCTGCTGCGCGGCGGCGAGGACGACGTCGCCGAGCGCGTCGAGCGCCTGCTGGCGCAGCAGAAGCAGCTCGAGCGGCAGCTCGCAGCAGCTGCAGCGCCAGGTGGCCGGCAACACAGAGCGGCGACCTGCTCGGCGCAGGCGCAGACCATGAACGGCCGCAAGGTCATCGCCACGCGAGGTCGACGACGCCGACCCAGCAGCGTCTGCTCGAGCTCGCCGACCAACTGCGCGAGCGCATCGGCTCCGGCGTCGATCGTCCTCGCCAGCTCGCACGACGGCCAGGTGCGTCTGCTCGCCGCGGTGACCAAGGATCTCGCCGGTCAGGTGCATGCCGGCAAGTTGGTCGGCCAGATCGCCCCGATCGTCGGCGGCAAGGGCGGCGGCCGCCCCGAGCTCGGCCCAGGCCGGCGGCAGCGATCCGTCCCAGATCGGCGCGGCACTGGCGCGCGCCGTCGAGTTGGTGTCGTAGTGAAGCAGCAGACTGCGCCCGAGCGCCGAGCGATACGCTCGAGGTCCAGTTCGACGACCATCACCGCTTCCACGATCTGCTCGGCCATCACGACGAGCACATCAAGACCGTCGAGCGCACGTCGGCGTGCGCATCGGGCCTCGGCGACCGCACGCTGCTCATCGAGCGGCGATCGCGGTCCAGCAGCGAGCTGCGCCGGCCGCGTCCTCACAGGAGCTCTACGGGCTGCTCGAGAAGCGACTACCCGATCTACCCCAGCGACGTCGACTACGCGGTGCGCATCCTCAGCCGCGACCGCAACGCCAAGCTGCGCGACATCTTTCTCGACTCGATCTACATCACCGCGCACAAGCGCGTGGTGACGCCGAAGAGCGTGGCGCAGAAGGCGTACATCGACGCCATCCGCAACGACGACATCGTCTTCGGCATCGGCCCGGCCGGCACCGGCAAGACGTATCTCGCGATGGCGATGGCGGTGGCGGCGCTGATGCGCGACAGCTTCGCGCGCATGATCCTCACCCGCCCGGCGGTCGAGGCCGGCGAGAAGCTCGGCTTCCTGCCCGGCGACCTGGCGGAGAAGGTCAATCCGTACCTGCGGCCGCTCTACGACGCGCTGCACGACATGGTCGACTTCGACCGCGCGCGCAAGATGCTCGAGCGCGGCACCATCGAGGTCGCGCCGCTCGCGTTCATGCGCGGCCGCACGCTCAACGACTCGTTCGTCATCCTCGACGAGGCGCAGAACACCACGCCCGAGCAGATGAAGATGTTCCTCACCCGCCTCGGCTACGGCTCGAAGGCGGTGATCACCGGCGACGTCACCCAGATCGACCTGCCGTCGCGGCAAGCCGTCCGGGCCTCAAGCACGCGGCGCAGATCCTCAGCGGCGTCGACGGCATCCGCTTCTGCTACTTCAGCGAGCGCGACGTCGTGCGCCATCGACTCGTACGCGACATCATCACGGCCTACGACCGCGCCGGAAGCCGACGCCCAGAAGGATGGAGCCGAAGGGGTAGTTCGGACAGTGGCGGCGGGCGAGACGCCCGTCTCCACTGCGTATGAGCGTTGTCGTCACAGCGCGCGCGCGGCGCGACGGCATCCGCACCGCCGACGTACGGCGTGACGCGCTGCGCCTTCTGCGCCTGCTCGATCTGCAGTCCGAGCTCAGCGTCGTGCTCGTGGATGATGCGGAGATGCGGCGATTGAACGCCGCGTATCGGCAGATCGACAAGGCGACCGACGTGCTCGCCTTTGCCATGCGCAGAGGGCGAAGGCGCCGAACTGCATCCCGAGGTCCTCGGCGATGTCGTGATCTCGCTTGATACCGCCGCGCGCCAGGCAACGTCGCGGCGCATCCTGATCGCCGACGAGCTGCGCATGTTGCTGACGCACGGCGTGCTGCATCTGCTCGGCTACGATCACGAACGCTCTCCCGCCGAGGCCCGGCGCATGTTCCGTAAACAACGCGAATTGATCGCCGCCCTGCATCGATGACCAGTTCTGTCCGGTGAGGGCCGCCCGGAGGGTGCGAACGTGTGGATCGCGCCTCCGAAGTGATCGGCGCCGCTCCGCGCGCCAACGGAGCCGCGCGGGCGCCCTCATTACCAGCAGCATGCGGGCGTCGCTGACGATGCGCCAAACGCGGTGTGAGTGTGGTTTGCGTCCTGCGGAAAAGCGGCTACATTCAGCGACCCATGACGATCGAGCTGAGTGAACTGAAGGACCGCGCCGCCAATCTCGAGACGCGTCTCGACGCGTTCGGGAGGTATCTTTGACCTCCCCAGACGGGAGGCGCGCATTCAGGAGCTCGACGCCATCACGCCGGCGCCCGACTTCTGGAACAATCCGCGAGAGCGGCGCAGACGTGCTCACGCGAGAGCGCGCGCAGCTGAATCGCGCCGCTGACCGGCTGGCGCAAGCAAGCGCGAAGGCCTCGAGGAGGCGAAGCTCTACCTCGAGCTGGCCGCCGACGGCGACGCCGACTGCGGCAGGCGAGGCCGAGAAGACGCTCGCCAGCGATCGAAGAGGCGCTGCACCAGATGGATCTGCAGCGCCTGCTCGGCGGCGAGCACGACGCCGGCAACGCCATCGTCACAGCTCCAGGCCGGCGCCGGCGGCACCGAGGCGCAGGACTGGGCCGAGATGCTGCTGCGCCAGTATCTGCGCTGGTGCGAGCGGCGCGGCTACAAGACCGAGCTCGTCGAGCTGCAGCCCGGCGAAGGCGCCGGCATCAAGAGCGCGTCGTTCACCGTCGAAGGCCCGTACGCGTACGGCTACCTGCAAGTGCGAGGCCGGCGTGCACCGGCCTGGTGCGCATCTCGCCGTTCGACGCCAACGCGCGCCGCCACACGTCGTTCGCCTCGGTGTTCGTCTATCCCGGACATCGACGACGACGTCGAGGTCGAGATCGACGACGAGGATCTGCGCGATCGACACCTACCGCTCGAGCGGCGCCGGCGGCCAGCACGTCAACAAGACCGACTCGGCCGTGCGCATCACCCACCTGCCGACGCGGCATCGTCGTCGCCTGCCAGAACGAGCGCTCGCAGCACAAGAACAAGGCGATGGCGATGAAGATCCTGCGCGCCCGGCTCTACGAGCTCGAGATGCAGAAGCAGCGCGAGCAGATGGACGCAGCTGCACAAGACCAAGAAGGACATCGCCTTCGGCAGCCAGATCCGCTCGTACGTCCTGCACCCGTACCGCATGGTGAAGGACCACCGCACCGGCAAGGAGATCGGCAACGCCGACGCCGTGCTCGACGGCGAGATCGATCCCTTCATCGAGGAGTACCTCCAGCAGACCGCCGGGCACCGACGGCCCTGAAGTGCTCAGCGCGCCGACGTGCGCCGAGACGGTCGGAGACGTTCGGCATTCCGACGAGACCTCTGCGCCACTGCGTCTCCGCGGTAATCCGTGGTATTCGAGTTTTCGCTCGATTATTCGCTCATGCTATAGGCACCGGCCGTGCCATGCGCGACGAAGGTCCACAGCCTATCTGCATGGAGCGCCCGTCGGGGGCGACGGCGCGCGAGCTGCTGGATCCTGATCTTCACGCGGCCCGGCGCCGATCGGGAGTTCGGGCCGCGCTTCCTGCAGCGCGCTGCTCGGCGCCGACGCGCGCTTCGCGTTCACCACCGCGACCGGGCGCTGGATCGCGACGCGCGCACGCGCGCGCTGGCGCAGCCGCTCGACGCGGCATCGTTCGTGATCGTCGACCTGGAGACGACCGGGCGGCGCGCCGGACGTCGCGGCGCACGGCATCATCGAGATCGGCGCGCTGCAGCGTCAGCGGCGGTCGCGTCGTCGGACCGCTTCGCGCGAGCTCGTGCACCCCGGCCGCCGGCTGCCGCCGTTCATCACCCGGCTCACCGGCATCACCGAGGCGATGCTCGCCGAGCAGCCGCCGCATCGACGCGGTGCTGCCGCGCTTCGTCGACTTCGCGGCCGGCGCCGTGCTGATCGCCCACAACGCCGGCTTCGATCTCGCGTTCCTCGAACGCCGCGCGACTGCGCTGTCGCCGGCGAGGCGTTCGATCAGCCCACCGCTGCACGCTGCGGCTCGCGCCGGCGCCTGCTGCCGCAGTCCTGCGCCGGCGCTCGCTCGACGCGCTGGCCGGACACTTCGGCATTCCGCATCGTCGATCGCCATCGCGCGCATCGGCGACGCGCGCATGACCGTCGAGATCTTCTTCCATCTCTGCGAGCTGCCTGCGCCGGCACGGCGTGCTGCGCGTCGGCGAGCTGCTCGACCTGCAGCACCGCGCCAGCGACGGGCGGCGCTTCGTCTGCCTCTGCCGCGCGCGCACGCGTCGCGGCGCTGCCGCAGGCGCCGGGCATCTACCGCTTCACCGACGAGGACGGCCGCCTGCTCTACGTCGGCAAGGCGAAGAACCTGCGCCAGCGCGTCGTGCAGCTACCTGAGCAACACCACCGCGCACCGCGCGCAAGGTGCTCGATCTGATTCGCCACATCCGCGAGCGTCGAGGTCGAAGGTCGCGGGCTCGAGCTGGAGGCGTCGCTGCGCGAGGCGGAGGAGATCCGGCGCTGCCAGCCGCCCTACAACCGCCTGAGCAAGCACCTGCCGCAGATCGCCTTCCTCAAGCTCACGACCGAGCGATCCCGTTTCCGCGCCTCGGCGATCGCTCAGCCGTGTGAACGGCCGCGCGGGCGCTACTTCGGGCCGTTTCGCAGCCGCGCCTCGGCGCTCGAGGCGCAGGCGCTGCTCGCGCGCGCTGTTCCGGCTGCGCACCTGCCCGAGGCCGCCTGCGCCCGGCGCCGACGGTCACGCCGTGCCTGCAGGGTCAGATCGGCGTCTGCTCGGCGCCGTGCGCCGCACGCGTCGACCGCGCCGCGTACGCGCGAGCAGGTCGCCGCGGCAGAGCGCTTCTTCGACGGCGAGATCGACCGCCGCGCAGAACGAGCTGATCCGGCGGCGCGACGCGCACACGCGCGGCGCAGCGGTTCGAGGCGGCGGCAAAGGCCGAGCGCGCGCTCGAGCTCGTGCGGCGCATGCGCCGCCACCATCGCACGATGAGCTGGATCGTCGCCCGCCAGCACTTCGCCGTCATGCAGCCGGCCGCGGATGGCGAGCGCGTACTGCCTGCTACGCGGTCGCGCACGGCCGGCTGGTGGGCGGTGCCGCGCGTGCGCGATACGAGCCGAGCTGGCTGCCTTCGCACAGCGCGTCGAGCAGCAGCTGAGCACGCCGCGTCGGCGCGCGGCACTGCAGCCGGAAGGAGGTCGACGGCACCGTCATCCTCGCCGCCTGGCTGCGCGCGCGCAGCGAGCACGACGGCTACGTCTTCCCGCTCAGCGGCTCAACGGAGGACTGGCTGCCCGATTGGTCGGCGGCGCTCGACTCGATCTGCTCGCGAGCGCCGTGCCGCGACGCAGCCGTGCTATCGCGGGACAGCGCGCCCGCTCGCTGAAATGCGCCCTATGGCGCGCAGCTTGCGCGCACGCCCGCCTGCGGCGCTCGACGGGGGCGGCGCCCTCCACTGGTCCCACGCCCCTCAGAAGAAGAACCGGGACCCGGTTTCCCGGGTCCCGTTGAGAGCGAGTCCTGCGCTGCGGCTCAGCGGGGACGCCGCTTCGCACGCACGCGCTGCAGCTGCCAGCGCCGCGTGATCCACAAGACCGAGCGGCAGGAGGCTGATGACGATCCAGTTGCCGGGCGCCGGATTGTCGCCGCCGGTGGAACAGCCGCCGCCGGTGCTGGACGAGACGCAGAGGCCGCCGAGGCACGACTGGCCGCCGGGCAAGAGACGTTCAGGCAGGGGTCTTCCGGCGTCGCCGTCGCTATCAGGTGGCGAATCGCCGTTGGCGGTCGGAGTGGTCGGCAGCGTACCGGGGACGCAGACGCCCGTGCCGGCTTCGCAGTGATGCTGGTCATCGCACTCTTCCGTGCAGCAGACGACGATCGTCGCAGATATCCCGACGTGCACTCGTCGTCAAAGGAACAGTCCTGACCGACTGGCTGACCGAGTTTATGCGGTGGGCGTCGGCGCGTCACCGTCGGCGTGCCGGCGGGTGGACGCGGGTGTACGTATCGGGTCGGCACACGCCTTCGCCTGGCGAAGCAGACTTCACCCCTGGATCGCACGCGGCGGTTGCAGCAGATTCCGTCGAACTCATCGCAGACGCCCGACTGGCACTCGTTCGTTGGCCGTCGCACGGCGTCGGCGTTCGGGTAACAGATCCGCGGCACACACCGTTGTACCGGTCCGCAGAACGCGCCGTCGCACGACTCGCGGCAGCAGACTGAAGTTGTCGCTGCAGAATCCCGACGAGCATTCCGCGTTCGTCGCCGCTGCAGTTCTCGCCGTCGGGAATGCCGGGCACGCGCAGACGCCGATGAGACCCTCGACATTCGCAGCGACCGCCCTCGCAGGTGTTGATCGCAGCAGTGGCCGTCGACGCAGAAGCGATGGTCGAGCGGAGTCAGACCGGATCGGGCTCCGGCTCTGGCGCGGTGCAGGGGATCATCGACGGGGATCGGAACGCACGTACCCTCGCGCCCGGGAACGTTGCAGACTTCGAACAGCTCGGTATCGCAGAGTCCCGCGCAGCACACGCCGTTGGTGCAGCGATCGGCAGAGACACTCCTCGCCGAGCGAGCAGTGGCTCGCCGTTGTCGAGCGTGCCCGCCGTCGAGGTGTTGACGAAGACCTGCAGGTCGAGGCTGCGCTGATTGGCGATCATCGACTTCCAGCGAGGCCGTCGCCGTTCATGTCGCCTGCAGCCATCGAGATGGGAAGCTTCTGAATGGTGAGGAATCCGCCGGCGGCGACAGCGTACCGTCGTTACGGCCGGCGAAGGTCTGCATGGCGTCCGGCTCGCTGCTGGCGGAGCCGCGCGTCCGGCGCGGATCGGAGAGGGTAACGGCCATGTCGATCGAGCCGTTGTTGTCGAAGTCGGCCGCCGCCAGCTGACGCGCCGGGCACGGCGCACCGCCGGTGAAGAACGGACACGGCACCGGCGTGATCAACGGCGGAGAACAGCACGCCGTCGCCCTGATTGAGCAGGACGTCGATCTCGCTGTTGCCGTCGGAGGCGATGGGGCGGTTGATCATCGCGACATCCATGGCGCGCCATCTTTATTGAAGTCGGCACGACGACGAGACCGGTCGGACGCTCGCCGACGACGAATTCCTGTGTCGGCGCGAACTCCGGGAAACCCTGCACGGCGCGCCGCCAGATCGCCACGGAAACATCTCTTCCCGCCGCGGCCCGCCGAGGTTGAGCGTGAGGATGTCGAGCTTGCCGTCCTGGTTGAGATCGACGGCGCGAATGATCGTCGGCCCGTCGCCAACGGAGATATCGCCGCCATCGAGGAACATCGGCGGGTTGGAGTTGTCGTTGCGCAGGATGAACACCTCTGTCGAGGCTGTCGTCCGACACGACGAGATCGTTGTTGCCCGAATCATCGAAGTTCCCGATCGCGACGGCGACCGGATGACGACTCGTCGGCACGTTGACCAGCCGCGGCGCTGAGAAATGTTCCGTTGCCGGCACTGGTGGCGATGAGCACCCACACGCTGTCGGCGGCGTGGTCGGTCACGACGATGATCCGGCCGGCCGTCGCCGTTCAGATCGCCGACGGCGAGATCGCGCAGCGTGCTGGCCGAAGTGGAAGGCTGCGCGCGGCGCCAACGTGGGAGGGCGTGTCAGCGGCGAGGAAGACGCTGACTTCGTTGACTCTCCGGACTGACGGTGACGACATCCGGTGCGCCCGTCGCCGTCGATGTCACCCGTCGCCATGAAGCTGGGGTTGCGGGAGACGCTGGGTGAGCTCGCTGGGGCTGAAATTGATGCCGGCATACGCGGCATGCGCCAGGAGGAAACACGAGGTCAAAGCGATGACGAACGCGAAGCGTGGTCGACTCATCCGGCCTCTCCGTACGTTGTGAAAATGGGTCGGAACCTGCCCTGTTCCGGGGAAAACTACGAAATCAACTCTTCACGCTACCTCCAGAGTTTGTCAAACGAAAAGCAGACAACGAGCTACAGAAACCTCCTTAACAGTACAAACCACTTGCGCGCTCGCAGGCGAAGCTACGGGCTTGCAATCGCATCATGGCCGAACTTGCATCGACGCGACGGTGCGGCAGTTGCCCCAGAAGATGATCTCAGCCGCGCTTGAAAACACCGCGAGTGGGAGACACGTGATGAGCGATCTCGCGCAACGTATCGAGCTGATCCTGGGTGATATTACGAGCAGGAAACCGACGCGATCGTCAACGCCGCCAACACGACTACTGCTCGGCGGCGGCGGCGTCGACGGCGCGATTCATCGCCGCGGTGGACCGGTCATCCTTGAAGAATGTCGCCGACTCGGCGGCTGCGCGACCGGCGACGCGAAGATCACGACCGGCGGGCGGCTCAAGGCGCGCCACGTGATTCATACCGTCGGGCCGGTCTACCGCGACGGCCGGCACGGCGAGCCCGATCTCCTGGCCAGCGCCTACCGCCGCAGTCTCGAAGTCGCCTCGAAGAACGGCTTGCGCACAATCGCCTTTCCGTCCATCAGCACCGGCGCCTACGGTTACCCGATCCGCGACGCCGCACGCGTCGCCTTGCGTACCGTCGCCGACTATCTGCGCACACCCGCGACATCGAGTTGGTGCGCTTCACGCTTGTTCAGCGCCGACGATCTTGCCGTCTACCAAGACGCCGCCCGCGAGATCCTCTGAGCGCAGTCGCTCGCGGCGAAGTTCCTTCCTCGCGCTCCGCGCGGGGAAGGCCAGGATGAGGGGCCAGCGCTCAAAGCGAGACGCGCGCCGTCTCGACCTCGAATCCCATGTCCCGCACCATCGCCTGCGCCTCGCCATAGGCCTGGCCCGGCGTGGTCAGATAGCCGTCGACGAAGATCGAATTGGCGGCGTAGAGCGCCAGCGGCTGGAACCAGCCGAGGTTGACCTCGCGGCCGCCGGCGACGCGGATCTCGGCCGCCGGGCTGGTGAGGCGGAACAGGCAGAGCGCGCGCAGGCAGCGCATCGGCGTCAGCTCGCGCGGCGCGCGAACGGCGTGCCGTCGATCGGAATCAGGAAGTTGACCGGCAGCGAGTCGACGCGCAGCTCGCGCAGCGCAAAGGCGAGGTCGATGACGTCCTCGTCGTTCTCGCCCATGCCGAGGATGCCGCCGCAGCAGGTCGACAATCCGGCCCGGCGCACGTTCTCCACCGTGCGGATGCGATCGGCGTACGTGTGCGTGGTGCAGATGTCGGGATGGAAGCGCTCGCTGGTGTTGAGGTTGTGGTTGACGAAGTCGATGCCGGCGCCCTTCAGCGCGCGCGCCTGATCTTCCTCCACCAGACCGAGCGACACGCACAGCTCGAGATCCGGATGCTCGGCCTTGATGCGCGCGCGCGGCGGCGGTGAAGCGGTCGATGTCGTTGGCGCTCGGACCGCGGCCGCTGGTCACCATGCAGAAGCGGCGCGCGCCGGCGGCGACTGCGCGCGCGATGCCGGCCAGCAGCTCGTCGACCGAATCGAGGCCGATAGCGCGGGATCGCCGCATCGGACACCGCCGACTGCGAGCAGTAGTGGCAGTCCTCCGGACACAGACCGCTGCGCGCGTTGCGCAGCAGAGCAGAGCTTCACCCGCCGGCCGTGATAGCGCTCGCGCACGCGCGCCGTCGCGCGCAGCAGGTCAGGCACCTCGGCGTCGGGCGCGTTGAGAACTCTGCGCGCCGCGGCGCGGTCGATCGCTGCGCCGGCGAGCACGCAGATCGGCCAGCGCGTCGGCCCAGAATGGCGGCGTACCAACCGGCATGTAATGCACCGTGTCGAGCTGATGCTGTCCATCGTCGGGCAGCTACCGAACGGTGCGAGGCACGGAATCAGAGACAGGAAGCGACCGAGTTGCGGACGTTCCGCCGTGCTCGGCGGTTTCTGTGGTGTGATCGAGCCGATATGTCGCTGGTCGAGATCCGCAAACTGTTGCGTCGCGCGCGCTCGGCATCATGCCGACGCTCGATCTGCACGGCCTCGGCGTGCAGGACGCGCTGCGCGAGACCGAGCAGTTCCTGCGCGACGCGCAGGAGACGGGGCCTCGGATCGGTGCGCATCGTCTACGGCAAGGCCGCGGCAGCCGCTGGCGGGCGCGGCGTGCTGCGCGATGTCGTCCCGCGCTGGCTCGATACCAGCGGCCGCGCCTGCGTACGCCGCTACGAACGCGCGGCCCGGACGCATCCGGGCCAGGACGGTGGCATGATCGTCTGGGTGCGGATGCTCGAAGAGAGAGGAAGAACGACGAGGAAGGACCGGTCTTGCAGGGCCTGCCGGCGCCGAGAGCGAACGTCGGCTGGAGCACAGGCGCGCTGCGCGCGCCACCGGCGCGAGGCCGGTGCTACCCTACGCCCGCGCAACACCTGACCTGGCGCGCGCATCCGGTGAGCTCGCCGCGCTCGACGGTCACGGCGCCGTTGACGATCACCGCCTCGATGCCATCCGCTTTGGTGAGCAGCCGTGGACCGCCGCCGGGCAGATCGTAGACGAGCTTGGTCTCGCGGTCGATCACGCGCGTCGGATCGAACAGCACGACGTCGGCGAACGCACCGGCGCTGCAGCGTGCCGCGCTCGGCGATGCCGAACAGCTCCGCCGGCACCGCGGTGAGCTTGCGCACGCGCCTGCTCGATCGGCATCAGGCCGCGCTCGCGGATCCAGCGGCCGAGGAAGTACGTCGTGTAGGCGTGGTCGGCGAGCAGCGTCAGGTGCGCGCCGGCGTCGGAGAGGCCGATCAGGTAGTTGTCGTCGAGCAGGCTCGGCCGCCGCTGCAGATCGCCCGCCAGGCAGTAGCTGAACTCGGTGTGCAGGTCGTCGGCGAGCGCGAGGTCGAAGAACACGTCGAACGGATCGGCCTCGCGCTCGGCGGCGATCTCGGCAGACCGACTTGCCGATCAGCGGCATCAGGTCGAGCCGCGTCGGCCAGCAGGACCTTGACGCCGTCCCAGTCGCCCTTGAACAGGCGGTAGCCCTCCGCTCTCGCCGGTGACGTCGCGCTGGAACGCGGCGCGGAACTCGGCGTCGGCGAAGATGCGCGGCAGATCGCGCGCTTGCCCGCCTGCATGACGCGGCGCCAGCTCGGCAGCTGCTCGAAGATGCCCATCGCCGGTGAGCGTGAAGTCGGTCAGCGTCGGACGGCAGCTGGTCTGCGGCAACAGGCGCAGGCCTTCGGCGCGGGCGTTGGCGAGGCTGCTCTCTGCCTCGGGCCGGATGGCGCCGAGCAAGCTCACCGGGCGCCCGCTGCGTCGCGCCGCCGCGATGCTGACGCTCACGTCGGTCGAGGTGCTTGGTGGTGATCTCGATCGCGCCGCGGCCGAACTCGCCGAGGACGCCCGCCGAGCGCGATGACCTCGTCGTCGCTCGGCGAGACGGCTCGGCACCGGCTTGCCGTCGCCGCCGAAATGCGTCGGCGCCTGCGAGGTCGAGAATCCCGAGCGCGCCGGCGCTGCATGCCGGCGCGCAGCAGCGCCTGCATGCGCGCGACCTCGGCCGGCGTCGCGCGCGCGCTCGCGCGGCGTCGTCGTCGAGCACGTAGTAGCGCAGCGCCGAGTGACCCATCATCGAGCCGACGTTGAGCGCCGGCCGCAGTGCGCGGCGACGGCGTCGAGGTACTCGGGAAAGGTCTCCCAGTTCCACGTGATGCCGCTGCGCAGCGCCGGCAGGCTCATGCCTTCGACGCGCTCGAGCATACGCATCAGCCGATCGCGACCCGCCGGCTTGCACGGCGCGAGCGTGAAGCCGCAGTTGCCCATCACCACGCTGGTGATGCCGTTCCAGCACGACGGCGTCAGCGCCGGATCCCAGCAGATCTGCGCGTCGTAGTGGCGTGTGCGGATCGATGAAGCCCGGCGCCACAGCGAGGCCGCTCGGCGCGGATCTCGCGCCGGCCGGCGCGCGGCACGGCCGCCGACCTGCGTCAGCCGCTCGCCGTCGATGGCGACGTCGCCGGTTGACGCGCGGCGCGCCGGTGCCGTCGATGATCGTACCGCCGCGAATGACCAGATCGTGCGCCATGCTCTCTCCGTTCAGCTGACGTTCCGAGTGTGGGCTCTCTATCGCATCCGAGCGCGCGGCCCGACAATCGCCGGCTCCAGCGGTCGCGCTGGTCGGCCGCGGATTCCTTGGCGATGATCGGCGGGATTTCTCGAGGGTGATCGACGAGGAAGTCCGCGCCGGCGGCGCGCAGCTCTGCGACGCCGCGCAGGCCCCAGGCGCAGCCGATGGTGCGCCGCACCGGCAAGCGCGTCCGGTCGCGATGTCGATCTCGCTGTCGCCGACCATCCACACGCGCGTCGGGCCGGCCCCCGGCGATGCGCAGCGACCTGCTCGATCCGCAGCCGGATCGGGCTTTGGCTTCAATGCCGCATCGCCTCCCACCACCGCGCGCGAAGCGGCCGCTCAGACCCAGGCCTGCGATGATGCGCTCGAGGAAACGCGTCGGCTTGTTGCTCAGCACCGCGAGCGAGCAGTCGGCAAGTCGAGCCAGACACTCGGGAATGCCGTCGTAGAGGGTCGTGGTCTCCAGACAGGTGCGTTCGTAGTGCAGGCGGAAGCGCGCCACCAGCGCGTCGATGCGTTGCTGATCGCGCTCGCCGTCGGGCAGCGCCCGTTCGATCAGCTTGGCGACGCCGTTGCCGATCAATGCCGGACCTGTGCGCCCGACGCCGAGCGCCAGCCTGCCGCGTGCAAGGTCTGGTTGAGCGCCGTGAAGATGTCGCGCCAGGTGTCGGCCAGGGTCCCGTCGAAATCGAATATGATGAGCGCGCCCGGCATCGATCGGCAGAGATACCAGGGCCGGATTCTCAGCCGCGACCGCCTGGGACCGCGGGCGGCCCGCCCGCTCCGGAAAGGATCGAGCCTCGCTAGTGCTGCGTCCAGACGCTCCATGGGACCGGGACGCATCGAGGCCTCAGATGCTCTGAGCGGGCAGGCCGCCCGCGGCCTCCCAGAATGCGCTTGAGGACGCTCACGCGACCGTTGGGGCGGCGTTATTTGACATAGCGAAACGTGCCTCATACCGCGGTGCCCTAGATTCCGGTCACTCCGCAAAATTCACGCGCCTTCGCGGGGAAGCTGTGTCCATCCCGCGGCCAGATCACGGAGATCGTCGATGATGCTCGGTCACGCCGCCCGCCGCTTCGCTGTCACGTCGCTGCTGCTCACGCTGCCGCTGCTCGCCGCGTGTTCCGACGACAATAACAGCAACAATCCGCCGCCCGCTACCGCGACGGCCACACGCTCCGCCGCGGCAACCGCCACCGCGACGCAGCAACAGCGCACCGCGACGGCGACCTCGCAGGTGCCGACGTCGACGGCAACGGAAGCTGTCGCAACCGTCACCACGAACTTCGGCGGCGACGTCGACCGCCACGACCGTAGCGACCTCGACCTTCACGCAGGCGCCGACCGGAACCGCGACCCCGGTGGCGGACGTTCACGCTACGCCGCTGTTCACGGCGACGGCAACGGCGACCGGCACTCGGCGGCGACTCGTCACTGCCACCGCGACCCCGACCGGCACGTCGGCCGCGACGTTCACGCCGACGGCGACGCCGACCGGCACCGTCGCCGGAACGATCACCCCGACGTTCACGGCCGGCCCCGAGGGCTTCCGCGACGTCGCCAACGCGCAGCCGGCAAGCTTCAACGCCCACGGCAGCGTGAATCAGGTGTACATCACCGATGCGGCTCCAGGCACCGGTGCTCGAGCTGGTCGGCGACGATTCGTTCGTAAAGCAGGCGGGCACCGCCGACTCAGAGGATCGCTGATCCTGCGCGAGGTGCCGGTCGGCACCGGCTACCACATCGTCTCAGGGTTCCCCGGACCGCTGGCCGCGTCAGGCGCACTCACCCGTCACCGCCTGGGACGATCCGCCCGACCAGTCGTTCTCACGACGATCAGGTGCTGCCGAAGGCGCTACGGGTATCTCACCACCCGCGACGGCACGTCGTTGGCAATCAACGTCTATCTACCCGGTCCCGTGATGCCGGGCCCTATCCCACCTGGTCGAGTACTCCGGCTACGACCCCGCCAACCCGGATTCGTCGCAGCCCAGCACTCTCATCAGCACCGATGCCTGGGGTTCGCGGTGGTCGGTGTGAACATCCGCGGCACCGGCTGCTCGGGCGGCGCGTTCCAGTTCTTCGAGCCGGCTGCAGAGCACCGACGGCTACGACGCGTCATCGAGACGGTCGCCCGCGCAACCGTGGGTCGCGAACCACAAGGTCGGCATGGTCGGGCTCTCGTATCCCGGTATCAGCCAACTCTTCGTGCGCGCAGTTGCAGCCGCCGCAGCCTCGCGTCGATCGCACCGCTGTCGGTCATCTCCGACACGGGGCGCGGCACGCTCTATCCGGCGGCATCCTGCAACAACGGCTTCGCGACCGACTGGGCCGCGGACCGCAAGCACGATGCGATGCCCGGCGGTCAGGGGTGGTCGCAGAAGCGGATCAACGACGGCGACCAGGTCTGCATCGACAACCAGAAGCTCAAGCTGCAGGCGCCGGACATCCTGCAGATGATCGCCGACAACGCAGTTCTACAACGCGGCGGTGGCCGATGCGGTCACGCCGGCGACTGTTCGTCCACAACATCAATGTGCCGGTCTTCCTCGCCGGCGCGGCGCAAGACGAGCAGGTCGGTGGCTACTGCTCCACCATGCTCGGCAAGTTCACCGGCACCGACAAAGTGCACGTCACACTCGTCAACGGCAGCCACACCGAGCCGCTCATTCCGGCGATCTTCCACCGCTGGATGGAGTTCCTCTGGATCTACGTGCGCAACGAAACGCCAGCAGACCCCGGCGGTCGCGCAGACCATCGCTCGACGTGCGTCAGCGGCGTGATCGTCACCTCGAGCGGTCTCACGCTGCCGCCTGATCGTTTCACCGGCATGACGTACGAAGAGGCGAAGGCGGCGTTCGAGGCCGAGCCGCCGGTTCGGGTGCTGTTCGAGAGCGGCGCCGGCGACGCGCCCATCCCAGTTCGCCCGTTCCCGGCTTCGAGTACAGCTTCACCGCTTGGCCGGTGCCGGGCATTCGCAGCCGACGGCGCTACTACTTCGGCGAGCGACGGCGCGCTGCGTCACCGCCCAGAGCCGACCGACCGAGCGACGACTTCGATACCTTCGTCTACGACCCGTCGCGCGCGCAGCAGACGAACTATATCGGTGGCGGCGACGGCATCTGGGCGGCGCTGCCGGAGTGGAACTGGCAGCCGCTGCCGGATGGCAAGGCGCTGGCATTACGCCAGCCAGCCGCTCACCGAGGATCTTGTGATGGTCGGTTCCGGCAGCGTCGATCTTGTGGATCCGCTCAGCCGAGCGCCACCGACGTCGATCTGCAGGTGACGCTTGACAGCGAGATCCGCCCCGACGGCCAGGGAGTCTACATTCAGAATGGCTGGCTGCGCGCCAGCCGCCGCGCGCTCGAGGAGTCGATGTCGACCGATCTGCGCCCGGTCGCGTCCGGCCCGGAGGCGGACGTCGAGCCGGTGCCGAGCGGACGAGTTCGTCCTCGCCCGCGTTGAGCTGTTCCCGTTCGCGCACGCGTTCCGGCCCGGCTTCGCGCGTGCGCATCTCGATCGAAGCGCCTGGCGGTGATCGTCCACTGTGGAAGTTCAGGCGCTGCCGGCGACGGCGAGGTGACCGTCGACGTCGCCCGCGCCGCGAGCGTTCCCGTCGCGGGTCCTGTTCCCCAGTCGTCCCCGACCTCGAGATCCCGACCGGCTTGCCGGCGTGCTCCGGAAGCCTGCGCGGTCAGCCCTGCCGGACCTACGTCGAGCTGAACTCGGCACCCCCAGCACCCTGATCTAGGAGGCGGCGCGCCGTCGTCGGCGCTCGCCGCCCTCAGCAAGACAGGAAGTGGCGGCGGGCGTCTCCGCCCGCCCGGCGCGCGCAGCGCCTCTGAACGGCAGCGGCTGTCGCCGGCGGTGACCCACAACGGCTGGCGCTTTCCGCTCGCTCGGGCTCCGGCGCTACCATGCCGCGCCGGTGAAGGTGGCGGGTATGGGGTCGGCGGCGACGGCGGTTGGCACGAGCTCGGCTACGAACGGTGGAGCCGCGCCGGCGTGGTGCGCCCGCGCAAGATGCGGCCGCGCAGCGCGGCCGGGACGCGCGCGAATGGGCGCTGGCGGCGCTCGAAACGCGCCGCGCTCGTCGGCGCCGGCTTGATCGTGCGTCATCGCGGCGCTCGGCCTGTTCGCCGATTGGTTCGTCGGTGCCGGCCTGTGGCGCCACTCTGCTGCCGTTCGCCGCTGCGGTGCTGGCGCTGGCCATCGCCATCGGCGGCGTGATCTGGGCTGGATCACCGCGCGCCGGCCGTTGGCCGAGTGCGCTGGCGTGGGCGCCGCCGGTGCTCGCTCTGCTGGCTGGTCGGCTGGCGCCGGCTGGTTCGCGCTGCAGCCGGCCTTCCGCGCGCGATGTCGCGCCATCTGCAGGCGCTGGTCGGCGGACAGGCGGCGGCCGAGCGCGCCGCCATCGCGCATCAGGTGTTCGCCGCGTATCGCCGCGCCAACCTGCCGCAAGTCGAGCGCATGTTCGCGCGCGCGCGCCCCTATCAGAGCGCGATCGAGGCGCGCGGCGGCGGCGTTCGATCTCGATCCGGCGCTGTCTGATGGGCGTCGCCGCCGTCGGAGTCGGCCTTTCGGCCGCGCACGCAGCGCCGATGGCGGACGCGGACTCTTCCAGATCACGGCGCCGCCGGCTGCGGCGCCTCAATGACGCGCGCGCGGCGCCTCGCAGGTCGAGCAGCATCGACCTCGACGATCGATCGCCACAACGCGCTTCGTCGGCGCTGCCACGCTGCGCACCTATCTCGACCAGATGCACGGCGACCTCTTCCTCGGTCTGCTGGCCTACAACATCGGCCCGACAGAACGGCGGCTTACAGGCCATCATGCAACGCTACGGCGCGCGCGACTTCGTCACCATCCAGCCCTATCTGCAGCAGCTGCCGCGCGACTACCCGATCCGCGTGCTCTCCGCCGCGCTCGCCTACCGGCTGTGGCGCATCAGGAGACGGCCGCCGCGCTACGAGGACGGCGAGCAACGCCGAGCGCATCCAGGCGGTCGGAATTCCGGGCCTGCAGTAGCTCCTGAACAAAGTTCCTTCCCCGCTTGCGGTAGGTGAGGATGGGATTGCACGACGCGATCGCGATCGGGCGCAGCCTACGTTGCCAACTCCGACGCTGTGCGATACGTCCCCGCGGTGTGCAGGAGGATCTGACTATGCCGCAGGCAGCAACGCGGGCGCGCGCTGACCATCTTCGCCATCCTGTTCGGTCTTGTTAGCGGTGTCGAACCTGCTCAGCCGTTTCAGTTCGGCGGCGATCACGACCGGGTTTCGTCTTCTTCGGCTCGCGCCTCAGCGGCGATCGCCAACACGATCATCGGTCCGCTCTTCGGTATCTTCCTCGCCGTCTACGCCTACGGCATCTGGAACATGCGGCGCTTCGCGCTGCCGATGGCGCACGCCTACGCGACCTACGTGATCCTCGAATCTGATCCTCTTCAGCGTTCCGCAATCCGACGCCGCAGTCGACCGGCTGAGCAGATCTTCGGCTGATCGCGTACGTGATCGCCGTCGGCCGTCTCGCTCACGCGCGGCGGTGCTGCTCACGCAGCGCAAGGCCGAGCTGACATGAGGCGTCGGCCACCGGTCGCAGCTGCGGCGGTGCGGCAGGGAAGGCGGAGCAGCATGCGCATCGTCAGAAATCTGCTCGCATTCTGTTTGTTCTGTCGCCGGCGCCGCCGTCGGTCGCGGGCGTCTCTGGCGCTCTACCTCGCCGCCACCGGACGCAACCTGCCGATGCTGCGAGCCGCTGGTCAGGTGCGCTCGGCCGCATCTTCGCCGGGCAACAGACCACCGCGCTGTCGCTGACAGGTTCGCCTGCGGCCCGAGGCACACAGCGGCTGAGCGGCACGGCGCGGCTCACCGTGCGCGCGCTGGCGGCCGGCCGCGCAGCGGCTCTACTTCCTGCTCAACCGACGGTCTGTCGCGCCAGCGCGGTCATGGGAGGAGACGGCGCGGGACGGCACGCCGCTTGCGCGCCTATCGGCTCTGGCTGCTCACCGTCGTCGAGCTGCCGCGCGCCTCGGCGCCGACGAAGAGGTACGGATCGGCATCGACTACGCAGGTGGCCGGCTCGCATCGGCGTCCGGGACCAGCGGCGCTGGTGCTTGAACGGCGGACGACGTGGTGATCACGCCGTCCGACTTCTGGTATCCCGCCGACCTGCAAGGGTTTCTTCAGCGCCGATGTCGAGGTCGTGCTGCCCGCCGACCTGACGCTGGTGCACAACGGCCGCGACACGCAGCCGCACCATCGCAGGTGACGAGCGCGCGCGTGCGCTTCTCCACCGAACGTGCGGTGCCCGGCGCTGGCGCTCGTCGCCGGACGCTACGACGCAGCACAGCGCCGAGCGCAACGGCGATGCGCGGTCGCGGTGCTTCCTGCCGCCTGGCGTCGCACCTCGATCCGAAGCGACTGCTCGGAATCGCTCGACCAGCCAGTCAGCAGATCTTCACCGATCGCCTACGGTCCGTCCGGCTTCTCACAGGTCGCGCTCTACGTCGAATCGCCAGCTTGCGTCGGCGCGTTCAACGACGGCACCGGCCTGATCGGCATCCCGCCGCGCTACTTCGCCGACGGCGAATACGGATTCGGCACCGTCGCCCACGAGGTGGCGCACAACTGGTGGGGCGCGACTGGTCGATGCGAGCGGTGGCTGCAGCCCGGCAGTGGCGGCGAATGGCTCGTCGAAGGGTTCGCAGCAGTTGTCCGAGCTGGCGCGCCGTGCGCGAGCACCGCGGCGAGCCGGCGCTGCTGCAGACGCAGGCGCGCGACTTCTTCGATCCCGACCATACCGGCGCCGCTGGTCGCCGATGTCGGCGCTCGACAACGGCCTCGATCCGCGACGCACGCGCGACGATCTACGGCAAGGGCGGCCTACGTCGCGTACATGCTGCAGCAACAGCTCGGCGAGCGAGGCGTTCGACACCGCGGCGCGCGCAGTTTCTCGATCAGTTCCGGCTATCGCGGCGGCGACCGCAGCGGACCTGCAGACCGCTCTTCGCAGCCGTCTCGCAGCAGGACGCTGGCGCCGTTCTTCGCCGCCTGGGTGTACGGCAACGAGTCGATCGATCTCGCCCTCGACCCGCAGGAAGGCGGCGCGGCGGTGCGCAATCATCGCACCGCGCCGGCGCCCGCGCAGCTGGCGCTGTGGCGCTTCCGCCCGCGCTGCGGAGCCGGACAAGCAGACCACCGCCGTCGGCGCCGCTGACCCCGCTCGGCAACGCCGAGCGTCTGGTGCTCGATCCGCTGGCGAGCGGTGGCCGACATGTTCCGCAGCAACAACGTGCTGCCGCGGCAGCGACCGACCGCGCGCCGTGGCGCAGCTCGGCGCGCGGCGATCTGATGATCGTACGCGGCGAGCCCTACGCGTGGGAGCCGGCGACCATCGACGTACGCGGCGCGCGGCGGCAGCAGCGCGGCGCGCTCGTGGGTGATCGATCGCGGCCTGCTCGCCGATCCGGCGTGGAGCGCCGACGGCACGCGCATTCTGGCCGTCGAGAGTGCGCGCGGCGGTGAGCCGACGCTGCTGTCGCGCTCAACGTCACCGACGGCAGCCGGCGCGTCGGTCGGCCACGACATCGATCGCCACCGCGACCGCCGACGCCACCATCGTCGCGCGCGGCGGCCGCCTCGCTGCGGCATCGCCGCCGGCCAGACGACGCTTGCTCGCCGAGCATCCCGGCGGGCGCATCGCGCGCTCCCACTCGCCGCGCCGCGAGGTGGCGCGGTCGCCTACGCGGTGCTGGTGGGACACGCAGATGATGGACCTGCGCTGCTGCCCGGCGGCAGCGGCGAGAGCCGCGTCGCTGTTCACCTGCGCCGGCCGGGCCTGTCGCGCTGGCGCTGGTCGCCCGACGGCACCAGCCTGTACGCCGCGCTGACCGGCGATTGGGACTGGCAGCTCTGGGAGCTGTCGATCGACGGAACCGCGCCGCGCGCGCTGGTGCGCGAAGCGGCGGCGATCAGCGATCGTCGCCGTGGCGCCCGACGGCAGCCGCGTCGCCTCGGTCGCGCAGGCGAGGTCGACGACGCCGCTCGACCGCACCGAGGTTTTCATCATCGATCGCGCGCAGCGCCGACGTCCGCCGCTTCAATCTCGGCGGCCGGACCGCCTTCAGCGCCGCGTGGCTGAACGACGACCAGTCGCTCGTCGTCGTCGTCGCCGATCCGACGTACCCGTCGCTGCCGATCGACAAGGAGCTGCGCACGCTGCAGCGTCAGCGATGGATCGTTGGAAGCGTTTCCCTGAACGGCGCCATCTCGCGTGCCATCGCGTAGTTGCGGCCCTTGTGGCCGCACGCGGCGCTTCCCGCGGCGTGCGGGCAGGCCTCGGACCGCACGGCTGCAGGCGCGACTCCGGCGCGATGCGGCAGCGTGCGAGATACGCGAGCATACAGCGCGCCCGCTACTGGCTCTACGCGCCTTCGCGTTCACGGGCGATGCCGTGCGCGGGCGATGGCGGCAGGTTCAGCACCGCCTCGGGAAACATGTCGACGATGTAGTCGACGACGTCGCGCATGGCGACGACGCCGGTCGGGCAGTCGCTCGGCGTCCACCAGCGGAATATGCCGGAAGCCGCCGACGCTCATCATGTTGAGCGCGTAGGCGATGCCGTCGTCGAGCGTCAGGCACTCGGGGTCGGGAGTCATGACCGACGGCCACGCGGCGTGGCATCGACGTCGACCTCGCTGACCGGCGATCTTGGTCAGCACGTCGCGCTCGGTGAAGATCACCGACCAGGCGGTCGTCCTCGGCCACCAGCGACACAGCCGGTGCGATGCTCGTTCATCGCGTCGATCGCGTCGCGCACGCTCGCGCCGGCTGCGACGCACACCGGCCGGCCGCAGCGTCGGGAGCTTGCGGATCGGCCGCTTGGTGATCGCCGCACCGAGGCGCGCGGCTTCGATCGCCCGCTCTTCCGGCGATCAGTTCTTCTTCCAGGATCGATTTCTCGTCCATCGCGTCGCCCTCCTGGTTCAAGCGACTCGGCCCAGCGCCGCGCCCAGCCGCCGCTCCACTTCACAAGGCGCGAGCTGGTCTGGTCGGACTGAAGCACAGGCGATGGAGGGCGGCAAGGATAATTCTGTCGGCGAGTGTCCGGCGCGCGACAGCGGCAGACGGATCTATGGTAGCTGCCGGGCGCGCCGTGTGAGCGAGCGCCGACCGCTATGCCGCCGAATGCGGCAGACCGGCTGACAGACACGCCGATGAGCACCGAAACCGCGCCGGTCAAGAAGAAAGAAGGCCGCCGATGTCGACGTCCTGCGCTGCCTGAACCCGGCGTGCCGGGCCATGCTGGCCTTCGAGGTGACGCCAGAGAAGGCATCCTCAACCCCGACCTGCACTGGATGGCGCGCCAGGACGGCGCGACGCGCTATTTTCCGTGCCCGAAATGTCACGGCCGCAACGTCGTCGAGGAGGTGCGCGACGCCAAAGGGCGCTCTACGCCACGCGGTGACCGCTTCGCTTCGGAGCGACGCATGGACTCGGCGCCGGCCAAGCCGTGCCGGAGCGCGGCACGACGCCGACACTTCGAGAGCATGGCGGACACTGACGATCTCCGCTCATGCCGCGCTCACTGCGCGACAAGCTCGATCCGCGTCGGCATCAAGCTCGCACCTCGAAGGAGTGGGAGCTGCTTCACGCCTCCCGAGCGCCGGCCGCCTGGTCGACGCAGCCGTGCGAGTCGGACGCTGGAGAGTCGACCGCTTACCGCCGCCGAGCTCGACGGCGCTGATCCGGCGACGCACCGGCCGCGAGCCCGATCTGCCTGCACGCGCTGAGACGGCGTCGATGAATCATCACTGTGCGCATCGCCAATACGCACAGCGGCTACTGGGGCGACGACCCGAAGCGCTGCTATCGCCAGGTCACCGGCGGGCCCGCTCGACTACGTGACCATGGATTTCCTCGCCGAGATCACCATGGTGATCCTGCAGCGGCAGCGCCCGCGACGCCCACGCCGGCTTCGCCTACGACTTCGTCGAGCAGCTCGAGCCGCGCGCTGCCGGCGATCGTCGAGCGCGGCATGACGCGTCGTCGTCAACGCCGGCGGCATCAACCCGGCCGGCTGCGCGGAAGCGGTCGCAGGCGCTGCTGCGCGACGCCGGCGTGTCGCTGCCGATCGGCGTCGTCAGCGGCGACGACCTGCTGCCCGCGACTGGACGAGCTCGGCGGCGGCGGGCGCGCGGCCTCGATCACATGGACGGCGAGCGCACGCTACGACGAGATCCGCGGCCGCGTCGTCGCCGCCAACGCCTACATCGGCGCGCTGCCGGTCGCCGAAGCGCATCGCGCGCCGGCGCGCGCATCGTCGTCACCGGCCGCACCACCGACGCGGCGCTGCATCCTCGCGCCGCTCGTGCACGAGTCTCGGTTGGGCGCTGGGACGATTGGGACCGCCTCGCCGCCGTGGCATCGCCGCCGGGCACATCCTCGAGATGCGGCGCGCAGGCGACCGGCGGCAACTTCACCGACTGGCTGCGCGTGCCGTCGATGCTCGACATCGGGCTATCCGATCGCCGAGGTCGCGACGGACGGCGACGTTCGTCGTCACCAAGCACCCCGGCACCGGCGGCCTGCGTCACGCCGCGCACGGTCACCGAGCAGCTGCCTGTACGAGATCGGCGATCCGCGCGCCTATCTCGACGCCCGGACGTCAGCGCCGACTTCACCGCGCTTGCAGCTGCCAGCGCAGGACGGCACCGACCGCGTGCGCGTCAGCGGCGCGCGCGGCGCGCCGGCGCCGGCGACGCTCAAGGTGTCGATGGTGTATCGGCACGGCTATCGCGCCGTCGGGACCGTGCTGCACTCCGGTCCCAACGTCATCGCCAAGGGCGAGCGGCTCGGCGGAGATGATCTGGCATCGCGTCGGCACCGACTTCGCCGACCGCCGCGCCGACTTCGTCGGCTTCCAACGCGTGCTGGCAGGCGGCGGCCGCCGCCGCTCCGGAGCCGAACGAGGTCGTGTTCCGCATCGCCGTCGCCGACCCCGACCGCCAGGCAGCTGAACCGCTTCGCCACGCATCTGCTCGGCTTCGCGCTGCAGGGACCGCCTGGCCTCGGCATCTTCGGTGGCCGTCCCGACGTGCAGGAGGCGTTCGGCTTCTGGCCCGCTCTGCTCCCGCGCCAGCTGGTCGACGCCGTCGACCGGTGCGCGCGACGGCCACGAGTCCACCTCGGAGGTAGCCCATGGCGCTGGCGGACGGCCGAGCATCCGGCTCGGCCGGTCGCCGCCGCGGTACCGCTCGCCGGAGGCGCCCGCCGGCCGATCCGGCCGCCCGAGCGCGTGCGTCTCGGCACCATCGCCTACGCGCGATCAGGCGACAAGGGGCGATCACGCCAACATCGGCGTTGCGCGCGCGCGCTCACCCGAGGCCTACGCGTTCCTGCATCGAGACACTCAGCCGCCAAGGGCGTGCGCGCCGCTTCTTCCGCGACCTGGTCGCCGGTTCCGGTGGTGCGCCACGAATTGCCCAACCTTCCTGGCGTTCAACTTCTCCTCCATCAACGCACTCGGCGGCGGGGGACGCTGTCGCTACGCGTCGACCACCAGGGCAAGACCCTGGCGCAGGGTTTGCTGACCATGGAGCCCGACGTCCCCGACGACGTGCTCGCCTCGGTCGGGCGCATGAAAATACCGTGAAACTTCATCTGCCTGGTTGACAACCCACCGCGCCCCACGTGATGGTCGCCGGTGAGCGGGCGGCCGCCGCCGGCCTTCGCGGGAGAGGTACACGCGCAGTATCCGGTCGTGTCGGTCGGGGAACCGCCACGTGGAGTCAGAGCGGGAGGCTGACGCCCGCGGTAAGCACCAGGGGGAACATCCAATGCACACAACCGAGCCGTGGGCGGAGAGGCCCGATGGACGCCTCATCGTCGTGCTCAGCCTCGGAGCGCTCCGGCTCCACGCTGCTGCGCGTGCTGCTGGGCTCGCACCCACGCATCATCGCCCGCAAGAGCTGTTTCTCCTGCGCTATCCGGACTTCGGAAACCTGGCGCGCGCGCAAGTCGGTCGCCATGGAGAGCCTGGTCGAGCTTTTCCGTCTGCTCGGCCAGCCGAAGAGCGAAGCGGCGATCGAGCGCCGCGTGCCGCGGGCGCTCGACCGTCGACGTGTACAAATGGCTGTTCGACTTTCTGCCGTCCGGCGCGCTCCTGGTCGACAAGACGCCCGCCTACGCCAACGATTCCAGCACGCTGGTGCGCTCCGCCGCGCTGGCGCCGTTCTCACATCTGGCTTGGATCCGCCACCCGCTCGGCGTGACTCGATTCACATGTGCGGCTGAAGGAGAAGGAGCGCCGCCGGTTCGCCCGTTGCCGAGGTCGCATGCTGCACCCGCTGCGCGACGCGGTCGAGCGTTGGACCGACGGAATGACGGCGCTGGGCCGCCAGCGCGAAGCGAAGTGGGCGCTGCAGAATCGCAACGTGCACGAGTTCCTGCGCGACGTGCTCCGCGCGCGACCGCAAGGCGGTGGTCTATTTCGAGGAATTCGTGCGCGCCCGGAACCGACGGTGGGCGCTCTGTGCGCGGGCCTCGGCATCGAGCACGCGCCCGCGGTGCTGCAGCGCGGCTCGAGGCGCTACAGGTGATGAACCCAAACCTCGGTGATCCCAACTTCCATCTCCACCGCAGCGATCGACGCCGAGCCGGCGGAGAGCTGGAGAGCGCGCTACAGCGAGGCGCAACTTCAGGCTCGAGACCCGGCAGCTCATGCGGCAGATCGCGTACGTCGCCGCGCGTCGGCGCGAGCTCGACGCACCCGAGCGCCGCCTGACTCGTCCGGTCGTCGCTACCAGCACACCAGCGGCACGCCGCGCGTCGCGCGCGCACACCGCAGCCCAGCTCGACGCGCACGCGGTCCGGCTTACCTCCACAGGGCTGGCCGCAGTGCTGCGCGTCCGCCTCGGCACCGCGGGCAGCCAGGCCGGGTTGTTGCGCACGATCAGAGCGTGACGATGACCGCGATGATCGCTATGCCTGCCGATCACGCCGCCGAGGATGATTAGCGATGTCGGTTGCACTGCTGGAATCGGCCTAGCACCGGCTGCCGGACCGCACGCTGCAGACGGCGACGAGTCAGTGCCACCACCAGCACCGACGCTGACTGATCATGGTTCGCTTCACCCGGCTCATGCGACGAAGCCCCTCCTCTAGTCGAACCGCAACACTCGCTGGCCCGGTCGTCGCGAACGTACTGCCGCGCGTGCGCGCTTGTCCACATACGACTCGGCACTCGCAGCGCGTCGCAGGCGATTGCAGATGCGATCGATTTGCGCCGAGTTGTCGCGCGGCGTGCGCACTGCGTGGAGTGCGCCGCTTGTGTCGGCGCCGCACAGCGCCGTCGTGCCAGTGGTGGCACTGACAGCGTCTTCAAGTCCACGTGAACGTAGCAGCGATACATACCGAGTCGCGGCACTATTACGGCGGCCGCGCACGGTACTGCTTGCCAGCCACTAATGTAACAGCGCTATGGCGGAACGGCCATGGCAGATGGCTGCTCGGGCGACCGCGCACGCGCGATAGCGCGAGTCGGCGGCGACGCGGCGAGCGATCCTCGACGCCGCCGAGGCGCTGCTGGCGACGCGCTGGCGAAGACGGGCTGTCGATCCGCGAGTTGTGTGCGCGCGCACGCGTGACGGCGCCGACGGTCTATCACCACTTCGGCGACAAGGCCGCGCTGGTCGAGCGGGTCGTCGACGAGTGCTTCGCCGACTTCGACCGCGCTTTCGCCGGCCGCGCCGCGCCGAGCGATCCTGTCGAGGCGCTGCGCTGGTCGTTCGACCGCTATCTCGAGTACGGCCTGCGCCACCCGGCACACTACCGGCCTGCATGTTCCAGCCGCGCCGAGCCCGCCGGACGCCGGGCGGCTTCGCGTCGTACGACGGTTTGCGCCGCCGGCGTGGCAGCGATCGCCGCCGCCGGGCGTCTGGCCGCCGAGCGTCGAGGATGCGGCGGCAGCGTTCTGGGCCGCCGCGCACGGCGTCACGAGTCTCATCGGTCAGCGGCTTCGTGCCTCCCGATACGCACCGCACGATCGCGCTGGTGCGCGAAGCCATGATCGCTCAGCTCACGACACCCGCTCCAGCGCGCGCGCTGCAGGCGCGCATGGAGCAACGAGGAGGATCCGCTCATGACGACACGCGAGTCGGATGCGAACCCCTTCCTGCAGGGCAACTTCGCGCCGTGGCGCCTGGAGGGAACGGCCGACGGATCTCGAGGTGATCGGGCGCCATTCCACGCGAGCTCGAACGGGCACTTTCTACCGCAACGGGCCGAACCCCGCGTACGAGCCGCGCGGCCGCTATCACTGGTTCGACGGCGACGGCATGATCCACGCGATCACGCTGCGCGACGGCCGCGCCGTCGTACCGCAACCGCTGGGTGCAGAGCGACGGCCTCAAGGAGGAGCGCGACGCCGGCGAGGCGACTGTATCCAGGGCCTGCTCGAGCATCTCGCCGACCGAGGCGCCGCGCTTCAAGAGTGACGGCGAACACGAACATCGTCTGCGCACGCCGGCAAGCTGCTGGCGCTGGTGGAGGCGCGCGCTGCCGACGCAGGTCGCGCCGGGCACGCTCGAGACCGATCGGCGCTGTACGACTTCGGCGGCCGGCTCGAGCGGCCCGATGACGGCGCATCCGAAGCTCGGATCCGGAGACCGGCGAGATGCTGTTCTTCGGCTACTCGCCGTTCCCGCCGTACCTGAAGTATCACGTCGCCGACCGCGCGCGGCGCGCTGGTGCGCAGCGAGGTGATCGACGTCGCCTGGCCGTCGATGATCCACGACTTCGCGATCACCGAGCGACCACGTCGATCTTCATCCTCTGCCCGCTCGGTCTTCAGCCTCGAGAAGCCGTCGAAGCACCGGCAGCGTCTTCTCGTGGGAGCCCGAGCGCGGCACGCGCATCGGCGTCATGCCGCGCAGCGGCGGCAACGGCGACGTGCGCTGGTACGAGACCGACGCGTCGTACGTCTTCCATCCGATGAACGCCTACGCCGAGGACGACGCGATCGTGCTCGACGTGGCGCGCTACGACGCGCTGCACTTCATGGAGCCGGACGCGGCGCGCGATCCGGCGCTCGGCGACGAGCAGGCGGCGCGCGCTGCACCGCTGGCGCATCGATCTGCGCGCCGGCGGCGGCGTCACGCTCGACGCCGCTCGACGACGTCAGCGGCGAGTTCCCGCGCGTCGACGAGCGCCGCGTCGGCCGCAAGCACCGCTTCGGCTACCTGGCGGCCAGCGGCCCGGAGGAGCCGATGCGCGGGCTGCCGGTGTGGTCGTCGATCAAGCAGTACGACCTCGAGCGCGGCACCAGCGACGATGCGCCGACTTCGGTGCCGGCAACGGCGCCGGCGAGCCGCTGTTCGTCCCGCGCCACGCCGACCGCCGAGGAGGACGACGGCTACGTCCTGCGCGCTGGTCTACGACCAGGCGCGCAACGCCAGCGACTTCTACGTCCTCGACGCACGCGACATCGCCGGCGAGCCGATCGCCGCAGGTCCGCATTCCCACACCGCGTGCCCTACGGCTTTCACGGCAACTGGGTACTGGCGTATAGACACCGCGGAGGGCGCGGAGGCCGCACTCGCGCGCCCTCTCTTGATGGGTTCCTTCCCCCTTACCGGGGAGGGCAGGATTCTGGCACTGGTGTGAGCGTCGCGCGTCCTGGTCGAGCGTCGCACGCACGCGATCGACCATCGCCTGACGCTCGCGCCGCTTCGTTCCCGCGAAACGCCGGGTGCGGCAGCTGAAGCGAGTTTCGCGTCGCCTCTGCCAGTGCAGCGGTTTGCACGGCCTCCGGCGAAGTCGGCGAGCAGATCGAGATAGCCGGCTTTCGCACGCCGTCTCGGGATCGAACACACGCGCCTGCGTCGTCGCCGCGGTGAACCAGCGCGGCGCCAGCGGTCGCGCGCCAGCTCCATCCCGAACACTGGCAGCGTCAGCTGAATCGCGACCTCGTTGAGGCCGATCTTGAACTGGCCACGCGCGCCGACGCGCAGGTCCGGACGCCAGCAGGTCACCAGCGCGCCGGCGGTAGCAAGGGCGTGCCCGGTGCATGCCGTGACCACCGGGCGCGGGTAGAGATAGATACGCAGCAGCAGCTCTGCACCCGCTTTGACGAGCCCGCGCAGTCCCCTGAGGCCGCTGGTCACCGCTGATGCTGGAGATCGAAGCCGGCGGCAAAGACGGCCGGGATCGCCGGCTGACTGGGGCGTGACGGCGCCGGCTTCGCGCTCGGCCTCATCCAGCCCCGCGTGCAGCGGCGATCAGCGTCGGCGAGAGGGCGTTGGCTTTGCCGTCGTCGATGGTCAGCACCGCGACGCGATCGTGCAGCGCGTAACTGAACGAGTTCTTCTGCCATATCGTCACCGACTCGCGCGTTGCCCAAAGAGCACGCCGCGCGCCGCTTCGTCTGGACCGTCCTTGCCGATCTGGCGGATCTCGCGGCCGACGTCATAGCCGCGCCGCAGTGCGGGCGCGTCTTGCAGCTGCTCGTACCAGCGCCGCAGGTTCGGGAAGCTCCTCGATCCGCTGCCCGTGGCGCTCGTGCGGAAGCGATCCACGGCCAGCATGGCCATGTCTGGCGATCGAGTACTGCCGCAGACGTACTCGCGGCCGGCTGGAGGCGCGTGGTCGAGCACGCCGTAGAGGCGGGCTCGACCTCGTCCGTGTAGCGGTCGATCGCGTACGGCACCGGTTCCGGCGCGTAGAGCCGAGAAGTGGCCGGCTCTGCCCGCTCATCGGCCCGAGGCCGCCCATCTGCCACATGATCCACTGCGTGACGTCGTAGCGTCCGCGCAGATCGCGCGGCAGAAAGCGCCCGCTCTTCTCGGCCAGGTAGAGCAGGATCGCGCCCGACTCGAAGATCGCCGAGCGGCGCGCCGCCGTCCGCCGGCGCATGGTCGACGATCGCCGGCATGCGGTTGTTGGGGCTGATCTGCGAGGATACTCGGCGCGAACTGCTCGCCGCGCGCCGATGTTCACGTAACTTCACCGTATACGGCAGCTCCATCTCCTCGAGTGCGATGGAGATCTTCCAACCGTTCGGCGTCGGCCAGTAGTAGAGGTCGATCATCGCAGCGTCGTTTACCTCGCCGGTAATGCGCTGCGCTAGCCGTGTCCCATCTCTCCCGCAAGCGGGGAAGGTCAGGATGGGGCCCGGCGCTGCGAACGAACGAGCTGGAATTTACGGCGAGCAACTGGCGCTGCTCACGCCGTCGTCGAAGGTGTCACAGTTCAGCGGCGGCAAGATCGCATCCGCCTTGTTCACTGACTGACAGAAGCGACAGGCGACACGCGCGGCAACGCAATCGGCGAAGGTCGCGTCACTGGCCGCAGTGCACAAGCCGGGGAATTGCGCCCCTGACCGGGGTCACGCCGGCCTTTACGCACTTCTGGCGACCTTGTCATCCAGCCGGGAGAGCTCGCGATTGATCAGCCCCTTGGGATCGTTCTCTGCGGCTCGAGACAGACGCTTTTGAGCGTCGCGTCGTTGGTGATGCTGGCGAACTCGTTCTTCTTGCAGACGCGGAAGGCCTTCCAGCGCGCGACGGTAGAGTTTGCCGGCGCGTTGCAGCAACCTCTCCCCGGTAGTACACACCGCCGGTTTCTTCGAGCTGGAGATGTTGACGGTGGGACCGAAGGATATCGTGTGCGCGATCGCGCCCGCGCCGTCCTCCGCTGCCGCGCTGATGCACGCCCCTGCCGGTGCAGGATGTGCCGCCGCTGCAGTCGGCCGGAACCGCACAGAGCGATCCATCGCCGGCGTGCCGCCCTCGCAGCAGGTCGCGCCATTGACGCCCCATGCCGGGACGGGATTGCATTCGCCCGCTGAAGTCCGAGATCAGCTTCTGCTCCTTTTAGTCGGTCGTCGATTTGCCCTCGGACCGCTCAGGACTGCACGCCGTCACATCGGCCGGCACCAGCGCTTTGGCGCAGGTGAAATCGCTCTGGTCGCCAGTTGCCCCCACTGCGGCGCGCATCGTTGTTCATCCGCTCGACGCAGTCCTGCGATTGGTTGAAGACGTTCACTTCGATCGACTTGTTGTCGAAGCCGCTGTTGTCGGGCAGCAGGATCTGATCGTCAGGACCGGGCGTGAACGCGAACACCACCTGGATCTGCGCCCGCGGTGGTGCCGGCGACGACGCCGTCGATTCGAGGTCGATGGCCGTCGGAGCGATGATCGGTGGACCGCTGATCGTCGTCAGCGCCAGGTCGCCGTTGCTGGCCGCGACGGCGACGGAGTTACTCGGGATGTCGACGATGCCGCCCATCGAGTCGCCGGCGTTGCCGACGTACGCGCGCGGTGAAACCGATCGGTGTGCCGGTGGGCGTGAACGGCGAGCTGTTGACCGTGACGGTGAACGTCGCCGTGCCGGCGCCGACGCCGATCTTCGCGAACGTCCCCATGGTATCGGGCGGTGTTGAGGTCAGCGTCACGGCCTTGGTGATCGTACCCAGGCTTCCAGCACGCGCCCCTTGGCGCGGAAGACGCCGCCCACGGTGACGTCGAAGTCGATGACGTGATCCATGTCGGTGTCTTCGAGCGTGACCGCTCCGGAGCCGCCCGAATCGAGCGTGACCTCGAGCGCCGCCAATGGTGTCTGCACCGCAGCCAATGCCAGTGCGCTCAGCAAACACGATTGTCGATTGTGTCTTCATGGCGCGTCCTCTCTCGCCTGTCCGCGACGAACCGCCTCCTCCCTTCCTCGTTTTTCATAGTGACCCCGCACGCACGCGTGCGGTAGGTCACCCGGCTCCCATATTCCTTCCCCGCACCGCGGGGGAAGGTCAGGATGGGGGCCGGCGTTGCTGCGCTGCAATTACTTTGGTCGCCAGGGCAATGGGATCGGGATCATCGAGCGGCTGGCGGCGACGTGCCACGTGCCGTCTTCCTTGATCAGCACGCTCGTCAGCAGACCTTTGCGCGGCGGGAGCGGCTGGCCGTTCGGATCGACCGCACCCATGACCATGTAGGTGCCGTCGACGAGCGCCACGTCGGCGCCGGCGAACCACACCGAGTCGATCGTGAGCTTGAGCTCGGTGTTCTTGAACGGGCCGGCGTGCTCTTCGGCGAAGTGCTTCTCCACCTCGTCGCGATGCTTCGCCGTCATCCCATCGGGTTCCATGAGATCGCCGTCGATGGCGTGCATGTTGGCCATCTTCTTGGCGTCGTGGGCATCTCCACGCCGTGACGAACTCCGCGTACACCTTGCGAATCGTTTCGTCGTTGACGAGATCGGGCGTGGACCGCCGGCTCTTCTCGCCTTCGGCGTCGCGCTCTGCGCCGCCACCGTCCCCCCGCCAGACACAACATTGCCGCAATCATCAGGACGCGCTTCATGGCTCCCTCCGTTTGGGCTACTGGTGTCGTTGCGAAGTTTTTCAGGCTCTCCCTACCGCCCGGTTCGCATCCCCGTCAACCACGTCGCTCCCGCCTGAGCGGCGCCGGCTACGAGCCGTTCCCGCCGCGCAGGCGTTGAAACGTCTGGGCGAGATCGCTCGCCATCATGTGATCGCCGATGGCGCGTCTGGCGGCGGCCGCGAAGCCGTCGACCTGATCCGTCGAGGTGCGGTTGGTGTAGAAGACGATCGTACCGTTCCTGCAGCGGCAGGAAGCCGCCCACCGCCTGCTCGGTGTTGAAACCGCTGCTCACATAGAAGAGGCGGTCGACCATGATCGCGCCGGCGCCGGCGGTCGTCCACAGACGCTGGCTCAGCGCCAGCGTCGGCGTCCCGTCGATGTCGAACACCACCCAGTGGAACTTCTCGTCGAGGCCGGGCGGTTGGTCCTGGGGGTAGGTTGAGCAGCATTTGTTGGATCGACCGGCAAAGCGCGCCAGCACGGTGGCGGCATTCGTCGCATGGCGCAATTGTGTACCCGGTTGCAGGATGTGTCCGTTGCCGCGGTCGTATCCCGCGATCGCTGACAAGCCGCCACTGCGGTACGCCTGCTGGCGCGCCTCGCAGGAACTGACGCAGCTGTTGCTCGACCTGCGCTTGCACCTGCGCGGCCGGCGGCGCCTGCGCCTTGAGCGCGGCAAGGGCGGCGATCTCCTGCGCCGACAGATTCAGGCCTCTCCCGGCGCGGCATTGAGGAAGGCTTGCGCCTGCGCCGCTCCCTGCGCACCGAGCGTCAGCGTCTTGAAGTCGTCGAGCGTGCCCGTGTCGATCCGCCCGAACGCAATGACCTTGGGGTCGCCGCGATAGGATCGACTCGCGGAACTTCGTGACCGCGGCGGCGAACGGCATGTTCATCGTGAACGCCATGGCCACCGCGAGCTCGCGGTTAAGCTGCTGCTCGGCAAGCTGGTGCTGACGAGCTCGCCGTTCTTGACCTGTTGCCGATCCGCGTCGGAGAACGGGAGGGCGGCGAGCACGTTATCGACGCTGAGCGCCTCCGCGCTGGGCGCCTTGCGCGACGACCATGCGCGCGCTCGCCAGCACGACCGCCGTCACGGCCATCCCCGCCACGCAGCGCGGCTGCGTGCCCTCCATCGCATCTGCCCTCCCGAACTAATGAATTTGGTGAGCCGCACGTTCTGCCGCTCGGCTAGCCACCGAGCCAGCGTTTCAGCTTGCGCACGGGTCCGTCCGACTCGGTTTCGTGCGGCGATTCCGTGTCGCCGAACACGACCCTGCGGCGCGCGGCGCCCGATTGGGCATGAGCTCCTCGAGACCCGCGCGCAGCGCTTGCGCGGCATCGCTGACCAGATCGACGATCTCCCGCGCGACACCGCGCGCCGGTCGGATTCCCAATCGATGGTAGCGGTAGGGCGATATCGCGTGGCCGCCATGGTGTCGTTCGCTGCACGGCTCACAGACCTGACGCTGTCGTCGTCGCAGAAGCGCCGCGCGAGGTGCTCGGGATCGTGCGCGCAGCGCAGCGCCGCGGCCGGCAGGTGGCGTCCGAGCGATTGAATCACCAGCTCGACGCCGTCGACCTCGCGCACCTTGGCGCCGAGCGCGGCGCACGATCCCGCACCTGGGCCTCGGCGCAACACGCGAACGCCGCCGCCAATTTGTCGGCGTCGAGATCCTCAATCGGAATCGGATCGGGTCCAGCGCCGGCGCCGACAATCACCTCTCCCCAGAAGAACTGATCGCCGAAGAACGGCACCACGACGGTCGGCAACCCGGCGCGCAGGCCGGCAGCGGTCGTACCCGGCGCCACCGTGATGGCACACGGCGCGGCAGCGCGGGAACAGCCAGTCGTGCGGACGCGTCGCCGATCAAATGGACGTTCGGCGGCGGTGGCTGCGCCACCGAGATGCGACCACCCTTCGGACACGACGCCGCGCGCGCCGGCCTTTTCGACCGCCGCGAAGATCGTGCGGCTGATCGCTTCCGCGTCTTCGACGATCGCCGAGCCGAAGCCGACGTAGATCGGCGGCTGCGCCGGCGGCGAGGAACGTCGTGCAGCCGCGCGGCGGCTGATAGGTGTGCGCGCTGGTCGTAGAAGATGAAGTTCGCCAGATCGATGTGCGGACCCCAATCGCGCGGCTTGGGCACCAGGCTCGCCGGCCACAGATACGTGAACGGCACCTCGTGGTCTTCGAGCAGCGACGGGTCCGTCGGACAGCGCGATCGGCGGCAGGCTCGAGCGTCTGCCTCGCGGAACTCGTTGACCAGGATCGCCGATGCCGCTCCACGCCAGCAGGTCGACGACCGCGTACGACATGTAGTTCTGCACCGGTCGGTGCACGCCGGGATCGAGACGGGCCATCGGATGCGGAAATGCGCTGGTCGGCGCTCCACGGCATGGTGAAGATCATGTGCAGCGGGATGTGCAGCGCTCCGGCGCAGTGGATGTGGCCGTAGCTCGGCGGATTGGCGATGATCGCAGTCGGCCCGGAAAGGCGCGCGTCGGGATGCTCGGGATCCGCTTCCGTGCATGCCCGCCACGTCGACGCGAGGATATCGGCGATCATCGCGCGCTTCTTCGGCACGTCCTCGACCAGATCGGTCGAGGCGCGTCGGGAATGATGCGGCCGCCGGTCTTGACCATGTACTCCATCAGCTCGATGCGGATCGCCGCCCAGCGGATAGAACTCGAGCCCGGCCTCCTCGACCATCGAACGGAACTCGTGATGCGTCGCGATGCGCACGCGATGTCGCTGCGCGAGCCGGCGGCCGATGCGGGATGAAGGGCTGGACGTCGCCGCGCGAGTCCGACGACCATGATGACGATCGACAGTGCGCGGCACGCGGCGGCGGGTCACCGGGCGCCAGCGCCGCATCGAGCTCCCCGCTGTAGGACGGCCATCCACGAGCCGGGACGTGCGCAAAGATCGTCCGCGGCCTCGTCGAAGTCCATGTGCAAGCCACGCATGCCGGCCGAGACCAGCTTGAGACCGCGCACCCGCCGCAGCGCGCATACGGCGATTGTGCAGCCGGCGCCTGAGGCAGGCTTCGCCCGCAGCGTCGAGAAGCTGCGCTCTTCCGCTCGTCCATGCCTCACCCAACAAGCACCACGCCGCGGCGAGCCCGCAAGCCTCGGGACCTCGGGCGGCCCGCCCACTCCGTCTTCGGGATTTAACGCCGCCGCACGCGCCGTTCGACGACGATCTACGCTCGACTCAACCGATCGGCACGGGCTTCGCACCCCAGATCTGCTCTGCATACTCGCGGATGGTCCGATCGCTCGAGAACCGGCCCCGAGCTGGCCACGTTGACGATGGCGCTGCGCGTCCACGCGGTGCGCGTCGGCGTAGAGCGCAGCCGACGCGCCCCTGCGTCGCGCATACGCGGCTGAGGTCGGCGAGATGCATGTAGTAGTCGCCGCGCCTCAGCAGCGCATCGCGGATCGGCGCGTAGAGGCGCCGGCGCATCCGGCATTGAAGTGGTCGGAGAGCAGGTCAGGTCGAGCGCGCGACGCGTCTCCGGCTCGTGCTCGTAGTGCCACCGCGGGCTGTACCAGCCGCGGCTGCCGGCGACCTGCTCGGCGGTGAGGCCGAAGAGAAAGAAGTGCTCCTCGCCGGCCGCCTCGCGCCATCTCGATCGTCGCGCCGTCGCGCGTGCCGACGGTCAGCGCGCCGTTCATCATGAACTTCATGTTGCTGGTGCCGCTGGCCTCGTAGCCGGCCGTCGAGATCTGTTCCGACACGTCGCTGGCGGGGATCAGCCGCTCGGCCAGCGTCACGCTGTAGTTGGGCAGGAAGACGCACCTTGAGCCGCCCGCGCACCGCCGGGTCGGCGTCGATCGTCGCGGCGACGTCGTTGATCAGCTTGATGATCAGCTTGGCGAGGTGGTAGGCGGGCGCCGCCTTGCCGGCGAAGAAGACGACGCGCGGCGGCGATCGTCGAGCTGCGGATCGTCGCGCAGCGCGGTTGTAGAGCGACGACGACGTGCAGCAGGTTGAGCAGCTGGCGCTTGTACTCGTGGATGCGCTTGATCTGGCAGTCGAAGATCGCCTCGGGATCGACCGCTCTGACCGGTGTCGCCGTGCAGCCAGGCGACGAAGCGCTGCTTCGCGTCGCGCTTGGCGCTGGCGGAACGCGCTCGCGCGAAGGCCGCGTCGCCGGCCAGCGGCAGCAGGCGGCGCAGCTGGTCGAGATCGGTGATCCAGCCGTCGCCGATGGCGTCGGTGACTAGCGCCGGCGAGCGTCGGGTTGGCGACCAGCAACCAGCGCCGCGGCGTCACGCCGTTGGTCTTGTTGTTGAAACGCTCGGGAAACAGCTCGGCGAAGTCGGCTACGACGCGCGTGCGCAGCAGCTCGGAGTGGATCGCGGCGACGCCGTTGGTGCTGTGCGTGCCGACGATCGCCAGGTGCGCCATGCGGACGTGCTTCGCCGCGTCCCTCCTCGATCAGGCTCACGCGCCGCACGCGGTCGACGTCGCCCGGATAGCGGCGGCGCACGTCGTCGAGGAAGCGCCGATTGATCTCGTAGATGATCTCGAGCTGGCGCGGCAGCAGCAGCTCGAAGAGCGTGCACCGGCCAGCTTCTCCAGCGCCTCCGGCAGCGAGCGTGTGGTTGGTGTAGGCGAGGGTGCGCGTGGTGAGATCCCAGGCCTGCGTCCCAGCCAGATGCGGCGCGGTCGAGCAGGATGCGCATCAGCTCGGCGACCGCGATCGCCGGATGGGTATCGTTGAGCTGGATCGCGACCTTGTCCGGCAGCGCGTGCCAGCTCGTTGCCGAGGCGGCGGAAGCGCGCCGACGATGTCGGACAGCGAGCAGGCGACCAGGAAGTATTCCTGCGCGAAGCGCAGCAGGCGGCCGCGCTCGGTCGAGTCGTCCGGATAGAGCACGCGCGTCAGGTTCTCCACCGTGATCTTGCGCATGCACCGCGCGCGATGAAATCGCCGCTGCTGAACTCGCCGAAGTCGAACTCCGCCGGCGACATCGCGCCCCACAGCCGCAGCGTGTTGATCGTGCGGCCGCCGTAGCCGACCACCGGGCGGTCGTAGGGAATGCCGAGCATCGCGGCCGGCCTGCCCCGCTACGCAGGCGCTCGCCGCTGCTCGTCGACGACGCACCGAGGCGTTGACGTGACGCTCGCCGCGCTCGTCCGGCCGCGCCACCTCCCACGGATCGGGTCGGCGCAGCCAGTGGTCGGCTCTCTCGACCTGGTACCCGCTCGGCGACGCCTGGCGAAACATGCCGTACTCGTAGCGCAGGCCGTAGCCGATGGCGGGAATCGGCGAGCGTCGCGAGCGAGTCGATGAAGCACGCCGCCAGACGGCCGAGCCCGCCGTTGCCGAGCCCGGCGTCCGGCTCCGATCTCGGACAGCGACTGCAGATCCATGCCCTCGCGCGCCAGCGCGCCTGCGTGCGCCAGCGGCTCGACGCCGAGGTTGACGATGTTGTTGGTCAGCATGCGGCCGATGAGGAACTCCATCGACAGGTAGTAGACCCACTTCGGGATTGGCGCGCTCGTAGGTCTCCTGCGTCTTCAGCCAGCGCTGCGCGAGCAGATCGCGCACCGAGCGCGCCACCGCCTCGAAGCGCTCGCGCCGCGGCGCCTGCTTGGGGTGGATGACGTAGTCATAGAACAGATGGCGTTCGTACGACGCGTTGGGATCGCCGGAGAACTGCACGGTGCCGCAGTCGTAGTGCTCGGGAATGGTGCATCCATGACCTTACGCATTCTGGCTTCCTGGATGCCGACAGAATAGCTGCCGTTCGGGGATCGCAGTCGGGCATGCCCGCTGCGTCAACGCCGACGCGGCTGGCGACCACCGCTAACGGCGGCAGGAATAGCCGTGCGCCAGCGCGGTGTACTCCGCGACCTGCGCGTCGATCCACGCCTGGATCGCGACTGCAGCTCGCGCGCGAGCAGCGCCGCGGCGCGGGGCGCGGCTTCGATCGAGGCGCGCGCGTCGAGCAGCAGCGCGCGCGTGCGGCGCGACAGGGCATCCTCGAGGGTGCGCGCCATCTCGTTGCGCGCCGCCCAGGTGATCTGGCCGCAGTGATACGGCAGGCGCGAGGTGCAGCGCTCGCGGCGCGCCGGATCCTCGTCGAGGAACGCCTGCACCTCGGCGGCGTCCGGAGCCGTACATCTGCATGTGGCCGGCGCGCGGCAGCGCCGGATCGTCGCGGCGCAGACAACCGTGCAGCGGCAGGTGTTCGGTGACGCACGGCTGCTCCGGCAGGCCGCCGACGACGATCGGCGTCGTCGATCGTGTCCTGCGGCCATCTTGCGGTAGGTCGTCCACTTGCCGCCGACGATGGTGACCAGGCCCGGACGGCGAGATGATCACGGCGTGCTCGCGCGACATCGCCTTGGTCTGCAGGCCGCCGCTCGCTGCGGCTGCACGAGCGGCCGCAGGCCGGCGAAGTAGCTCAGCACGTCGCGCTCGACGGGTCGTGCGACAGGTAGCGCGCCGCGTTGCGCAGGATGAACTCGATCTCCTCGCGCGAGCGGCCGCGGCTCGATGTCGGCGCGTCGGCACCGGCGTATCGGTGGTGCCGATCGAGCACGCGCTCGTGCCACGGGATGACGAACAGCACGCGGCCGTCGTCGGTCTGCGGCACCATGATCGCGGTGTCGCTCGGCTGGAAGCTGCGGTCGAGCACCAGGTGCACGCCCTGGCTCGGCGACGATCATCGCCTCGGCGTGGCGATCGTCGAGCCGGCGCACGGCGTCGGCGAAGACGCCGGTCGCGTTGATCACCACCTTGGCGCGCAGCTCGTACTGGCGCCCGCTCTCGCGGTCGACCGCCTGCACGCCGGTCACCGCGCCGCCCGCCTTCAGCAGCCCGGTGACCGGCATGTAGTTGACCAGCGACCGCGCCGTGGTCGGCGGCGGTCTGCGCCAGCGCGAACGCCAGGCGCGCGTCGTCGAACTGCGCGTCGTGGTACATCGCGCCGCCGATGCAGGTTCGTCGGTCTCGACGTTGGGAATGCGCTCGATGGTCTCGTCGCCGGTTGAGGCGGCGCGAGCGGCGATGTTCAGCTTGCCGGCGAGCACGTCGTAGAGCTTGAAGCCGATGCCGTAGAACGGCCCCTCCCACCACTTGTAGCGCGGCACGACGAAGGCGAGGTCGTGCACCAGGTGCGCGCGCGTTGCGGCACAAGCAGGCCGCGCTCGCGCAGCGCCTCGAGCACCAGCGAGACGTTGCCCTGCTTCAGGTAGCGCACGCCGCCGTGCACCAGCTTGGTGCTGCGGCTCGACGTCGCCTTGGCGAAGTCGTACTGCTCGAGCAGCAGCGTGCGGTAAGCCGCGCGTCTGCGCGTCGACGGCGACGCCGAGCCCGGTGGCGCCGCCGCCGATGACGATGACGTCCCACGGGCCGCCGTCGAGCATGCCGCGATCATGCGCTCGCGCTTCATCGTCGCAGTCTACTCACCGCGCAGGCGGCAGCGTGCACAGCCGGGCGGCGGTGAGATCGCCGCTGACCCGCTCGGGCGAGTGCGGGAACAGTCCGGTCACCCGTCGGCCATGAACTGCACCGGCCATGGCGACCGGAATCATGCCCATGAGGCGGCTGACGACGTTGACCCCGGTCTGGCCGAGCCATTGGTAGAGCCGCGTCGACAGGGCGAGGAAGATGTAGGTCAGCGCGCTGTTGACCGACGATCCCGACCGACCAGCGTCGCCCCACTGACCCCAGCCGCGCGCCTCATGCGCGAAGACGATGACCGGTGCTGAGCGATCCGGCGCCGGCCAGAATCGGCATGCCGAGCGGAACGACCGCGATCGAGTTCCACGTGCGCGGCCTCCTCGGCTTCCTCGGCCGTCGACTTGGCGGGGCTCACCTGTCCCTGCAGCATCGACAGTCGCCATCATGCAGGATCAGCCACGCCGCCGCCGACCTGAAAGCGCGAAGATCGTGATGCCGAAGACCTCGAGCAGTCGCTCGCCGGCGAGCAAGGCGCGACCATCAGAGTACCACGAGGACGGTCAGCGATGCGACCGACGCCACGCGCCGATTGGTCTCCGGCGTCGGCGTGCCCACCATCGACAGTAGAGCGGCACTGCGTGCGTCGGGTTGAGGACGGAGAAGAGCGTCACGAAGAAGCTCAACCCCATGCTCCAGTCCGCAGCCATGCAGCTATGCCGACCGCCGCGGCGCCGATCAGCGGCGCGCTCAGTCCGCCCGGCGGCCTAGCCCTGCAGCACCGAGGGATCGTAGTAGAAACGCTCTTTGACGATCTTGCCGCCGGCGATCTCGTGCACCGCCACCTCGTTCATCTCGGCGACGCGTCCGCTGGCGGCCAGCGTCACTCGCCCCTCCCACTCGATGATGATGGTCGCGCCGTCGGCGATCACCGAGACGCGGCGTGAACGCGCGTCGCTTACCATGCCGCGCCACATGGCGAACTTCTCCTTGATCGCGTCGATGCCGACGCTGGGGTGTTCGCTTCTGTCGATTCGATCGTGTCGGTACAGCGCCAGTGTCGCCTGTCGTCGTTGGCGATGGTGAGATCGACGATGCGCTGCGCAGCGCGCGCAGGCCCGGTTGCGGTCGACCTCGACGGTTCTTGGTCACCGCCTTCAGCCGCCGCCTTCACGCTGCTTTGGCCTTAACTGCTCTGGCTTTCGGTGCTTTGGCCTTGGCCGCTCTGGGCTTGGCGGACTTGGCCCGCGCAGCGTAGTTTCTGGCCGCTTTCAGTACCTTGCCGCTTCTCATTCCCATGAGCTGTCCTCAATCGACCGGCGAACCATCCTACGGGCAGCGCGGCGCGTCAGAGACGGCCCTGGCATCACTTGCACCTCCGATGTTCGTGCTTACGCTCTGTCGCATGACCAACCTGCGTGGACGAAATACTGCCAGGCGCGTTCGACCGCCTATTCGATCGAGCCGCCAGCAAGCTGAACTTCACCTGCTCCGCCGAGGATCGCGAAGAGGCGCGACGGTCACTGCTCCGGAACGCTTCGAACAGGCGCTGGAGTTGGTCGACAGGGCCGACGTCCACGATGCCCGAGGCGATGCTGGCGCATAGAGCGGCCGTCGACGAGCTGTCGCCGGCGCTGTATCGCCGCCCATCTCGCGACGCGGTCCCGCTCGCCCTCCACCTGCAGGAGGTCAGCCGGCATCGATCGCCGTCCGCGCCGCGGAGCGAGCGCGTCCTCAGCGCACCTCGCCAACGCGCGCCGACGACACCTACGGCGGCAACCGAGACGAACCCTAAGGCGGTCGCGCCGGAGTCACGCGTCAGCTGTCCGATGCGTCGAGGCACGGGAGCTCCCGGCGCACGCGCGCCAGATAGTCGAGGTCGATCTCGGCGAGCACGACGCGTCTCCTGATTCGATGCGCGCGCGATCGGCGTGCCCCACGGGTCGACGATCAGCGAGTGACCGAAGTCCGGCAACGCCGCTCGGCGCCGCGGCCGATCTGGTTCGGCGCCACGACGTACACCTGGTTCTCGATGGCGCGCGCCCGCAGCAGGATCTCCCAGTGGTGCGCGCCGGTCGGGAAGGTGAACGCCGACGGCACGCAGACGACCTCGCGCGCCGGCGCTCGATGAGCCGCCGGTACAGCTCCGGAAAGCGCAGGTCGTAGCAGACGCTGAGCGCCGAGCGTCGCCGAGCGTCGGTCGGCACCGGTGATCGGCGTCGCCGGGCATGCGCGTATCCGACTCGCGGACCGAGACGTGGCCCGAGATGTCGACGTCGAACAGGTGGATCTTGCGGTAGGTGGCCGAGCAGCGCGCCGCGCGGATCGAACACCGTGGCAGGTGTTGTAGACGCGTTCGCCTCGCCCGGCAGCGGCTTCGAGCAGCGAGCCGCCGACCAGATGCACGCGCAGCTCGGCGGCCAGCGCCGCCAGCCGTTCGGTCGTCGGTCCCGGAATCGACTCTGCCGCTGCGGCGCCTCGTCGCTCGCGCTTGCCGCGCCAGAAGAACAGCTCCGGCAGCACGATCAACGCTGGCGCCGCGCTCGGCCGCGTGCGCGCCAGGCGCGTCGGCAGTGGCGAGGTTGGCGGCCTTGTCCGCGCCGGCACAGAGCTGAACGGCGGCGGCGAGAAAGCGGGAGGCTCATGACTGTCGACTGCGGCGAAGCGGTCGCCTCGACGCCTACCGCGACGGCGAGGCGTCAGCGACGCTATCCAAGGGGTACTGGAGCGGTCAAGGCGAGCTCTTCCTTGCCGCTGCTCGGAACGGTGTGGTACCTGCGCAGCGGACGACGAGGCGGCAGCATGGCGAACGAGGGCAAGAGCCAGGTCCGGCTGCATCAAGCGCTACGGCAACCGCAAGCTGTACGACGTCGAGGCGAGCCGCTACGTGACCCTCGACGGCATCCGCGCGCTGCGTGCCAGGCGGGCGAGGACGTGCGCGTCGTCGACAACGACAGCGGCGAGGACCTCACCCGGCGTCACCTTCGCGCAGATCATCTACGAAGCGGAGACGAAGACGAACGGCGGCACCAGCGGCCTGTCGCTGCCGCTGCTGCGCCGGTTGGTGCAGTTCGGCGACGAGGCCGTGCGCGATCTGCGCGCGCGGCGTCGAGCGCGGCCGCGAAGCGCTGGAGAGCGTGCGCGAAGCGGCCGAGCAGCGCGTGCAGCAGCTCGTCGGCGGCGGCGCCGCGGCGAAGGGCCGCAAGAGCCCTCGCTGTTCGAGGAGCTGCTCGAGGCGCCGCAGCGCACGCTCGACGATCTGCAGCACCGCATCGACGCGCAGGTCGCGCCAGTCGGTCGAGCGCGTCGACCAGCCATCCGGCCGCTGCGCACGCGAGATCCAGCGCATCGAACAGAGCCTGCGCCAGCTCGAGCGCACGAATCGGCAGATCGACCGGCGGGCAAGCCGGCGCGCGCGAAGCCCGAGAAACCAGACGCCGCAAGCAGATCGTAGCGGCGAGCTGACACGCTCGACGGAGCTGCGCGTTCAGCGCTGCCGTCTGTCTGCGCCGCAACGGCGTTCTGAGCAGCTCTGCCGCAGCGCGAACTGCCGATCCAGCGCGCGCACCACCTCGACAGCCCGCGCGCGGATGCGAAGATCAGTCTCTGCCATGACCCTCACGCGTCACCGGCGCTCGATCACTTCGTGCTGCGCGGTGCGCGACCTCGATCGCCTCGATCGGCTTCTATCGCGACGTGCTCGGCCTGCCGATCGAGTGCTCGAGGAGTACCGGCGCCGGCACCGCGGCCGTTCGTCTCGGCGCGGGTCGGCGGCCAGCTCATCGACCTCGTGCCCGACCCGACCTACGACCCCGAGGCCGGTCTGCGCAGCGGCGGCTTCATGCACCTCTGCGTGCGCGTCGCCGGCGCGCTCGAGCACGACGGTGCTGCCGCGCGTGCGGGCGCGCGGCGTCGAGGTGATCGAGGACGCGCCGATGATCCGCCTCGGCGCCACCGGCTACGGGCCGTCGATCTACGTCCGCGACCCCGACGGCTACGTCGTCGAGCTCAAGGAGGAGACACCCGCATGACCGAGCGACGCTCGCATGCGCTTCGTCTATCGCGGCGCGCTGCCGCTGTGGCTGGTGCTTGCTCGTCCGCGCTGCCGCTGGGCCTGGTCGTCTTCTCGCCTCGCTCATCGCTGGCGCGTCGTCGTCGTCGGGCGCCGCGCGCTGATCGCGGCGCTCGTCCTGCCGATCGTCTGGCAAGCCGCCGCCTGCGGCGCCTGAGCGACGCCGACACGATCGAGCTCGATCCGTCACAGTATCTCGCGCCATTGACGCCGAACGCCGGCAGTGATGCGGCGACCGCCGCCGCTCGACTCGCGTATCTCGAGCGAAGGACCACGTCATGAGCGTCAAACCCAGCGACGAGTACATGCATCGCCAACACCGGCGAGGCGAACTTCAACGAGAGCATGTACTTCAACTTCTACGACCGCACGCGCGCGCGTCCGGCGCGCTTCGCGCGCATCGGCAACCGGCCGAACGAGCGCTACGCGGAGATGACGATCGCCGTCTACCAGCCGGACGGCACGGCGCTGTTCAACTACAAGCGGCCCGAGATCGCCGACAACAGCGCCTTCGCCGCCGGCGGCATGCGCTTCGACGTCGTGCGAGCCGTTCAAGCATCTGCAGCGTCGTCGTACGACGGCGCAGGCCGTCTACCTGGCGCAGCCGCTCGATCTCGAGGATCCGCGCGCGCGCGTTCACCAGCAATCCGCACCAGCCGGTGTCGCTCGACGCTCGACTGGTACGGCCTCAGCCCGATGTACGGCGGCGAGGCGCCGCGAGCACAGCGAGATGGTGTTCGCGCAGCGGCCACTACGAACAGCACGGCCGCGCCGTCGGCACGCTTGATCGTCGACGGCATCGAGCACGCGCGTCGACGGCTTCGGCCTGCGCGATCATTCGTGGGGTCCGCGCTCGCTGGCAGTCGCCGGCGTACTACCGCTGGCTGATCGGCCAGTTCGACGACGGCTTCGGCTTCATGGGATCGCAGATCGTCACCCAGGCCGGCAGCGAGCTGCTGAGCGGCTTCGTCTTCCAGCGACGGCGAGAACCACTACGTCGCACCGTGCTCGACGCTGACACACCGACTGGAAGCGATCCCGGCCACTACCACGATCGCGCTCGACCTGACCCTGCACAGCAGCGCCGGCGACGTCGAGATCAGCGGGCAAGGTGCATCACGCATGCTGCCGCTGCGCAACCGCCGCGACGGCAAGGTGACGCGCATCAGCGAAGGCCTGACCGAGTGGCGCTGCGGCGACCACGTCGGCTACGGCTGGTCGGAATATCTCGATCAGATCGCCTGACGACGCCTGCGGATCAGTAGCGCGAGCCAGCACGCAACCGCGAACATGATCGCGCCACCAGCGGTGCAGCCGTTGACTGCTCTAGCCGGTCATGTTCGCGTCTCCGACAGGAGTGCAGCCATGAAGGTCGTTCCCGTTCCCCAGCTGATGGACAACTACGCGTACCTCGGTCATCGACGAGGGCACGCGCCGAAGCGCGGCATCGTCGACTGCGCCGAGGCCGAGCCGGTGCTCGCAGGCGGTCGCGACGCGAGCAGCGTGACGCTGACGGCGATCCTGCCGACGCACCACCACTACGACCACGTCGGCGGCAACGAGGACCTGCTCGCCGGCCGCTCCCGGTCTCACCGTCTACGGCGTCGACGAGCGCATCCCCGGCCTCACCGCGCAGGTGCGCGACGGCGACCGCATGCACGCTCGGCGTCGCTCGGCGCGCAGGTGATCTTCATTCCCGCCCACACCACCGGCCACATCGCCTACTACTTCGCCGCGCGAGCAGGCCGTCTTCACCGGCGACACGCTCTTCGCCGGCGGCTGCGGGCCGCCTGTTCGAGGGCGACGCGGCGATGATGATCAGGTCGCTCGTCAAGCTCAGCGCGCTGCCCGACGACACGCGCGTCTATCTTCGGCCACGAGTACACCGAGAAGAACCTGCGCTTCGCGCTGACGCTCGAGCCGCACAACGCCGCGCTGCAGGCCGAAGCACGCCTGGGCCGAGGCACAGATGAAGGGCGGCGGCACCACCACGCCGACGACGATCGCTCGGAGAAGGAGACCAATCCGTTCCTGCGCTGGGACAGCGCCGAGCTGCGCGCGACGCTGCAGCAGCGCTTCCCCGATCTGCCGATGGACGACGTCGGCGTGTTCGCGAAGACGCGCGCGCTTGAAGGATCAAGTTCTGATCCGATCCCGGTTAGCTGCGGCGCGCTGCGTACTCCAGTATGAAAGTCGATCGTCACCGGCGGCGCCGGCTATATCGGCGCGCACGTCGGTCCGCGCGCTCGCGGCGGCGGGTCATGCGCCGATCATCGTCGACGATCTGCGCTGCGCGACGCCGCGGAGCGCGTCGGCCGACTTCACGCTTCGAGCCCATCGCCGTGCGAGGACACCGGCGGCGCTGACCGACTGCTTTGCGCGCCACCGGCCCGGAGGGCGTCGTCCATCTCGCCGGCTTCATCAGCGTCGGCGAGTCCGTGCGCGCTGCCCGACAAGTACTGGGGCAACAACCTCGGCGCCGGCGCCAGCCTGCTGCTCGCGTGCGCGCGCCACCCGTGCGCGCTTTGCTCTTCTCGTCGACCGCGGCGGTGTACGGCAACGCCGAGGTGTCGCCGATTCCGGAAGCGGTGCCGCTGGCGCCGACGTCTCCCTACGGCTCGTCGAAGCTGGCGTTCGAGCGCCTGCTGCACGCCAGCGCGCCGGCGCTGCGCATGCGCTCGGCGGCGCTGCGCTACTTCAACGCCGCCGGCGCCAACGTCGAGCTGGCGCGTCGGCGAGGCGCATGTGCCCGAGGAGCATCTCATTCCGCGCGTCATCGCCGCGCTGCTGGCCGGCCAGCCGGTGCAGGATCTACGGCAACGACTACCCGACGCCGGACGGCACCTGCGTAGCGCGACTACATCCACGTCACCGATCTGGCCGACCGCGCACGTGCAGGTTCTCGAGGCCGATGCCCTGCCGAACGGCGGCAGCTTCACACGTCGGCACCGGCAGCGGCAGCTCGGTGCTGCAGGTCATCGCAGGCGATCGGCCGCGCGCCTCGGTATCGAGACCGCGCGTCGGCATCGGCTCGCGCCGGCCGGGCGATCCCGCCAGCCTGGTGGCCGACCCCAGCGCGTTGCGCGCTGCACTCGGTTGGGACGCCGCCGCACTCGAGCGCTGGACGAGATCGTCGACTCCGCCGTGCAGTGGGAGGAATGGCGTCGGCGCGGAAGTAGACCGACGAGTGTAAAGGAGTGACAGCGATGAGTGACGCACCCTACGTCGTACAACGCGTCGAGTGGTTCCAGTTCCGCGATCCGGACGGTCACGCCTTCTTCGTGATGGTGTCGACGCTTGCCGAACGGCTTCTACACCGCCGTCCCGGTCGATCTGCAGATGACCCGGCTCGATCATTCGAAGATGGGCCTCGCCGCTTCGGTCGACGAAGCGCTCGAGCAGCTGCAGAAGGCCCTCGAAGGCAAGAAGCGCGACGAGCTCTTCCGGCGGCGCGAGTGAGCCGGATTTCAGCCGCGGAGGCGCGGAGCGCGAGAGATTCAGAAGACTCTGAGCTCTCGAGAGGCGCGGATCACATTCGTTCTATGGTCTGTCTCCGCGCCTCGCGCCGCCCGCGGTGAATTCGTTCTCCTGATGCCCTCTCGATCTGATCGCGGCAGTGCTGCTCGCGGCGCTGCTGCATGCGCTGTGGAACTCGTTCGTCAAGGCCGGGAGTGACCGGCTCGTCGAGCATCACGGTCATCTCTGTAACCGGCGGGCTGCTGTCGATCCCGGTCGCGGCGCTGACTGCCGCTGGCCGGGCGTGGCGACCCTGCCCTTCCGCTGCTCGGTTCGGTGCTGACCCATCTCGTCTACTACTACTGCCTCATCAACGCGTACCGCTTCGGCGACCTGAGCCGCGTCTATCCGCTGGCGCGTGGGCTGGCGCCACCGGTAGTCGCGAGTCGGCGCGGCGCTGGCCGCCGGCGAGTGGCTCGAGCTGCGTGAAATCGTCGGCATCGTCCTGGTCTCGTGCGGCATCGCCAGCCTGATCGCCGGTGCCGGCGCCGCCGGCGACCGCCGCGCGCTGTGGTTCGCCGCGGCGACCGGCGGAATGATCGCCAGCTACACGATCATCGACGGCCTCGGTGCGCGGCGCTCGGGCCGCGCGCTCAGCTACATCGCCTGGATGAACATCTGCGAGAGCACGGCGCTGCTCGCCGCCGGCGCGCTGGTATCGCGGCGACCACCTCTGGGCGCGCCATGCGCGGCAATCTCGCTCGCACGCTCGCTGCCGGCGTGATGGCGACGCTCGGCTACGGCATCGTCATCTACGCGATGAGCCGCGGCGCCATGGCGCACGTCTCGGCACTGCGCGAGACCAGCGTCGTGATCGCGGCGTTGATCGGCACGCATCGTGCTCGGCGAGCCGGGCGTCGCTGCCGCGCGTCTGCGCCGCGGCGGTCGTCGCCGCCGGGGTGATCGTCATGAACTGGCGGTAGGGGCCGCCCTGTGGGCGGCCCGTGGCGCGCGGAGGCGCGCCCAAGGTGCACTGACGATTTCACGGCCAGGGCGTGGATCACAAACCACCGGCTGCAATCGCAAGAGCCGGCATGCCATCGCGCCAGGCCGCCCACGGGCGGCCCCCCTACAGGTTGTTGCGGTAGTCGTCCTCGATCATCGAGTCGATCGCCTGTTCGAGCTGCGCATCGCCGCCGAACTTCGGTGCGAGCATCTTGCCGAAGGAGATGCGCAGGTTGTCCGACCAGGTGTCGGACTTCCACAACTGGCGCGCAGAAACGCCTTGGCGCAGTGGAAGAAGCACTCCTCCACGCTGACGCGGATCGCGAGCTGCGCCGCTTGACCGCGCGCCGTCAGGCGCGCGCAGACCGCCGGATCGCTGGTCAGCGTCGCGCTGCCGCTGACGCGCAGCGTCTCGCTCGTCACCGGGCACGATGAACAGCACGCCGACGTGCGGGTTGTCGAGAATGTTCTGCAGTCCGTAGATCAGCTTGTTGCCCTTGCGGTCAGGATCAGCAGCGTGCTGTCGTCCTCGACCGCGACGAAACCGGGACCGTCGCCCTTCGGCGAGACGTCACTGGCGCCCAGCGCGGTCGGAGGTCGAGAGCACGATGAACGGCGCGCGCGCGATGAAGGCGCGCGCGAACTGATCGATCGTCGGGTTGACCTTCGCCTGCACGGCGGGATTGATCTCACCGATGATCGCGCGCAGTGCGTCGGGGGTTGCGATCCGATGCGGGTCGGTCATGTCGTCCTCCAGCTGTTGATGTTCGGCGGTATCATCCGGCCATTGTCAGTCCGCCGCTGACGCTCAGCACCTGGCCGGTGATGAAATCGGCGTCGGACGACGCAAAGAACGCGACCGCGGCCGCGATCTCCTCGGGCGCAGCCAGGCGGCCGAACGGAACGGCGCGCGTCAGTGCGGCGACGAGCTTCTCGTTGCCCGCATCGACCATGCCACGCAGCAGCGGGGTATCGGTCGGGCCGGGGCAGATGACGTTGACGGTGACGCGATGGCGCGCCAGCTCGCGCGCGAGAGTCTTCGAAAACGAGATGATGCCGCCTTTGCACGCCGAGTAAACCGCCTCACCGCTGCTGCCGACACGCGCCGCGTCGGAGCTGATCGAGATGATCTTGCCGCTGTTGCGCGCCATCATGTCGTCCATCACCGCGCGACAGCAGTGAATCGGTCCGCGCAGGTTGATGTCGATCAAACGGCTCCACAACTCCGGGCGTGTTGTCGCGAAACGGCTCCATGCGATCCCAGCCGGCGCAGTTGACCAGGATGTCGACCGGCCCCCACGCGCTGCGCAGCTCGGCGACCGCCGCGCCGACGCCCGCGAAATCGCCGATGTCCATCGCCAGCGCGCGCGCGCTGTCCGGCGCACCGAGCGCGGCCGCGACCGTCTCCGCGGCCGCGGTGTCGATGTCTGCCACCGCCACGCGCGCCCCGTCGTGCGCCAGCCGCTCGCATGTGGCACGGCCGATGCCGCTGCCACCGCCGGTAACCAGCGCGATGCGCCCGGTCAATCGAGTCATGGGACTGGTCTTCTTTCGCGCACTTTCCAACGATAGGCCAGCCCGCCGTGGTCGCCGCAACGCTCGCTCTGTGGTGGCCCGTGGCGCGCAAAGCGCGCCGAGCGGGCGAGACGCCCGCCGCCACCGTCATTCAACAGAACACCTGCATGGTATGCTGTCGCCATGAGCGACGCACATCGTGTCACGGACACCGCCGTTCGAGTGCCGACTGTCGCGCGCCGTATGGGCGATGCGGCGCGGCGCTGGCTCGATGCGCTCACCGATGCGCAGCGCAAGGCGGCGGTGTTCCCGTTCGGCAGCGACGAGCGCTTCGTCTGGGACTACCGGCCGGTGCCGCACAAGGGTCTCGCGCTCGCAGGACATGAACGAGGCGCAGCGCGACGCTGCCGCTGCCCTCGCTCGACGCCGGCCTGAGCACCGCGCGGCGCCGGTGAGGCGCGGGCGATCATGGCGCTCGAGCCGATCCTCGGCGAGATCGAGCGCCTGGCCGGGCGCGCCAGCTGGGCGCGGCGCAAACCGCTGCTGTACTGGTTCGCGGTGTTCGGTGAACCCGGTGGACGCGAGCCGTGGTCGTGGCGCGTCGGCGGCCACCACGTGGCGGTGCACGTGACGCTGGTCGATGCCGGCTTCGTTGCCGCGACGCCGCTCTTCTTCGGCGCCAATCCCGTCGCCGTGCTGCACGGGCCGCACGCCGGCCTGCGCACGCTCGGCGCCGGAGGAGGATCTGGCGCGCGCGCTGCTCGCCCAGCTGCGCGGCGATCAGAAAGCCATCGCCATCGTCGATCCCGTCGCGCCCGCCGACATCCTGACGAAGAACTATCGCAACGCCGATGCGAGCAGCATCGCGCGCGGCGTCGCCTACGAACAGCTCGACGCCGAGCAGCGCGAGTCGCTGGCGCGGCTCGGTGCGGCACTACGTCGAGCGCGCGCGCGCCGGACATCGCGGCGGCGGAGTGGCGGCGCATCGAAGCGGCCGGCCTGGCGCAGGTCACCTTCGCCTGGGCCGGGCCCGCAGGCGCGCGGACAGGGGCACTACTACGCCGATCGCGTGGTCCGCGCTTCCTGATCGAGAATACGACAACACGCCAGAATGACGCCAACCACATCCACGCGGTCTGGCGCGACTTCACCAACGACTGGGGCGAGGATCTGCTCGCCGCGCACTACGCTACAGAGCCACGGACGGCACGGGACGCGCTGATCGGCACGCCGACGAGGCTTTGACGGCGAGGCCCGGACAATGCCAGTAGGGGCCGTGGCCAGGAAGCAAACCAAGAGCAAGACGCGGGCGGCCGCGAAGAAGACGCCGGCGCGCGTACGCGTGCGGCGAAACCCCGAGCGGCCGCACGGCGGGTGGCATCGGCCGCCGCAGACGGCGCCAACGCATCCGCCGCGGCGCGCGATCTTCATCGACGTCGAGAACACCAGCAGCGAGGACGACCTGCTTCGAGGTGCTCGAGGCGTTGAAGCATCGACCGCGGCGCGCAACCCACCGAGCTCACCGCGGTCGGCAACTGGCGCGCCATCAGCCAGCGCCTGGCCGCCACCTCGGTCGGCATCGGCGCGCAGCTCGTGCACAGCGCGCCCGGCCACCGGCGTGCGCGACTGGAGCGATCTGTGGATCGCCGTCGCCGCCGGCTGCTGGCTCGGCGAGGCGCAGCCCGGTGACGTGCTCGAGATCGTGTCGAACGACCGCGCCTTCGACGCGGTCGGCGACGCCGCGGCGGCACGCGGCGTGGTCTACCGCCGCCTGCTGCACAAGCGCGGCTCGCAGGCCGCGGCGGCCGCCGCCGACGAGGACGAAGAGCCGAAGCGTCGCCGGCGTTCGCGCGGCGTGGCGCCGGCGCCGCGGACGCGGCATCGGCGTCCGCGCCGGCCGAGCCAGTCGCCGGCACCGCGCCGCGCCGCACGCCGCGTCACGCGGCACTGCGCGCCGCTGCGCCGCAGCCAGCCGCAAGCCGGCACATCGCGCGCAGTCGCATCCGCCGCTGCACGATCGAAGGCGCACGGCGCGACGCGCGATCAGATCGGTCTCGGTGATCGGCCGGCTCAGCGGCAGCGATCCGTCGGCGCTGGATCAACCTCGACGTGCTGGAGAAGGCGCTCAAAGCGGAGGGGTTCGCGCGACCGCCGGGCTCGCCGCGCCTGGTGACGCGGCTGCGCATGTTGAAGGACGTCGAGGTCGATTCGCACGGCCGCGTGCGCGTCACGCCCGAGCACTGCAGCGCCGCCGCGCGAGGAGCCGGCTGAGGCGCGGCCGAGAAGGCGTGAGAGCGCCGCCGGCGGCCGCGCCGCCCGACGCGCCGCCGCAAGCGGCGCAGCAAGGCAGCCGGCGCGTGCGGCCGATGCCGGCGAAGTCGCCGCGCAGTAGGCCGCATGACGCGCTCAGCCCAGGCGCGGCGGCCGGATGTGCCGCCGGCCGCGCTCGATGGCGCAAGCGCGGGATGTCGGCGATCCGCTGGGGCGGCTGCGCCCGAGCGACATCTTGGCCTGATGGCCGCATCGCGCGTGCATGCGGCGCATCGCGATGCGCACCGCGGAGGGCTCGAGGCCCGAGCGCTTCGCAGACCACGGCGAAGCGAGAACACGCCGCGGCTGCGTGAGTCGCTCGATCCAACGCGCCGCTTCGGCCTGCGCTGGTCCGACCGGTCCGAGATAGGCGCGCAACGCATCCTCGAGCATCGCCAGCATGAGCGCCCGCACGCCGACCGACGGCGCAGCGGCGGCGTTCGCCGCCGCCGACACCCACCAAGCGCCGCTACTGTCATGATCGTGTGCTACCGCGCCTTCAAAACTGCGCATCTTCTTTGCCTCCAGCCGTTCGCGTCAACGCCGCTCAGCCCTCATCCCGATCGCCGCCCCGGAGCATCTGACGCCCAGCTTTGTAGCGGGCACAGGTTGAGTTCGATGACAGCTGCGTGTCGACAGCGGAAGTTCCGTTGCCGGCCATCGCCGCGTGCGCTACGAAGCGCCCCCACGCCCATGGTCCTCGCGCTCATCGTCGCCGCCCTCCCCGATCGCTGCTCGCCTGGACGGCGCTTCGCCTTCAACCGCCTGATCCGCCTCCGCCAATCTCGTGCGCGAGGGCTGGAGCGGCATCGACGTGCAACTGAAGCGGCGGCACGACCTGGTGCCGCAATCTGGTTGAGGTGCGCGCGCGCCACGCGCAGCGTTCGAGACGCGGCGTGCTCGAGGACGTGCACGCGCCTGCGCGGCGGCGCGCCGCGCGTCGCGCGCGCTTGCAGGACGGCGAGAACGCCCTGTCAGCGCTCAGCTTCGCGGCCTGCTGGCCGTCGCCGAGGCCTATCCGCAGTTGCGCGCCGGCGAGAGCTTTCTCGCGCCTGCAGAAGCGGCTCGCCGAGGTGGAGAACCACCTGCAGATGGCGCGGCGCTACTACAACGGCACCGTGCGCGACTACAACACGGTCGTCGAGTCCGTTCCTGCCGAACCTGGTGGCGTCGCTGCTTCGGCTTCACGCTGGCAGGACTTTTTTCAGGTCGAGAGCGCCGCTCGAACGCCGCGGTCCCGCAGGTCAGCGCGATGATGCGGCGGCGCGTCAGCGCGGACCGCCGCGTTTCTGGACCTGGACGCCGCTGCGCTGCGGCGTGCTGGTCGTGCCGGCGGTCGTGCGCCGACGCAGCGAGCGATGGACCGCGTCGCGCCGCGCACCGTCAACGGGCGTGCCCGCGCCAACGGCAGATCCAGCCGGCTGCGTGCCGGAAGCGACCGTCGAGCCGAGCCGACGGAGCCGCGAACGCGTCGTCGACTTACCGGAGTCGACATCGCCGTCGATCGGCGGACGGCTGGCTGATCGTGACCGAGACGATCGCCGTGGTCGCCGACCGGCGACGCGATCCAGCGCGGCATCTACCGCGACTTCCCGACTTTGTACGCCGATCCCGTTCCGCTCGCGGATCGCCGCCGCTGCGATGCCGCGCCACCGGTCGGTTTCGAGGTCGTCTCCGCGTCGCAGCGCGACGGCCAGGCCCGAGCCGCATCACACGCGAGGCGCTCGACAACGGGACGTGCGCGTCTACATCGGCCAGACGCCAACACGACGCATCGAGCCGGGACCGTATACCTACCACGCTGACCGTACCGGACCGACCACGCAGCTAGGATTCTTTTCCGATCACGACCAGCTGTACTGGAACGTCACCGGCAACGGCTGGGCGTTTCCGATCGACTCGTGCCGTCGGCCGAACGTCGTCGCTGCCGCCCGGCGTTCCGCTCGAGGGCGTGATCGCGCTCGAGGGCTACACCCGGCTCGCAAGGATCCGACCGGAGACGCGCACCTCGGCGACCGCCGTCGACCAGCGCAGACCGGCACGCCTGCGCGTTCCGCGGCCATCGCGCACCGCTCGGCAACTACGAGGGGCTCACCATCGTGGCCGGATTCCCGAAAGGCTACGTCCACGAGCCGACCTGCGACGGAGCGCCGCGACTCGATGCTGATCAGCAGCGAATCCGGATCACTGGTCGTCGGCGCGGGCCTCGGGCTCCGTGCTGCTACGCCTACTACGTCGTGGCCTGGATGCGGTTCGGGCGCGACCCGCGCCGCGGCACGATCATCCCGCTCTTCGAAGCTGCCGCTCGGGCTCGCCGACGCGGCGGCCTGCCGCTACCTGTCGCGGCATGGGCATACGACGAGCGCTGCTTCACCGCCGGCACTGGTCGGCTTGGCTGCCAAGGGCTGGGCCCGCATCGCCGAGCGGACGGCGGGACGTACACGCTGACGCGCGTCACGAGCGGCACACGTGGCTGCACTGGTTTCGCCCCGCGAGCGGCGGGCTCAAACAGGCGTTGCTCAACGAGCCGGAGATCGAGTTCGAGCAGAAGCCAATCATTCCAAGATCAGCGCCGGCGATCCGCAGCCTGCGCCAGGCGCCTGACGGGCGAGTACGACGGCAAGATGTTCCGCCACAACCGCAACTGGCTGATCCCGGCGTCGGTGCTCCGTGCTGGCGTCATCCTCGTCGCCGGATTTTCCGGTCCGGTGCAGAACTCGTTCCTGTTCGGCTTCATGCTGGTGCTGGCTGAGCGGCTGGACCTTCGCCTGCTTCATCCGTCGGCAGGGTGTGAGCAGCTTGCGCGATCTGACGCGTCCGGCGCTGGGGTGTTCGCCTCGCAGTCGGCGCCGGAATCGCGCCCTGTCTCTGCTGGCGTTCGCGATCCCTGTTTCTGCTCGGCGAGGCCTTCGCGCCTATCGCTGCTGGTCTCGCGCCACGCGCTCGCTGATGGTACTGGCGCCGCTCTGGTCATCCCGGTCGGCGCTCGACTGGCTCTTCTACTACCTGCTCAGTGCGCCCACTGACGCTCGCGGTCGCGCAAGGTGATGGACCAGATCGAAGGCTTCAAGATGTACCTGTCCGCCGCCGAGGGGCGCCGAGCTGGCGCGTGCCGCGCCGGCGAAGACACGCAGCTTTACTGAGCGATTGTTGCCGTACGCGATCGCGCTCGAGCGTGGAGAACGAGCGGGCGATGTCAGTTCAACGACGTGCCTCGCGCGCGCCGCCAGAGCGATGAGCAGGGCTACCGCCCCGTCTGGTACAGCGGCAACTCCTTCAATCGCTACGGCTCGACGAACTTCGCCTCGGCGCTCAGCTCCTCGTCATGCTGCGCAGCAGCGTCGCCTCATCGTCGACCGCACCCGGATCGAGCAGCGGCGGTGGCGGCGGCGGTCGGCGGGCGGCGGCGGCGGTGGCTGCGGCGAGGCGGCGGTCGCCGCGGCGGCGTGAGGCCGGCGGCGCGTCGTAGACGGGAACTTCTCCGCGTTCTCCGCCTCCGCGGTGAAAATCAGAATTTGCATCTCGCGCACGTCCGACGCGACGCTGCATCCGCGCTGCCGCGTCGCGCGCCGCACGTCGTCGAGCAATACGTAACTGAACGAAGTACATC
>ERZ1370068.5585-contig-4604_pt1 | contig 71775 bp, 86 predicted proteins | sample MGYA00561227_ERZ1370068 | MGnify/ENA primary metagenome ERZ1370068 (study PRJEB38410, sample SAMEA6850437) | metagenome | study: Metagenomic assessment of the ecological functions of the soil: analysis of the soil microbiota associated with the... | reverse complement strand
TGTACTTCGTTCAGTTACGTATTGCTGATAGAAGATGTTGAGCTCGCGGCGCGGCACATACTCCTCGAGGCTCATCACGTCGGGAACCAGCGCGAGGTAGGCCTCGATCGCCTTCAGACAGCGCTCGCGGCTCGACTCGCTCGGCGGGGCGCCCAGCAGCAGGTAGCTGTAGAGCCCATAGCCGGCCGCCTCGGACCGGCCGGCCGCGAGGAAAGCCCCGCCTGTCTCTCGTGAGGATCCCCGTCCCTGGACATCCCGCCTGACGGTGACGCGCATCCGGCACTCACTGGATGTGCTCTCCCCATCGCCGGCCTTCACGGTCGCGGCGAAGGTACCCGTGCCCAGCTCGGCCAAGCTCCAGCGCGCTCCCGCGCCGCGGCCCTCGATTCGCCCGCCCGTGGCCGCCCAGGTGTAGCCGAGCGCGCGCCCGGAGGGCGACTGCGCCCACGCCCTGAGGATCACCGTTCCCCCGAGCGGAACCGTCGGGGTCTCGGTGCTGCAGGTGAGAGCGAGAGGCTCTGCCGCATGCCCGACGCCAGTACCCCCAGGGCTCGGCGGCAAAAGGGCGAGCAGACCCGCCGATGCCGTCAGGGCCGCTCTACGAATGAGGCTCATCGCCTCCCCGCGTCTTGCCGAGCCTGGACACAATCCACTTGAGGCCGAAGACGAGGGCGGCGCAGGCAGCCACGACGATCACCGTCTCCGCCGGTGTGAGGGGCGTCGAGGGATTCGAGATGTAAACCGCCGTCCACACCACGAGCGACAGGACGGCGATCGCGACCAGCAACGCTCCGGTAATTGCGACCCAAGATTTCTTCGCAGGTTGTCGCGTTGGCGCCGCTGAATCGGTCTTTGTGCCGGACGGCGTGTCATTGCGAGTGACCAGACCTAACCGCTTGACTAGCTCCTGAACATCGGATTCCCACCGGTTGTGGCTAAGCTCGAATCCATTGCGGTACGCCAGGTCGCTGAGATCTTCCGGCAATTGTTCTACAGTGGGCATGTGCGCGCCGTGTAGCAGCAGCGGTGTGACCGGAATATTCCGCTTGAGAGCGGCCGCAATCTCCATGCGTACGAAATCGCCGGGATTGTCGAGGCGGCGCCGTCCTGACGTGTCCTTGCCATCAAGCCAGTCCCGTCCGATCAATGCCAACATCACATCACACGTCGCCAGCCGTTCCTGAAGGACCTGGCGGAAGTCCCGTCCTAAGCCAATGCTGTCCACATCCATAAACACCGAGTCCCGTCCCAGCCTGGCCACAAGATCCTGGAACAACGCCCTGGCTTGACCCTCGCTATCTTCCCTTCGGTAACTGATGAAAACTGAACCCACAGAAATCTCCTAACTTTTCGCCCTATGCCAAATGAATTTGCGGAACCTTTAAGTCTACCCTTTGCTCTTCACTAAAGACTCCGGGGCGGGCAGGCGCTCCAGGTTTATGTCGCCATACCAATGATTTGGCGAATGAGCTGAGGCAACTGTAGCACCCTCCGGCGGCGCGGGCGCCCCGTCCGTGGGCCCCATCCCCGTGACAAGAGGTGCCAGACTCGGGCACCGGCCGCCCCAGGAGCCGACGGCACTGCCTCGAGTTGCTCGATCAATCGTACGGCGGCCCGTCTGACCTCCGTCCTCAGTAGCCTCCGCCCAGCTTGCGGTGGTCCCAGCTCGCCACCGGCGCGGGAGGACCTTGAGCACCACCCGCTTCGGCGCGCTCGCGCGCAGAATCACGAGCTTCCGCTACGGCTAAAAGCGAGGATCTTGATCGCAGACGATTGGCAGCTTATCGGCGCTCTATGGCCATCAGGCGGCCCCACGCTTGACGTCCACGCCCTCCGGCGGCGGGCACCCACTCGTGGCCCTCGTTCCCGTGACATAACCTCCCAGACTCGGACGCCGGCCGCCTCAGGAGCCGACGGCACCATCGGAACTTTCGGCGATGCTGAAAATACAATCACCGGCCCGCACACTGTAGTCCCCCTGGCCGACGGGTTGAGGTGTTCCCGCTCCTAGCGTTGGCGGCGTGTGGCATGCTTCAACCCGGCCGGGAACGTAAAAGTCAGCACTCGGTCTGTCGCCAAATGGTGTTACTGGGAGTCGGACCCCTGCTCCTTCAAGATCTGCTGCGCCCTGAGGAGCCTGGGCGAGCCCAGCAGCTCAAGGAATCTGTTCCGTCACCTGCCCAGGGTTCACTACCGTGATGACACCTCCCCACATACACATGAGCGTGTGAGTATTGTCCAGAGCCGGCATATTCCCGAGGAGCACCGTTGGTGTACCGGTGATCCACGGAGCAGTTAGTCACGGGGATGCACGGCATCGGCGTCAATACGCCCAGCGCTGCTGCGGTAGCCGCGGCAACGGCAGGATTGCTCGGGGGTTATGCACATACCGAACGGCATGATGTTGACCATCGGTACGTGATCCATGATATTGGCCGCTGGCATGTTACTGGTCAGCGTTCGATTGATTGGCAGGACGTTGAGCGTGCTGGGTGCCACACCGAAGGTGCACATTAGGTGGCGCCCGAACAGACATGCATTGGCATTTGAGTGACCTCCTCTTCGCTTGAGGAACCCGAAGTGGCAAACTCGCCCTTTTCCCGTCATCTGACGATGAAGCGAGCGCCGTCGAAAGGGTAGCACAGACGCCCGCCAACACTTTAATCGCCGGCTTGGTCTTCGCGGTTCACTGGCCAGTCAGTGGGCGGTTCATTTCTCGTGTATATAGAGATGAGCTCAGACTTCCGTCCCCCAGTTGGGGTAGCCGGGATGCGATCCTCCACGCAAAGGCGTAGTCGAACGCCTTTTGGTACCACCGGGTCTGCTCCATGAGGGTCTTCTATTTGCTCCAGCGCTCACCCTGTTCGACAGAGATCGAGAACGGGCCGCAGAACAACCCTGAAGAAAATTCCGGGCGGGCTACAGACTGGGAGCTTCTTCCTCCTGAGTCCCCACAGGGCGTAAGCGCATAGAGTACCTGTGGAGCGTACGGCGCCCCCAGGTGGTTACGTCCGTTCGAAGGGACCGCGCTCCGGAGGGTATGGCCCTTCTGCGGTGTATCGTCGCTATTGACTCTAAGCGGAACTCCGCCGTGGCCTGGGCCGCCCTGTGCGCCGGGTATTCGACCTCGACGTTCTCGCCTGCACCCGCTGTGGCGGCCGGTTGCGGGTCATTGCCGCCCGCCGTGCCCCGGTGACGCGCGCCGGCTCAGGTCCGAGGCTGGGGATCCGGCAGGGCCGGCCGCATGTCGCCCACTCAGGTCGTGCGGTGAGGGGCCCGGGGACCGACCTTTGTCCGTCTCATACGCTTTTGCGGCGCCAGAAGGCGATTTTGCTCAAGAACCCCAAATTGCCGAGCTCGGCCAGGTCGACGTTGGCCTCGCCCGAGCCCGGCCGACCGGGAGTTCCCTCCACGACGCGAGCGTCACCCCGTTCCACACCTGCTTGCTTGAGCGCAGCCAAAACCAAGGAAGCCCGCCACGAGGGCTTCGCCAGACCTGTAGGAGTTGGACGCCCGCGAGCTGGTACTGGAGATTTTCCGGCATCGCGGTCACCTGAATCTCGATTGGGATGATGGGCTTCTTGGCCTCCACGGCGAGGTCGATCTCGCGGCGAACGTTGTCCGAGCGCGCCGAGTTGGGTGAGAGGAGCAGGATGAGCGCCTGCGCCTCTTTTATCGAGCGCACGATCGTCGCATTCCATTGCTGGCCACCGCGGATGCCCGCTCGGTCGATCCAGACCCGGTAGCCGAACTTCTCAAGATTCGCGACCCAGTCGTCGGCCTGCTGGGCGTCGCCCCGTGAGTAGCTCAGGAAGATGCTCATGGTCCCCTCGCTGCGTCGGTGGCTGCGACAATGGCTCGCATCAGCGTTACACGCCGAGTATTCGCTTTTGCTCCTCAAACAGCCGAAGCATAGACTGAGCGGCCTGCAGGTTTTTCGGTCGGCCAGGATGGGCATGCTAAACGTGTTCCTTAGTGAAGAAGGCGCAACCTGATTTGGTGAAGCGATAGTAGAACCGCGTCACGAGCGGATAAGGTAGATGCCACACTGCAACTACTAGTATGCCAAGGATGATAGAGACCAAGGCGGCCGGCGTGACGCTACCCATCATCACGCCATTCGCAGCGAGACCAATCCCAGAAGACAGCGACGGGTTAGCAGATAGAAAACAATCGTTACCCAAAGGCCAACCCTCGAAGGCTGGTGGAAGTAGGCGACGTCGACCGCCTTGAGGAAGCAGAAGGTTAAGTCGAGCCGGCCCGAGGCATTCACTACCAGGCCATGGATCCGGGCATTCGTGATGCACCAAAAGCTGTGCTCGGGAAAGATCCACCTCGAGTCCACCAAGGTAACCGGCATCAATCACCGTCTCATTGCGTCCGAGAAAGCCCAGGAAGAGCTGTCGCACCGCCTGGGGATCGTTTCTCTTGGCCTTCTGATAAACATCGCCTAGTTCAACACGGCCTCGGCCGGAGGCCTCTTGCGCGCTAGACCCGGGCTCGAGTTGACTCAGTTGCGGAGGTCCCGACCGCGATGGGACAAGAGCACCGGAGACGGCAACGAGACTCAAACGGTAGGCCAATGCGCACGGATTGCCCCGGCTCCCAACGCGACTGGACGACCTGCTTGCCGTCGAGGATGGTCCCATTGGTACTGCCCGCGTCCTTGATGATGACGGTGCCGTTCTCCATGTAGATCTCGGCGTGCAGCCTGGACACGCCTGAGTCCGTCAGCTGGATGTCGACGCCGGTCTCCCTGCCGACCGTGGCGCTCTCGCCCTCGCTGAGATAGGCGCTACCCGAGCTCGAGGGATCGGACGAACCCTCTTTGAGCCATTGCAACTGGACACTCATTGACGTCCTCCCTGACGTAGCGGGATTGACGAGATACTCACCTCGACCCACCCGGGAAGTCAAAGACCGGGTGCCGGTAACGTGGTTGCCCGGCTGCGATGCTGGGCCTGCCGCCTGCGCTCTGAATCTTCAGTCGCGACGCGTTGCCGAACATGCACCTGTGATTCGACGTGATTCACACCGGGCCGCCCTGATGCGCCAGGCTATCCACGCTCGTCGGCCCCGCCCGGGCGGCCGTGCGCCGCTTGGCCCCACCCCACCCCGCCGCACTCCGTACCCCGCGACGCGGTCCCTCTCTTGACGCTGCCCCTGCCCGGCGCAGCGCCCTCCGGCTCGCGGCCCACCTCCGCGCGCGCGTCTTGACCAGGGGCCGTGGCGGCTAAGGCGGCTAACGTCAGAGGCCGATCGCGGCGCTGAAAGCTCTCGCCCCAGTGACGCGCACAGGCCCGGGTCCCGGTTGGAGTCCGCAAAGCGGCCGCATGTCGCCCAGCCGGGTCGGTGAGGAGCAGAGGCAGCAGCCCTTGTCCGTCCTATGCGCCCGCTGAGAAAAGATCGTGGGGCGGCTTTCATAGGCGCCGGTCTTGAAGTCCGGCGCTTGACTGCCACGCGGTCGCCGGCGCAAGCTCGCAATTGCGTCTGTCGGCGGCAAGTCGGAGGACATCCTGGAAAGGAGGCACACGCGATGGCACATCGACTGGGAACGTTGTCGGAGAAGTACGAGACCGGAGGCCGGGCCCAGGACCGTGTCCTCGGGCGCCGGCGATGCCGGGGCGTCTCATACGGATCGTACCAGATGACGAGCCGGGGCGGCGGAACGGTCGCGCTGTTCGTCGCCGACCCGGCTTTCCGGTGGCGCGGCGACTTCGCCGGCCTCGCCCCGGGTACGGCGGACTTCACGGCCAAATGGAAGGCCATCGCCGACGCGGAGCCCGACCCGTTCAGGATGCGCAGCACGACTATCGAACGCACCCACTTCGATCCGCTGGTGGCCAAGACGAAGGCCGGCGGGGGCCCGGACGTGACCACCAGGTCGGGCGCCCTCCAGGACGTCGTCTGGTCCACAGCCGTCCAGCACGGGCCGAATACGCCGGTCGTCGACCGCGCGCTCGCCGCGATGAAGGGCCGAGGCGTCCTCGTCGGCAATCCAGCATTCGACGAGAGCGCTGATCAGAAGCGATCTATGCTGAGCGGGGCCGGAAGAACGACGCGGGCGCCCTCGTCTACTTCTCGCACAACTCCGCTGACGTCCAGACCGGCGTCGCTAAGCGGTTCGTAAACGAGCAGCGGGACGCCCTCGCGATGCTGGCCCAGGCGTGACGTCCGCGCACGCGCGCCCCGCTCGGGGTCCGCGCGTCGTCGCGGCGGCTCTGATGCTGGCGCTCCTCGCCGCAGGCTGCCGGGACAAGATGCGCGGCGCCGCGCTCGGCTGACGTTGCAGGAAAATACGTCCGCCCAGGGAAAGCACCTCGACCCTCGAGGTTCACGCGGACGGAGATCGTTACGTGGCCGTCCTCTCTGGCGGCGGGTCGGCTGCGGCAGGCGCTGCGACACCGGCCGATTGCTACGTGAGGGCGGTGGGCTCAATACGGGGCGACACGCTGGTCGCGCGCTTCACCACAGTCGAGACGACCGTTTTCTCCTATGATGCGGCGCAGGCGGAACGCGAGAAGCGCACGGTCACGATCCGTTTCGCCGCGGGCGACGCCGATGTCCTCTCCGCGGACACCGCGGGCTACTGTGGACTGGGAGCCACCTTCCTCGGGCACTATCGCCGCGTTCGCGAACACTAACGGCCGACGGCCCCATCCCCGTGCCCCGCGGCTCGGTCCGTCTCTCGACGCCGCTCCTGCTCCCCGGCGGCGCCTCCCGGCCCCGCGACGACACCCCTCCGCTCGTGTCTTGACCAGGAGGCCGCGGCGGCTCAGAATAGCTCCCGTGAGAGGACGATCGCGGTGCTGACGCTCGCCTTCACCCCGGTGACGCGCCGTAGCGCCGGCACCCCGGCTGAGGATCGGCAGGGCCGGCCGCCTGTCACCCGCCCGGGTCGCGCGGTGGGGAGCCGAGGGCGGCAGCCTTTGTCCGTCTTGCGCTCGCGTCTTACCGGATGGGATGGGACTATACTTGCTTCTCGATGATGTTTGAAACGCAGGAGGTGAAACATGCGGCGGTCCGATATGGAAACTCTCCCTCATAGTCGTGCAATCGGCAGTCTGGCGACCAAAGAGCCGCGAAACGAGCGAACATTGCTGGCGGAACCGCAGCCAGTGGCGGGATCTCTGACTGCTGGACATCTGGCGCGGGAAACTTTTGGCGACCCGGCAACATTCGTCGCACCTCCGGGTTCTGTTAGCACGTCATCACTGCTCCAGCTGCAGCGGCAACAAGGTAACCGGTTTGTCCAGCGTGTGGTAGCCGCGGCCACGAGGGTAGAAGGGGAAGGCAATTTGATACCCGACGTAGAGCGGGCCATTGAAAGCAGCCGGGGTGGCGGACAGTCACTGGATAGCGGTGTCAAAGCGTCCATGGGACAGGCGCTTAACGCCGATTTCAGCGGCGTGCGCGTGCACACCGATGCGGGTGCCGACGGTTTGAATCAATCACTCCAGCGCGCGCGCCTTCACGACTGGACACGACATCTACTTCCGGCAGGGGGAATACAATCCGGCGAGCTCCGGTGGGCGTGAGCTGCTAGCGCATGAATTGACCCATGTTCTGCAACAGAATCCGGACAGAGTCCAAACCAAATCCGATGACGATGGCATTCACCCAAGTTGTGCTTGCGGAGGTGCGGCCGCTGGGCCGCAGATGAAACTTTCCATCAGCCAGCCGAGCGACCTATACGAGCAGGAGGCGGATCGGGTCGCTCACGCGGTGATGCACCAGGAACAGCAGAGCAACGGTGGGTCGTCCCACGCACAGGCGATTAACCGACAAATGCCTGAAGAAGATAAGGACAAGTTGCAAGGCAAGTATCGCGATGATGACATTCGGCGCCAGATGGAAGAAGATAAGAGACCAACTGCAAGGTAAATATCTTCCCGAACAGGTTCGGCGGCAAGTAAAGGAAGAGGACGAGAAGAAAGTTTTAGGGACATAGAGTCCGGGGCGCACCGATCGATCCCGGTCCCGATGCCGCCGGATCGGTCCGCCCCAGGGATCCGAGGGGTTCATGAACGCGACCAAGGACTTCCCTTCCACGAGGTGATCCCATGACGTGGCTCACATTCCTGGTGGTCGTCGGTCTCGCTCTCATGCCGTCGGTGTCCATGGTGGCGGCGCAAACCGAGGCGCTCCGTATCCGATCCTTCTTCGTCAATTCCCCCGGCGAACTCACCGCCGTCGTCGAATTCCCACCCGGCGCAACACCCAAATCGACGGACTTCCGCCTTCTGATCGACGACCGCCAAGTCGCCTCCGCCCGGGAGACGCCGGATCAACGATTGAATCTCATGTTTCTCGTCGACGTGAGCGGCTCGATGCGGGGCGCGCCCCTGAACGATATCAAGAGCGCGCTCCCAAGTTCCTGAAAACGACGCGCCCTCAAGATCAGTTCGCTCTCACACTCTTTGCCGACGAGGACAGGCTCGAGTCCTCATTCGAGCAGCCGCGGGACAAGTTCGAGGCCGCACTGGAAAAGGCGCAGCCTCGAGGCAAACAGACGAAACTCTATCGGGCTCTCTACAACACGCTCAAACAGGGCTTCAAGGACGATCCGGCGATACGGCCAATCATTGTCGTCCTCACCGACGGCCAAGACGAAGGCAGCGATGTGAGGTTCGACGACGTCGTCGCCGAGTCCAGGGCCAGACTCGTTCCGATCTACGCCGTATTCCGAGGGAAAATCGACGCGAAACCATTCCAAGACGTGCTTTCCGGCCTGGGCTATACGGCCAACGGCACTTATTTCCCCACCCGCAGTGAGAACGAGATCGCGATTGCCCTCGATCGGATCTATCGCCTCGAAACCAGCTCGGCGACCGTCCGTTTCTCCTATAACGCGGACCCCACTGGACTCGCCACCCAGAACGCGGCGATCGAACTCCGACGTTCGAACGGATCCGCCTTGCGAGCCAACCTTTCAGAAAAGATGATCCCCGCGCTCCGTGCGACGACCTGGCCGCCTAAGAATTGGCCAGTGATCCTCCTGCTGGTCCTCTTGGCCTTGCTGATCGCCGGTGGCGCAATCTGGCTCTGGCGTCGTCGCCCGGAGCCCATACCAGAAAAACCCGCAGAGCCCATGCCACCCGTGCCTGTCGAAATTGAGCCGGCAAACGACCTACCGTCCCCTCGCTCCCGCGGCGAGACCCGGATCATCGGCCAGTATTTTCCCCTCCGACCGGCGGTCGGCCGGCCGCTCTCCTCCGCGGCATCGCCGGCCCCGCGGCAGGGCAGGAGTACGCCATGGAACGAGAACTCTTCTCCATCGGCGCCAACGCCGCCAGCGATCTGCAGCTTGCTGAAGACGAGTACGTATCCGGCGAGCATGCGTACCTCCGTTACGAGCAAGGGAGCCTCTTCATTTTCGACAAGGCCTCGAGAAACGGCACCCTCGTCAACGACAGCAAGGTGCCGGCGAACGGTATGGTGCTTCGGCCCGGCGACCGCGTGACCCTCGGCCTCTCCACATTTTCGGTCGTGATGCCCGAGCGGTAAACGTCGCGAAGATCAGCGTGTCGGAGGACCAGATGAGGGCCAACAGTGCCGCGCCCACCGCGACGAGCACGGCCACGCCGATTTTTCTAGCCGATGAGGGCTGATTGACCGAACCGTCGCCGGCGCCACCACCGCCCCCGCCGCCGTCCACGGATTTCCCGACCTGATCCAGTAACCTCACGAATTCCTGACAGCCCGGAAGCCGGTCATCCGGGGCTTTCGCCAGCGCCTTCATGATGATCTCGTCGAGATCGGCAGGAATACTCGGCACTCGGCGTCGCGGGCTGACGGGTTGCTGCTTGACATGCGCCTGCTGCAACGCGAAGTCGTTATTACCCACACCGTCCTCGTTCTTCACGAAGGGCGGGCGTCCCGTCAAGAGTTCGTAGAAGAGACACCCCACGCTGTACACGTCACTTCTGTGATCGATGGTTCTCGGATGAGTGATCTGCTCGGGGCTCATGTACGACAACGTACCGACGGTGACGCCGGTCCGAGTTCGGCGCTGCTCGCCCATGGCGATGGCGATGCCGAAGTCGAACAGCCATACCCACCCGCGACGATCCACCAGGACATTGGAGGGCTTCACGTCTCGATGCACGATTCCATGTCGGTGGGCATAGTCAAGCGCCTCCAGGACGCTTCTGACGATGCCGATGGCCTCCTCGACGTCCAATCGGTGGACGGGCCGATCCTCGAGCACCTTGTCGAGCGAGAGCCCTCGATCAGCTTCATCACGATGCAGATCGACGCCACCCTCGGCGAACACGTCGGGGACGGGGACGATGTTGGGGTGTTGCAGCCGCTGGTGTCGCCGGGCCTCGTCCCGGATTCTGATCCGGAATTCCGGTCTGCGATCAAATCGTTGGCCACCGCCTTGATCGCCACGAACTGATTCTGCCGGGTGTCGAGGGCGCCATACACTGCCCATCCCTCCTTGGGCAATGAGATCTTGATGACGTAGTGCCGAAGCCGCGAACCGCGCTGTATGCTCACGATCGCGCGCCCGACCGTCGCGCAGGTCAACCCGGCGGGGCGCTACGCTGTCGTCGAACATCTCCTCTCGGGAACGCTCCTCAATACCCGAACTCGACGGCAATCAATGAAACCGCCGTCCGTCGGGTACCCTTCAACCAGAGCGCCAGCGTGTGATGCTCGGGATTCAGCTCCGTTTTCTCCGCGCTGACCTCGTAGGTCTCGAAATACGGTTCCTTGCGGACGATCTTCTTGTCGACAAGAACGTCTCTGATGTGCTCCCGCGTCTTCGGATCCCATCCGCCGCGCATCAGCAGGAGGGAGATCTCCCCTTTGTTCTCCATTCCGGCGATGCGGAACCGGGTGATGTGGGTGACGCTCGGTGGAATGGGAATGGCCATGGTGCCAGCCGCGCCCGGTCCCGGTCGCCAGCCTCCTTGGGGTCGGGCGACAGCGCTTCCAGTGGCCCCCACCCGGAAGGCCGGCAGCCCCGCCTCGGTCCCCTCTTCCGGGCCCTCCACCATCGGCGCGGGCCGGAAGGGTGATCTGAACCAACCCCGCCGTAAGTCCTCGTGAAGCTGGGCGGCGGTGATCGAGCCGACGGCCAGCCTCGCGTATTTCGTCTCCGTGTAGTCGATGGTCGCTTCGTCGACCTTACCCTGATCATCCAGGGTGATGGTCGCGAGCACCAGGCCGCTCGAATCGTGGCCCGCGGTCAGGGTGGCAAAACAGTCCACGTGGTTGGCGTGCTTGTCGCCCGCCGGCGCCTCCTCGTAGGCCAGGCAGACGTGGAGCCGATCGCGGGGCCGAAAATCGCTCAGGTCGATCACGCTCGACTCGTCCAGGCGGATGTCATTGCCTTTTCGTCGATCGCGGCGCCCGCCGCAATACGCACCGAACGGTCGTGGGCGGGCGTCACCGCGAGCCCCGCACGACCCCCAATCCCAAGAGAGTCGGCTGTGGTGCTGGCGCGCGCGTACGTGATACTCCTGCTCGGCGAGGAAATCCTTGGCAAGCAACAGCTGGCCGTCGTAGTACGTGGGCCGCTTACCAACGGGCACCCTGATTTTGTTCATCGTCTCCCTCTGCTCAGGCTCGTCGCTGTCACCTTTGAGGTGTGCACCGCTCTCGCCGCTCCCCTACCTATCGGTCAGCGACGCAACCAGTTCGAGATCGTACGTCGTGTGGGCCGGCTTGGCCAGATCGATGACCTGCCGGATCCGCTCCCGCCAGTCGGTCCGACCGCCGGCGGTGTCCGGCATCCGAATCGTCACCTTGAACCAAAATGGCCGATCCTCTGCCAGCCATGCATCCACGCCCGACCCGGGCCTGACCGAGAACCAGCCCCCGGAATTGTCGATCCTCGACGCCGATGTCGGCGTCGTCGGGCAAGTAGAATCGGAGAAGCTCCGTCACGTAGTGCCCCGTCCCGCGCCGCGCGTACAGGGCACGATGTGACCGATGAGCCGGCGTCGCCCCTCGAGAGAGGGCGCCGGGGTCGCTCAAGGCCACCCACTGCGCCAGCCACGGCAACAACGCGTCGCGGCGTTCCGACAACCATGCCGGCAGTTCCTGCGGTGTGACGTCGAACAACATAGCGATCCGGGCGATCTGTACTTCAAGGGCCCTCTCATGAGGTTCACAAAGTATAGCCTCAAAGGCGCCCAGCAGCTGACGTAAGGCCGCCGACGCGTGATACACGCCGGGCAACTGGGACAGCAATCGATCCTTCGCCATCCAACGGCGCGCCTCGCGACCGGTCGGCGGCCGCGCGGCGCGCCCGCCGACCGATCGTGGTCGCCGCCCGCGTGCTCCGTGTGAGCGGCCGGATTCGCGGGTTTCTGGCGCACGCCGCTCGCGTCCTTGGCCGGCCGACGCCCCGGCTCGACTCCAGAGCCCCCCGCGAACTCTCGGCGATCGAAAAGTCCTCGACCCGCGAGGCGATGCGGACCAGCTCGTACGGTCGCAACGCGATCCCAATCACTTTCCCAGCCGAATCGACCAGCACCCGATCTCGCCCATGCTCGGGTCGCGCGCTCAGCCACGAATCGACCCCGACCCTCGAGCGGCCGACTTTGATGCCTATCGGCGTGCCCTCGGTGGACGCCTCCCCGGGTCGACAGCTCGATCACGTCGACGTCGTCGACATAGTCGACGCCGTCGATCAATTCCAGCTGCTCATAGACCTCGGACAGATACAGCGCGCGACCGAATGGCCATCCTTTCCCCTCGGATCCACCGCCTTCGCGCCCCCGCCGGACCATGGGCTCCAGAACTCCCGCAGGGTCGTGAGTGCCGTTTCTCGCGCCGTCCGTGCGAAGCTCCTCGGCGGCGTCGATTCGCATATGGATCCGCGCGCCGAGCCTGATCCACAGAAAGAATGGCTCCACCACGTGCAGTCTCGTGGCGAGCAACCGGCGGGGCTCGAGATAGTCGCGCACCTGGGACAGCAGCGCCGGGACGGCGTCCGCAGGCACTCCGTCAGCCGGCACGCCGACGACGCTGACGTGGCCGGGGGCGTCCCGGTCACGGCCCGCGTCGTCCGACAGCTCCAGGTTTCGGCGTACGAAGGATCGCGCCCTGACGATCTGGCCCTCGGTCGGGTTGTCGCGCGGTGGCGTCTCGGGCCAGGTAGGTCATAGTCCTCCGCGGTCACGGCCCGCTGCGGACGCCGCAGATCGCGCACGGCCTGCCGCAGGTCCCGATCGACCTCCTCCGCGGACAGCGCGGCCCACTCGCTCGCGTCATACCGTTCGACGCCTGACAGCAGCTGCAGGAAACGGATTCTCGTCTCTTTGGAGACCCGGTTGAGCCGGTAGATGAAATGCTCCGCAAAGTACGCGAGCAGCTCGATGACGGTGATGCCGGGGTCCGATGGATTGTAGTTCGTCCAGTCCGGCGCGCTACCGCGGCAGCATCGCGAGCGCTTCCTCGACCAGATCGCCGTAGGTCCGGTTGTCCAGGTTCGGTACGTTCAGGGGCATGCCGGTCAGCGGTTCGGATCAGCTCTCGAGCTGAATCCGATGCTCTCCTGATGAGATCACGAAGCGCTTGGTCTCGAGCGTTCCCGGCTCCTCCTCCTCCAAGCGAAAGCGCAGCGATCGGACGTAGTCCACGCCGTCCACGTCTTCCAGCTGGGCGTACAGATCCGACTCGTGTGGGGACTCGCCGATCCCCCAACCACGGCGCTGCTCACCGCCCGTCACCGGATGCAGGAACTGCGTCAGTCGTTCGCTACAGCGGACCTGCACGCCGCCGCCGCCGGACGCCTCTCGCGCCACGACCTCGGCCTCGACGCAGACGCGAACGTAGCGGGGGCCAGCACGACGAGACTCACTTCAGGAGCGGAGCGTGCGCTGAGAAAATCGCGGACGCGGCGCAACAGCTCGAGGCTCGGTCGTGGTCGGGCCTCCGCGTCGCGAGGCACCACCACGACGCTCACCGTTCCCGGCCGGACGGTCCCGTCGAGGGAATCGCGCGCCCCGTCCTCACACCCATAACACTTCGCCAGGGCAACCCGCGGCGACGCCAGCTTGGCCAGGTCCTCGTAGTCCTCGGCTGTCACCGCCCGATCCCGGTGGCGCAGGCTGCGGGATCCGCGCTCGGCCAGGGACTCCCAGTCCTCCAGATCCTGTCCCCCGACCGCCGCCTCCAGATTCTTTACCGCATCGACGTACGGGACGGTCGTCCGCAGCTGTCCGATCGTGCCCGGCGGTTGGTTGCCGGCCACGCCGCCTCCCGTTTGATATCGTCGCAGCCGCACGTTGTTGGTCCCCGCGGCGGCACCCGCCCGTTCACGTTGTCGCCGAAGGTGATCTCTCCCGTTTCGCGATTCACCACGAAGTGCCGATCCCCGTGCGTGGACGACGACCAGCTCTCGACCTCTTGCCACGGGACCCACGCGTCGTCGCCCACTCCCTCCTCTTCCCTGACCTCCAGGTGGAGCTCGGTCAGCACTGGGGTTCGCGCGGTGTGAAACGTCTGACCGGGCTTTCCGTTGCTCGATCCCAGCAGCTCGTTCTCCAGGGTCAACGTCTGCGTGGCCATCACCGTATTCAGCGCCATCCGGGTCGTTTCCGGGATGCACCCGAACTCGCCCCCGACCACAGCACCCGCACCCAGTACAGATCGCGGCCGAGCGTCGTCTGCGGCCAGGGCATGGCGTCATTGCCCGCCCGGACGGTTACCACGCCCGGCACCGTCAAGGAGGCCGTCGTATCGCTCACCGTGGCATCCAACCAATCGCTACCATTCCAGTACTGCCACGTCAGGCGCGGCCCTTGACCGACGGCATCGGATAGATAGGCCGGGCCCGTCCGGGTGACCCGCACGTGACAGTAGAGATCGATCGCGCGCTCTGCGAGCGCGTTGACCACCGATCAACACGACCCGTAACCCCGGCCCGGCCTCCGCCTCGAGGACCTTCTCGATCAGCTCCAAGAAGCGAGTCGACACGTGGGTCCGCACCCCTCGTTGGGAACCTGCAATCGCACCTCGTTACCGGTGGACTCAACCATGCGAATCGGCTTGATCCATGCGTCGAAGTCCGGCTTCCCGAGCCGCCGCGACAACTCGGCCAGCGCCGCGTCCCACCGCGCGTCCGTGGTGCCGTCACCGGGAACCCGGAAGCCCAGGTACAACGCCGGGTGTGACACGCGCGCGCTCTGAAAGGGCGAAAAGTCGGTGCCGATCTCGATCTCGTCGAGCACGAGGTTGTTGTTGGTCACGACCGCCTCGGGCGCGGAGGGACCCGCGCTTGACCAAGGAGGACACACGGAGGGCCTGAATCGACGGCGGAGCCAGCGTCGACGGAATGCGCCGATAGCTCCGGCATCGGAGAATTCCAGACGCTCGGCGAGGCCGTAGTCGCCGCCGACGAGGCGCGCCGCACCAAGCGTTCTTCTCCGTTGACCGAACCGATCCTCATCGACGCCGGTATGGTGAACAGCACCTGTCCGTTCTTCGGTCAAGGCCCCCGTCTCGTCCCGAACCACCAGCTCCGCCCAGTGGCGGCCGTCCCAATGCTCCCACTTGACCACGGGCTGCCCCGCCTTGGTCACCCGCGGCAACGAGGAATTGCCGCGTCCAGAGGCAGGGTTGGTCAACGTCACGTTGAGCGCGACGCTGCTCCTGGGATTGCCGAACGCGTCGCTGGCCACGTAGAACACGTCGTTGAAACGGGGATGATCTCCAAAGGGATAGAAGTCGCGCGTCAGGTCGAGAGCGCCCGCCGTGGCATAGGCGGCGGCGACGGGACTCTCGTTTACCTGCCACCGGGCCGACACCGCGACGGCACGAATAATCGGCTGATCGGCACGACCCGTGGCATCCGGGGCACCGTGATCGACGGGAAGTGGCTGCCGCAGCCGGCACGCCAGCCAGCGGCCCGGGCGACCGAACAGGTCGTACTCGGGCCATTGGGCCAGAGGACCAAGACGACGTCGCCGGTCTTCGTGAATCCCGAGGTCGAATCCTGCAGTGGTGTGAGCACGACATCGCCGTTGGGCGCGAGAATGCGCCATTCGACGTCGAGCGGGCCCCGGGCCGAGCCGGATCCATCGGACATGCCCAGCCGAATGCTCAGACTGGGACATGCCGGGGTCGCGAAGATCGGATCGTGCCGGAGATAGAACTCATGGAGCGACGGGCGTCCGGGCCAGGAACACGAACTCGCCCGGTCCACCGTCCCGGCGCGAGCGCGCTCTTGTCGGACCAGCAGTCGGCATGCGGATCCAGCGCCGCGACCTTCTCCAGCGTGATGTCGGTCAGCGCGATCTCACCCGTCGTCTCGAAGACCACCGGGGCGCCGTCGCCCGGAGCCGGCGCGCCGGCGACCTTCGTGTGCGCGGGCACAATCACGGTCCCTGCGGCCACCGGCAGCTTCTTCACGAGACTGAACGTCAGCGGGACTTGAGCCGGCAGCGGGGGAGGCGCGAGAGATCCAGGGTGTTCAGAAAGGCCCGATAGGTCTTTTCCGGCACCTGGTTCAGGCGCTCGATGATGACCTCGCAGTACCGGGCGAACACGCGCAGCAATGCCTCGGCCATCGGGTCGTCGCGGCGCGCGTCCACGCCAAGACGCAGCCGGAGATCCCCTCGACCTCGTCGAAGATGTCCTGATCCGACCGGGTATCGAGCCGCGGCGCGCTCAGCCTGTTCACGGGGCAGCCCAGTTGAGATAGAACGGGTACACTAGGTTGTAGCGGCTGTCCGTCATTCGCACCCGGTAGTGGACACCGATCAACAGGACTTCGTCGTGATCATCCGAGCCGACCGCCGTCACGTCGAGCACCTCGATGCGCGGCTCCCAGCGGAGCAGCGCGTCTCGAACGTGGTGTTCGGCCATCCCCAGGGTGGCCGCGCTGTTCGGCGCGAAGACGAGATCGTGGATGGCACACCCGAAGTCCGGACGCATGACACGCTCGCCCAGCGCCGTCCTCAGCACGATCCGAATCCCCTGTTCGACACTCGCTTCGTATTCCGCGACGGCAAATCGCGGGGCACGTTCGTCCTTCGCGACCGGAAAGCTCCACCCCTTGCCCAGGAACTCGGCCATGCCACGCTCCTCTTCAGCCGCCGATGAGCACGGTAGCTTCGCCCTTGGCGATCTTGTTGGGCGGCCCGACCGCTTCCACGATCGTGTCGCCCATGCGGCATGCCTGTAAGCCGTTGATCAGCACCGTCTGCGACCCATCGATCACCACCCCGGACCGTGCGGCGGAATCGGCAGAGGCGTGGCGCAGGTGTGAATGTCGGCGCCACCCGCCATGCTCGTGATCATGCTGCCCATCTGCGCGGCACAGCCGCGGCTTTGGTCGCCTCCTCCGCCGCCTTCGCGGCGGGCAGCCCCAGGCGTTCCGCGCAGCCGCGATGGTCGCCGCCTCCGCCACCTGAATCGCCGTGTCCGACAACCTGCTTGGCCGCTTGCAGTGCGCCGGCCGCCGCCGCCGGAACGCCACGCCAGGCGGGCAAGCTCCCAATCAGCACGTTGGGGCTTCCCGGCCCGGCCCCAAGACGGGGGAGCGGGGTGCACCACGTTGTCCGTGAGTCCTTGCCGCAGGTCGTCCGGCCATCGCCAGAGCCCGTCAGTTGAGGCGGATCATCGCGCCCTTGACCGTGACGACCGCGTTGGCCTTGAGGTCCATGCTCGTGGACGCCTCCACGCTCACCCCCAGCTGTGACTTCATTTCGATGCCGTTGGCCTGCATCGGTCAGCTTGCCGGTGACGGACTTGATCGTGATGTCCGACTTCGCCTCGATGGTGATGGTGTTCGCCGCGCTGTCGATGATGATCTTGTTGCTTCCGGTCCGGTCGATGATCTCGATCGTTTCCCGCCCGCCTTGTCGTTGAAGCGGAGCACGTGACCGCTGCGGGACTTGATCGTGCGGTGGTTGTTCTGCCCGTCGGCGTTGGACTCCGGCGCAGTGTCTTTCCGTTCCACAGACTCCCACGACGAACGGATGGTCGACTTGCCCATGCTCGAAGGCCACCACGACCTCGTCGTCGACCTCGGGCAGAAAAATACGCGCCGCGGTCCTTCCCGGTCATCGGCGCCGCCACCCGCGCCCAGTTGCTCTCCACGTCCTTGCTGAGCCACGGAAACTTCACCTTCACGCGGTGCATGCCGTCGGGGTCCTGATTGTTCGTCACGATGCCCACGACCACTCCGTAGAATCGGTCGTGCGGAGCGACGCGGCGCCACCAGCACGCGCAGCGCCTCGGCGCCGATCATGTCGCATTTCTCCTGACGCCGACCGCGGTACGATACCCTGTGCCTGGACGATAACTGTGCTCGGTGCTCGTCACGTAGTAGGAGCCGCTGAAGCGCCGGCCCACCCCTTCGATCTGCACCAGCACCCCGGCGCGGAGCTTCGGTTCGCCGATGCAAATCCCGTGTCCCTCCACGTAGTTCAGCGCCATCTCGGAGAACCAGCCATGGGCGAGCTGATCCGCCTCGGCCTGGCCGAGGACCGGCACGGCCAACCGCGGTAGCCGCCGGTCCCGGCGAACGCCCGGCGGGTCGTCGCCGGCCCCGAGGCGGAGCCGCCCATCTGGCGTTCATCCCCGACCGCCGACTTCGCCACCACCCCTTCCTTGTCCTTGGCACTCCAGCCCTGCACGGATACCTTCTCGACCTGACCCATCGTGGTGAGACGGGCGTTGAAATCGAGCAGCTCGACGTCGCGGTTCAGGGTGAGGACGGGGCTGCCGTCGCTCTTCCGCGGGCGAAACGACAGAGGTCTTGTCCTTCACGATCAGTTCATAACCGATCCGGCGCGCCCGCTCGCTCAGGAACTCGAAGTCGCTCTGGTTGTGTTGCATCACGTAGTCGAGCGTCACGCGCGTGTCGGTCACGTCCGGGGTCAAACTCCAGTCCGCCGCGATCTGTCCGGCGATCTCGCTGTCCCGCATCTTCAGAAAGTCCGCGTCTTGCGCGGCGACATGAGGCGATGGCGCCGGTCGTAGCCCCTCACGCGTCAGCGTGGGAGCCGCATCACTGGAGAATTGCGGCTCCAGCCCGGTGATCTCGCCGCTGAACAGGGTCTTCATGTTGTCGCGGTAGCCCATGTCGATTTCGACGGCGTTGCCCTCCTTGAATTGAACGTCGTCGATCCAGGTCACCCGCATCGCCTTGTTGTCCCAGCTCAGGAGCGTCAGGGTGAACATCCCGGCTGCGTTCACGTCTTCCAGTACGTGCACCGACACGATGTCCGACGTGGCGTCGAGGGACAGGGCATTGCCGTCGATGCGCAGCTTGACCTCCGGGGCCAGAGTGTCGAAGTCGCGTTGGTTCGTCACGTTTGCGAGCGTCCCGATCGGCTCACCGTGACCGTGGGCAGCTGCAATACCATGCCCGGCTCCAGGTCGAGCGGATCATCGAGGCCGTTGTGTTCGGCGATGGGTCGCCACAGGCCGGGATCGAGATACTCGACCGCCGCGATGCTGCTCAAGGTGTCGCCGCGTCTGACGACCCGTTGCTTGGCCGAGGACTCCGTTTGTTGTTCCCTCTTGCCCCGGGGATTGTCGCGATACTCCTTGAACACGCATTTCGACGTGGCGCGCACCGGCGTCCCGTCCTCCATGAAGAGGGTGTACTCGTGATCCAGCTTCTCCAGGACGCCCTCGAACAACTTCCCCCACTTACCCCACCAGAGTTCACATATCGGCGGTCGACCTTTCGGGCTGACCACGACGAGTGAATCGAGCTTGGCCGTGTACACGGTCACCGGTTCCTTGGGGACACGGTCGGTATCGTAGGTGTCGAACAAGAGATCCAGGTTGAACGTCCGCGGGTCCCCGTTGCCGAATTGCTGCTCCGGGACATCGTGCCCCTTCGCCGGCTGGGGCAGCAGCTTCACGCTCTTGCCGAGAAGGATTTTGTTCGGATTGAAGTGAGCCTCGATTTCTGTGACGCCGCCCTTCGCCTGCTCGCCCGGCTTCGTTTTGATCGTTAGCTTTGCCGGAGTGTCCTTCTTTGCCATGGTTACCGTGTATACCCCCGTCGCTCTTGTTCGATCGTCACTTTGTGCATGAGTTTCTGCCAGGCTCGGTCGACGAGCTCGTCCAGGTCGATTCGCGCGCTCGACGCGTCCGCCTGCGTTCCACCCACACGAGCGCCCACGACAGCCCCGACCGGAGCGCGACCTTCGGCTGATACCGTTGGCGTCGAGGCCGCGGCCTGAACCGAGAACTCGCTCGCTCGCTGAATGGCCGTCACATGGTCTCCGGCGGCCGGGGCGGGGCGGGCGGCCAGCAGCAGCTCGCGCTCACCAGTCGCCGCCGGTAGCGCGGCCTGGCGTGGTGGCCCATCCGCCGGAATCTCAACCGTGCGCAGGGCGGGCCGCGACAGGGTCATGGAGCGCATGGTCGCGATTACCGTCGTCGGACCGGGCGTCTGCGGACGACCGACCGACGCGACCGACGTCACGTCCGAACCCCATCCAAGGGTGACGATCTCCGCTGGAGCCGATGGCCGGCGGCAGGGTGCCGGCGTCCGGCGACTGAGCGGCCGAGTTCGTGCGAATGCCCGGCGACCTGGCGACCAACGCTGGCGCCGTCGGCCATCCCGCGCCGTACCGACTCGCGCTGCGCGCCTGAGCGACGCCCTCCACAGGCGGTCGATCTGGGTGCGCCAGGAACCAGCCCGGCCGGCTTTCCCGATGAGTGGCCAGATGAAGCGTTTCGAACCCTCTCTCGAGGGCCGTCCGTCGAGCGACGGCGCGCTCCACGAGCATGGGCGAACCCCTGCCCATGATGAATGTCGCGACGCCATCAAAGAGTGCGGGTGATCCTGTCCCAGAGGGTGGCGGTGATCCTCGTCCAAGCGTCGTGGTCGGAGCGTGAACGCGACGCGAAACACCGACGCTGGGCATCACCGCAGCCATGGTCGGGTGCTGGCCGCCACCGGCCGTCGACGGGCGCACCTCACGGGCATCCACGAGCCGCCTCGAGTTCGCTGATCGTCGCCTTTCGCTCGATCTGCCCTTCCGCCCTACCGGAAGAGGCGGCGACGTCGAACCGGGGCTTCAGCGGATCGAGCCACGGCGCCGGCTCCCGCACCGGACTCCATCGGGCGCTCGGTCGTCAGGTCGCCCATCCAGCCAGGGAACTGCTCCAGGCCCGCCGAACGACCGGGCACGATGCGAGAGGACGGGACCAGACGTTCGCATGGGGCCGAGCCGCTCGACGCTCGGCCAATTCAATCCGGCCAATGCCACCGCAAAGCGGCGCTCCCCTGATCCCACGCTCACGCCCATGCGGCCGGCCGCCGAGCGCACGATCCGGACCGACCAAGCGAGCCGCCGATCGCGCGACCGGCGAGACCGCCATGCCTTCTCGGACGGTGAGGACGTTCGCGGCGGGGGCTCTGATCGAGGGCGTCCCTCACCCGCCTCGGATCCTTCGGCGGTGCGTGACCACGGATGCCCGTCTGGCCGACCAAAGTCGGCGGCGAAGTCCCGCGTGATCGCAGAGTCAGAGCTGTCGTGTCGTGGCCGGCGGCCGTGCGCTCCGCTCCTGTCGTCACCGGTCGAGGAGTCACAAGACGGTGCGTGAAATGCGTCGCGGCTCCGACGGGCCCGGCCGCGAGGCCGACAGGCACGACTCGGCTGGACACCTCGCCCGGCCCGTCGCCGAGACCCGTGTCGGCGGCGGCCAGCGAACTCGGCGCTTCACTCCGGGCTCCCGTCCACTGCGCCGCGCTGCCTGAGGGACAGCGACGCGTCATGCCTGAAGGGCCAAGGTGCGCGATCCGATCTGTCTCCGGCGGTTGCGGACGTCATCCTACCTGGTTCGAGGAGACCGGCCGGCGGAATCCATGGTTCGGCGGCTGCGCGTGATACCCGCGTGGTCCCGCGATTCATGAAGTCCCTGTGGACCACGATCACGGGCGACGGGTAACGGAAGGCTCGGGCGGTCCGCCGGCGGTCGAACGGCATCGCGCGTGAGCGAGTCGGTCCGCCCGGCTCTCGAGACACTGGAGTCAACGGCGTCTCGGCGCGTGTCGCGCCCGAGGTTCGCCACGACACCGCCGGAGTCGCCTCCGCGTTCCGGCGTCAGCGCCATCGCCGGCGTAGCCCCGCCACCCCGGCCGCGTAATCCATCAATCCCGGCGCCACGTTCGGTCCTTGCCCGGTCGAATGGCTCGCCGACACTCGCAATGTTTCGGCGGGCCGTCGCGGCGCCGCGCGCTCCAGCAATGGCCCCCGTGGCCACGGGCTAGCGTGAACACCGAGAACCCGTCTCAGCAACCACGCGGAGCCCACGTCGGCGGTGTTGTCGGCCCACGTCGGCGCTCCCGCCGCCTCCGGGGATCGCCCGACCGCTTCGACCGGAGGCTCCGCAGGGTGTCTGCCAACGGCCATCCGGTGTTCGTGGGACGCTGTGCCGCCTCCGATTCCCCGCCCGACCGTGCTGCCACCGACTCGGTCTAAACCAACGAGACAGTCCCATGAACAGGGGCAGTTCTCCTCCTGGCCAGACGCCCCCTCCACCCATGCCCCAACGACTTCGGATCTCCGACGCGAGGGAATGACGACCGCTACCGCTAAGACTACCGATACGAAGGCGGGCCAACTGCCTCTGAACGTGCCGAACGAGCAAACCGGTGGATTGGGTCCGGCGCCACAGCTGCCAGCCCAGGCCATTCGGGTCGTTCCAGCCGTGCGAATGGTCGTCCATCCCGCCCGCCTTCCCCGATGACCCGATTGACATGGATCGCGGCCGAGTCACTGGCGGCCGCTGCTCTTCTCGTCAAGGTCAGGCCCCGGTGAATCAGTTCGATCGATTCGAACGCGACCTCCAGCGGTTCCGGCTCGAAGCTCCGGACCGCTCCACTTCACCGGGCAGGCCTCGGTGAACACCCACTGCCATTTCGGTTCACCACCGTAGTTCTGGAGGATCACGGTCACCGTCTTCCGCACGACCTTGCCGCGCATCACGTCCCGATACCAGGACCAGAGCACCGCCTCGGCCAGCCCACGCTTCAGGACGAGTCTCGAGGGAAACTTCGACGGACCCGCCAGCTGTATTTCATGGGTATTCACACCGCCCACGCGAATGGACACGACCTCAGTCTCGATGACGAGGCCCGAGGCCTCGCTGAACCACACACCCGTGCAGCGGGTTTGGCGGCGCCGATCTGCACCGCAAACCGGAACGACGCAAACGGGTCCTCATCCAGCCCGCGGATCGAGCTCGGTCCTCCGGCCATGGCTCGCTACACCCTACCCCGTCTCGTTGAGACGCTTATTGATCTTGGCGATCTCCTCCAGCCATCGCCGACGCTCCCGGTGATCGAGGTCCATGATCTGTCCATGGGCCCAGTGAAAGTGATATGCGATGTAGGCTACCTCCTCAAACAAACGGTCCGAGGGTAGCCAATCATTCCCCGACGCATTCACCTCCACCTCGAACTTGGCCTCGCACTCCGGACAGGTCGCGCCCACGCGCGCATGACCATTCACATTGATTCGACGATAGAAGTCCTGCAAGAACGCGAAGTCAGCCGCGAACAGCCCCTCGATCACCTTGGGATTGATCTGCGGGAGCTCTCCGAGCTTTGAAATGACCCGCGACAGCAGGATCACCACCAGGTAACCGGGGTTGCTCTGAACGCGAGGGTCCTTCATCGGCCCGATCTCGTCCAAGGCGGTGGCCAGCCGCATGACGCCGTCTCGGTGAACATTCCCTTCAGCGTCGACGTAGCCGTGGGGAAGCGTGAAGGCAAACTCGGTCTGCAACATCATGCCTTCACGACGCCTTCATGGGCGATCTCCAGGGTTTCGATCGCGACTTCATTTCCCGTCGCATTGAAGCTCGGTCCCGTCCATTTCGTCGGCCAACCGTCATGGAAATTCCAGCGCGTCTTCTCCTCGCCGGCGTCATTGATCAGGATGATCGAACCGTTCTTTCGTTCCATCTTTCCGTCGATCGCCTTTTTGCGCCACTCCCAGAGAGGCGTCGTCCGTGGTACCCCACTTCAGCGAGATATTGGAGTACTTGTTCAACCCGGCAGCTTGTGCGCGTTCAGTTCTTTGAAGTTCCCCTCGCGGTACTCGATGGGGTCTTGCGACGAATCGAGGCCCGATGCTTCCCGGAACCCTCCCCGATCGATGCCGTCTATTTCCACCCTGAAGTTGTAGCCCCGATACGGATCGACTCGATCGCCAGTTGCCATAGTCCCCTCCTGACTTTCGTCTGTGGGTTACTCCGTCTACCAACCACGTCATGCGCCGCCCGCGGCCTCGATGGTGGTCCCCGCGGGACTCCGGGTAATCTGAATCAGAATGAATTCGGCCGGCGACAGCGGCGCCAGGCCAACTTCACAGAGCACCTTGCCTTCTTCCCGTTCCTCCCGTCGATTGAGCTCAGCGTCGCACTTGACGAAAAACGCTTCCTCCGGGGTGATCCCCTTCAGGGCACCGCGCTGGAACAATTCGTAGCAAAAGCCCGTGAGTCGTTCCCGCGTCACATTCCAGATCGCCGGATCGTTCTGCTCAAAGACCACATCATCCATGTTGTGCTGTATCCATCGAACGAGCGTCAAGAAGATCCGGCGAACGTTGACGTATCGCCAGTTTCGATGCGGGCTCAAGGTCCGCGCTCCCCAGAGCCGAATGCCACGGCGGGAAACTCACCAGGCAGTTCACGCCGACGTCGTTCAGTCGCCCCTGATCCTCATGCGTGATCTCGAACTGCACATCCACGACACCATCCACGATTTCGTTGGCCGGCGCCTTGTGGAAGCCCACCTGCGCATCCGTCCGCGCGTAGATACCCGCGACATGGCCGCAGGGCGGTACCCATACCTTCCGGACCCGTCGAGCGATGTGACGAGCACCCAAGGACCGTACAGCGCGCCGTCGGGGACACGAGTTCCCGCCAATGCTCACGCGCCCCTCGACGCCCCCGGCAACATGAGCGCCATCGCCGGGCCACACGTCGAGGATGGCAAACCGTTCACCCATGTCACGACAATACTCGAGCACGTGCTGCTGGAGCTCGAGCACCGTCCTTCGACCATGCGCCGATTGCCATATTTCCTTGATCATGATGTCGGGGACGCACACGAGGTCGACGTCGTCGATATCGTCGAGCACGCCCCGCAGTCCCTTGTCATCGAAGCGATACATCTCCGGCTGAAAGACACGTCTCAACGCGTGCGACAGAGCCTCCGCGGCGGTCCCCGTCTCCTCGTGCACCGACAACGGAAGCACCACGCAACGCTTCCCGCCGTTCTCGAAGAACCCGCGCACCGCATAGCCAAGGAAACTGTCGGACCTCGGGTGGCCCACCGTGTGCGCGAACTGATCCCAGCTTGCCAGTCGCACGGCCTTCGGCCCGTCTCCGTCGTCCTCTCGGTACCGCCGGGGCCGCTGACCGAGCTTGCGACAAGTTCGCCACGGCGGTGCCCGCTCGGCCTGTGGAGCGCCTGGGCGATCTGCCGGTCGGTGTAGGGGGCTTCTTCATCGGCGACCCTCCGAGGCTCACGAATCCGATGAAGAGTGGGACACCGGTTGCCATCCCGGCCCCGGGCGTCGGCCCTCTCTCCTGGATATACACTCCGGGAGCGAGCCCGCGGGGGTCACTCCCGGAGTCGATACTGACGTTCGCCATCGCGACGTTCCGCCTCGGACAGGCCCTAGGTGCGGCTCAGGCCCGTCGACTGCGTGATCCGGAAAATCACGAACTCCGCCGGCCGGACGATCGCCACGCCGATCTCGGTCACCACCATTCCCAGGTCACGGATCTCCGGTGGGTTGGTTTCAGCGTCGCACTTCACGTAAAACGCCTCCTCCGGCGTCAACCCGAAGAGCGCTCCCGAGCGCCACACGTTGGTCAGGAACGCGCTGATGTTGAGCCGAATCTTGCCCCACAGCGCGTAGTCGTTCGGCTCGAACACGACCCACTGAGTGCCCTCGTCGATCGATTCGCGCAGGAAGAGGGAAGAACCGTCGGACGCTGATGTACTTCCACTCTGCGTTCTTGTCCCCGCCGATCGTGCGGGCGCCCCAGACGGTGATATTGCCGTTCATGTTGCGGATGCAATTCACGCCCTGCGGATTCAAGAGCTCCTGCTTGGGTCTTGCCCACGTAATATTTCAGGTCCACCGCCCCGAGGACGGCGGCATTGGCCGGCGCCTTGTGAACACCCTCGCTGCTCATCGGTGCGGGCGTAGATGCCGGCGAGGTGCCCGCTCGGCGGAACGTACACGCGTCCCCGGTATTTGAACGGGACCTGCCGCGCCGGGTCTTCATCCTGCATCTCCTTCGCCGGATCGATGACCTCGATGTAGGGAAATAGAATGCCGCATTCTTGCTGCGCTGGGGCAAGACATTGCCTATCGTTTCGTAGCTCAGCAACTTCACGTCGAGCTCACCCTTGGTCTCCCCGCTCTCCACGTCCGCTGGACAGTCGAGAATGGCGAATCGATCCTCGCAGGTTTCGCAGTGCTCGACCAACTTGTTCCACACGTCCTGTCCGCCGAGGCCCGGGGCGGCGACAATCGCCACCGCGTCGATCGATTCCATCGCGTCCAAGGCGCCATCGAGGGGGCCCGCGATGGCGCCGGCTGGGTCGTTGCCGTTGATCCGAGCGACGAAACAGCGGGTTCCTCCGTTCTTGAAAAAGCCGTATACCGCATGGGTCAGGGCGCGGTGTCCCGGGTAGAGCGCTTTGCCTGGAGTGTTGGGATCATCCGCCGAGAACGAACCAAACAGGCTCGTGTACTCGCTGAAGTTGGTGCACAGCTTTGTATCGAGCGGAGCAGCTTCCACCCGGAATGGCTTCAACACGTAGTGGTCTCAGCACGGTTGCCGTGAGCCATTCCGGTGACAACTCCGATGACCCGGCCGGTGGAGCCGCAGGAGGCGGGAGCTCCCGTGAGACGATTCAGCCTGTTCTGCAGTTCATTCAGTTCGTTCGCCTTGTCCTGGCGTCTTCTTTTCACGTCCGCGGCGCGTCGTTCCGCTCTCACACGCGCTCGGTAGCCTGCTCTCGAGCGGTTCCGACCTCCTCTACTCTCTTATCGGCAGCGGGAATATCCTCGTCGTCCAGTTTCTTGATTTCCCTCGTCAACTTCGCCATCTCGCTCTCGAGGTCGGCCCTCGCTTGCTTGCTGGCGTCCGTTTCAGGTTTTCCTTGGGACTGGCTCAGAATCTGAGTGGCCCGCGCAATCACGGGGTCAAAGTCGGGTTCGTCTTCCGGGATAGTGGATGAGATCCGGCACGACTCCACGATGAACCCGACCGTGTTCGTGCCGACACCCGCGATCGGCTGTTGCGCTGAGGGAATCTCTTCGACGTACACACCGGGGGCCAGATAGGTCGCTCTTGGCATTGTTCTTACTCCTTCATGTTGTTCGTTGCCATTCTGCCCACCACACTCCGTGTGAGATCGTGGTTATCCTCCGCGAGCAGCCTTCGACAACTTCACGTCCGCTACCGCCATCCGCACCGCTGCCGTCCTCGCTCGGCGGCACCGAGACCGTCTCCTCGCCCACCGCCCCGGATCGCCCGTGCACGGCCCTCACCGTATACGTGCCGGCAGGCAGGTCAAGAAAATAGTAGATCCCGTCCGCCTTCGCAAGGTACCCAACCCATGTGTGGCCTCCCCTTCCGACGGGGCCTCCGCCGGTCCTCGCCGTCACCGTGACGGCGGCGCCCGTCACCGGCTTGTCACCGTCGTCGAGGACCCGGCCACCGATCGTTACCTGACGGCGCGTGGTCTCCCACTCCGTCGACGCCTTCACGACGCCTCTCCATTCTCCAGGCGAATCCTGATGACCTTTTCTGTGACGAGGCGGACCTCTTCCGGAACCGCGACGTCCACCGACAGGGGTGACCTGATAGTTCAGCGCCGCCTTGGGCTTACCGCCCACCGCTTGCCAGAACTCGCCCATGCTCTGCAGTCGCCCGGGCTGCAGGGTGCTGATCGGCAGCACCGGTCGCTGGCCACGCAGTTCACCCTGCAGCACCTCTTCCGGAAGCGTTCGATAGCGCAAGAGCACGCGCATCACTTCGCCGAGCAATCGATGCTCGTCCTCGGCCGGATCCGGAACGCTCTCACTTGGCCAGCGCGGTGATCAGGTATGACAGGTCGACGCGCACCGATGGCCGCGTCCGCGTGGCGGTGCCGTCGCCGCGCCGTTCGATCGAAACCTCGTTGCTGCGCAGCTCCAGATTCTCCCGGACGTCGTACAGAAACAGATCGATGGCGGGCAGCGTGATCGATTGCGACGGGAACTGGTCGTCGGGCGTGGCGAAGCTGATCTGCACCTGCTCCCCAGGGTCGCCGGCAGGTCGCGCCGCAGGAGCGCGGCGATCGTTTCGTCCAGATCCTGAATCACGCTTGCGGGCTCCGGTATCTTCCGCCGCCAGGCCGCGAGGGCCAATCGTCCCGCAGGATGTCGGGGTTGATGGTCCGCTTAGCGAAATCCAGCCAGATCCGGCGATCGTTTCGGCAATCGTACCCGCGGCACGGAACCGGCCGGTGCTCGTGGACGGTGCAGCGGTGGCACCCGCGGTCAGAGATGGACACAATAGCCCACGTCATCCTGGGCGATGAGGTACGGCTGGCCGAGGTCCCACTGCACGATGCCCTCGCGTATGTCCTGTTTCGACAGCGCAAACGGAAGACGACAGCAGGCCGCCTTGCAGAGCGGTACGCGATTCTCGCAGTCGATGGTCACTCCGGCCGTGAAGGTGTACTTGTCGGTCTCGGGTTCTTGGAGGAGAACACCGATTCCCTTCTCGCTGTTTTTTCGGGCGAGCCGTTGCGCCACCTCGCGCTTGCGCTGGTCCAGTTCCTCGATCGAGATCAACGCCTTCTCGTGAAGCAGCTCGATCAATCCATACAAGAACGACGCCGCTTCGAGGGTGGCCTGCGTATTCTCGTTGAGGCGCCCGTGCGTGTAGAAGCCCTTCCGCCATCTGCTGCCAAGGCGGCCCCGACTTCCGCGCTCCATCACTCTCGTCGGCCATGGTCATTCGCTCGATCTATGCTTCCATCCGCCGCAGAGGTTCATCGTCCCGATATTTGGGTTGCATCATCTTTTTTCATCCTCTTCGGGGACTTGGCGCTGAATCGCGGCGGGCGGCCGTGATGCCGCGTCACCCTGCTGCTCCTGGTGCATGACCGTGGTGGCGACCCGATCCGCTTCCTGTTCGTACTGATCTCCGGGTTGACTCACTGAGAGCTTCGCCTGCAGTCCCGGAGCGGCGGCGGGGCCGCAGGCTCCGCCAGCGCAGAAGCCCTTCCTCGTCCGACTTAGCTTGCACCGTGCCTGGGTTCTGCTGCACGACGTGCGTCAGTTCATGAGCCAAGAGATGACGCCCCGTTGAACTGCCCGGGTCGTACTCCCCATGCCGGAAGTAGATGTCTTGCCCAACGGTGAATGCGCGGGCCTCGAGCGATTGGTTCAACCCGTCGGCCTGGGCATTGGCGTGCACGCGTACGCCGCTGAAGTCCGCGTTGAGGGCGCGGCCCATCTGGCCCCTCCACGTCGCGATCCAGGGACTGCCCGCCCCCACGGGTGCTCTCTATGGCACCTTCTACATCACGCGCCGCGTCGCCGTCGTACTCCGCGCTCCGAGCCAAGGTCACCAAGCGCTGGACATACCGATTCCCGTACTGTCGTTGGAGCTGAAGAATCGAATGCCGACCGCCGGGCAGCTTAGCCGAGGTCGAGCCCTCCAGAGCCCGCGCAGGGGCGGCGGGACGATCCATCCTGGATGCCATGCTGCCCCGGAGGTCGCGTTGAACCGAGACCCGGGTCGCCAGGCGACGACTCACTTCTCCGTCGCGGTCCGCCATCGTGAACCACCCTTCTGAGGGAAAATCATTTCCCTCGGGAATGGAGGGCAACGCCCCTAGGTCACGAGCGCGTCACGAAGCGCACGGATCATACATGAGGTCGTCGATACGACGCAACCCGCCCGTCGCGGTCCCGAGGGCCATCAGCACCCTGGTTGCGCCGAGTCGCTCCTCACCCCAGATCCCTGAAGCCTCGAGGAACTCCCCCTCAGGTCGCGGAATTGCCCCTCCGTCACGACCTTGCCCATCTTCTGAAACTCCCGCTTCGTCGCGTGCATCAGGTGGCTCATGGTAATCACGTTGCCATCATCGGCGGCGAGAAACGCCGCGGCGAGGGCGATGTTGCGAATGCTGCCGCCGGCGATCTCGAATCGGCGCGCCATTCAAGTCGATGTCGAGGGCAGGATCGCGCGGCGTGTCATCCGGCCACACGCCCTTCCAAATCCTCCGTCGATCCGCTTCGTCGGGAAATGGAAACTCCACGGTAAATTGCAGTCGCCGGACGAATGCCTCGTCCATGTTCTTGCGAAGGTTGGTCGCGAGAATGACGACGCCGTCGTACTCCTCCATGCGCTGCAACAGGTAACCGACCTCGATGTTGGCATAGCGGTCGTGGGAGTCCTTGACGCCGCTCCGCTTGCCGAACAACGCATCGGCCTCGTCGAAGAACAGAATGGCGTTCGACGTCTCCGCCTCGGTGAAGATCCGCGACAGATTCTTCTCGGTATCGCCGATGTATTTGCTCACGACCACCGAAAGGTCGACCTTGTACAGCTCCAGGCTCAGCGTCGACGCGATGATCTCGGCGGCCATGGTTTTGCCGGTGCCGGACGGGCCCGAGAACAAGACGGCCAGCCCCTTGCCCAGGGATAGCTTCCGATCGAAGCCCACTCGCCGTGAACCCGCTCGCGGTACTTCATGTGGTTGCAGATCTCGCGCAGCCGCTCCACGCGATCGCCCGGCAAGATGATGTCGTCCCACTGGTATCTCGGAACGATCTTGCGGGCCAGGGTGGAGAGTCTTTGGTTGGACTGAAAGCGACAGGCCTCGTAGACGTCGGCGACGCTGAGGCTGGCCCTCTCCGAATCACGGAGGCACGCGAGGGTGACGGCCATCGCGGCCGCATCTCGAACCTGGCCGCCGGTGAACTTGAAGGTGGTGGCCAAAGCGCCCAGGTCCACGTCGGCGTCCACGCCGTGCCCATCGAGCGCCGCCGACCAGAGGGCCAACCGCTCGGCCCACGACGGTTTCCTCAGCTCGAGGCTGACCCAGCACGCCGCCCGCAGCGCTTCGTTCGGCTCCCAACGCGCCTCGCCGGCCAGGAACGTCAACGCTGGTCGTGTCCCCAGGGCGTCCACGAACGACGCGAGTCCCGGCTTTCTTTCTTCGGCAAGCAGCACGTCGAAGTTCTTCCACAGCACCGCCGCTCCTGCAACCTCGCTTCCCGCTGGACGAGGTCGAAGACCGCCGGCCCGCCCTCCCGGTCATGGACCGGCTTGGCCGCGTCGGCGACCAGCAGATGCATGCCGACAGCGCGGCATACCGCCGCGGCCATGCGGTGTCTTCCCACCCCGTAGGGGCCGCGCAGATGAACGATGACCGGTCTGATCCTGCCGTACTCTGAACCAGACGCACCAGCCGTCGCCTCACCGCCTCGTCGACGCATGGTCCCTTCGATTCTTCGCCGAGATCGATGAGGGTTGAGAAGGGAAGAATCCGCTCGTCGAGCAGGTCGGAATTCAGCAGATATCGCACGATCCTCGGGTCGACCCCGAGGGATCTGGCGAGCAGCGGCGGTGTGCGGCTGGGTGGGATCGTCGAACAGTATCAACAGGTGGTTCCGAAACAACGACGCCGTCGGCGCTGAAGTACCGTCTGGCATCGAACCCGGCCTCGGTCGTCGGCGCCAGCAGGTTGAGAACGAGCCCGACGCTCGGCCGCTTCTTGGTGACGTCATCGTGAAGGTACGCGTACAGCTTCTCGTAGCGGAGGTCCATCTCCACCGCGAGACACACCAGCAAGGCATCAATCTCGAGCGCATCGAGTCCGAAACTTTGCTGGAGACGATCGAGGCGAAGCTCGATGCCGTGCTGGAGGCTCTGTTCGCGGCGCCGCCCGTTCAGGCGGCGGATTTCATCGAGGGCAGGTCCATGCTCGAGAACGGCCGGCCCGGTTCCCGCCCACCGGGGCTGCCCCGCGGGCTGCTTGAGCAGCGCATCGACTTCAGCCTCGGAAATATAGAGACCGCGGAACTGCTCGTCGCCTGCGTGCAGCCGGCGCGCGCGCGCGACCTCCGCCGCGATGAGCAAGTCGATCCGCTCCAGTTCGGCGAGCAGATGCTGCAGCGAACTCGCGAAAGCAAACGTGGTCGCGTCGTTCCTGCGTGTCACCTTTGGCTGGGTCCCCATGCCTCGGTCCCGCTAAGAGGCTCTTCCTGTTCCTTAAAAGAATGGGCTAAGGCGCCGGCGCCGGTTCTTGCGGCGTTCCGCCCGTGGGTTTGCCTGCCTCCGAGGTCTCCTTGGGTGCCGTTGCCGGTTGCGGATTACTCGGCAGCGATTCGTTCGGGGCGCTGGGCACCCTCTGTCCGGGCTTTGGGTCCCCTTGTCGGAGCTTTGGGTCCCCTTGTCGGAGCCTTGGGTCCCCTTGTCGGACTTTGGGTCCCCTTGTCGAGCTTTGGTCCCCTTGTCGGAGCTTTGGGTCCCCTTGTCGGAGCTTTGGGTCCCCTTGTCGGAGCCTTGGGTCCCCTTGTCGGAGCTTTGGGTCCCCTTGTCGGAGCTTTGGGTCCCCTTGCGCGGCGTGAGCTTCTTCACTTCCTTAGGTTCTCCGCCTACCTTCGGATTGAGCGGCGCTGGGACGGGCGGCGGCTGGTGCGTCGTCTTGTCGAGTGGCGGCGCGGCATCGAGTCGCTGCTGGAGAGCCTTGATTTGCTCGAGCGCTTGCTCCCTGGCCGAGTTGCTTCTACCGAGGTCCTCTTTGAGCTGGTTCACGGTTTCCGTCTTACGACTCTCGATGGAGTGGACGAGAAACCCCGCCGTGGTCACCCCGGCAAGCGTCCCGGCAATCACGAACGCGGCAACCTGCGAAATCAGGCCTCGTTCATGCCGCGCCGGCCCGCCGCCGACCGTCGGCGTCCGCAACGGAAGCGCGTTCACGGGCCGCGTTTGCGCGGGCGGCGCCGCCAGTTTTCTCGCTCCGTAACGGATCAGCTGAACCGTGACGTTGTCCTTCCCGCCTGTCTCCAACGCCAAACGCACCAGGTCTACGGTCGTTTCCTGGACCGGCCGGTCGGTGCGGAGCACCTGCTTCAATCTGATCGGCCGTCACGTACCCGGACAGCCCATCGGAGCACAGCAGGAGCACGTCGTCTTCCTGGAGTTGATGGTTGTAGATGTCCACCCCGACGGTCGGCGCGCTGCCGATCGCTCGCTCCAGCACGCTCGACTGCGGATGATCGGCGATCTCGTCCGGCTTCAGCATTCCCGCCTCGACCATCCGCTGGACGATCGTGTGATCCGTCGTGAGTTGCGAGAGTGTGTGGTTGCGGTAGAGATACGCTCGGCTGTCACCGACATGCGCCAATTTCGCGATCCGGCCGGAGATCAGCAACAGGACCGCGGTGGTCCCCATTCCCTCCACCGCAGAGTCGCCGGAATTCGCCCTCTGGTACACGGCATCGTTGGCCGCCTTGAACGCCGCTTCGATGACCGAATCGGCCGACTCGCCCGCCGCCACGCCTGACCGATATGCCGCTGCAACTCTTCCACCGCCATTTGCGCGGCCAAGGCCCCGCCCTTGTGCCCCCATCCCGTCCGCGACGATATAGAGGTGGCCCAGGGGAACCTGGGCGCCGCTCATGCGGTCCTGATTCTCCTCGCGCGTGTACCCGGTCTCCGAAAGAGCGCCAACTTCTAGCCGTTCGCCGTCGGAGTCCATTCCTTCCGCCTACGTGACATTGGGAGCGCTGCTCAGGTCACTGGAAGGCCTGACGCAGCGCGATCTTGGAGGACCGCATCGTCATCGGGCTTCCTCTCTATAAGGACGACGGACCGGCCTGGTCCCTTGGGTCCTGGTCTTTCGCTCCGCCGGATCGCACGCTCGAGGATAACCCCACGCATTCGAGCAACGATATCGCCCGTGTTGGTCCGTTCCGGTCATGGGCGAGCTCTCGGCGGGGTGCGACGGGCACAGGTGACCGGGCGGTGATCTCCCGTTGAACCTCACGGCGAGCTTTTGCATCGCGCTGTACCGCTGGCCGAAGTCGACTCTCCACCTGCGCTTCATGGGATCGATTTCTATCGACGTCGTACGCCTCGATCAACTCCGAGAGCTTCCGATGGAAGATGAGCGCCAGCGCAATGGCGAGGACGACGAGTGCCAGAGAGCAGCGTCGCTTTGTCGAGTACCGTCTTCAGCACGATCCACCTTTGAGTCTCGTCCGTCGAGTCAGGAACGATCACCCATCGACGGACCTTGCCTCCTCCGGTCGTGGAGCCTCCAGACCTCCTGGTCGCCGAGAATCCAGGTCGGCGACGTCTATCGTACGACCAGTCGGATCCTTCTCCTTGGGTGACGGCATCGGAGGGAACTGCGCCGCGCGGGTCCCGGGCTGGACCGTCTGTTGGCCGGCGGGTTGACCATGATGAAGATCCACAAGGTCGAGCCCGTTTTAATCTGCGCGTAGTTCGGCAGCTCCGTGCCTTGGTTGGCCTTCGGCATCTGCCCGCCCAGAAAGGTCCCGTTGGAACTGATCTGATCGAGGATCTCGTAGTTGCCCTGGCGGCACAGAATCAGGGCGTGCTCCGCCGACATCGTCTCGTCGTGGGGAAGGTGAACGTCGCAGCGTCGATGAAATGCTTCACTGCTCACGTCGCCGTTGCCGATGAAGGTTTTCCCTTCCCGAACCGGAAAGTACTCGCCCTCGGACGCCACGTATATGTGACCAGCATCCCGGTCAGCCGGCGCGTGTCTCCGGACCCGACGTGACCGCCGGGCAAGGGGGCGGCGCCGTTCGCGCGTGACCCGCTGTGGCTCGGGCGGATTAGGCTTCGGCGAGCCGACCACCGTGCGTTGGCGTTCGAAGGGGTCGGGATTCTGCACGCTGGTACTCCGCTGATTGGATTTCTGCTCAGCCTCGCAGTACGAACAGGTATCCCAGTTTGGGTCCATGGTGTGACCCTTCTCGCATCGTCGGGGGCCTTGCCTCTACCATGTCAGCCTCCTTGTCGAGTAGTCTCAGAAATCCGAAAGTTCCACCCCTCTCCAGCGGTCTCGACGCGGTTCTCACACACGAACTTCCGATCGCGGCCGAGTCTATCACCTATCCCCGCGCTTCGCCACGCCGTCAAGCCACCTCGGAGCGCCCCACCCGTGTCAGGTGCCTTCTCTGAGGGCGGCGCAGTCGGCGCCCATGAGAGCCTCATCCACACGGCTGCCCCCCACCCTGCCGTTCGTAGTGGCGTTTCATCACACGCGCGATCTGAATCTGGTCGAAGTCGTTTTTCGCTTCGAGCGCCTTGCTGTACTTGTCGAATTCTTGCCCCGCGATCGCGGCGTCGGCCTTGGCGAGCTGATCGAGAAACCCCGAGTATTCTCTGAGGGCATTGGCGATGTTCGCCTTGTGATCCTGGATTTGTTTCTTGAACCCCTCTTCGATGTTCGTGTCCCCTATGAGCCGGGCTGACCGCAAGCCCGCCTCTTTCGCTTGAGCAGGTCAAATTGCGTGCAGGCGAACCACGCCTTTTCCGACCCGCTCTGGATCACGTTGTACGCGATCTGGTGTTCAGCCTTGGGCAGCAAGCTCGTCGTCGGATCAGGGCGTAGAGCGACCCTGAAGATTTGCTGGGCGGCACCAGCGGGACAGTGGCCGGGGCCGGTGGGGTTGGCACCGGGGAGCGGGTGTACAGATAGGCGCTGATCCCCGCGCTCGCCACGAGCGTCGCCACCAGCGCCGCGATCACCACCGTTGGGGGACGTCTGACACCCGGCTTCCGGTCGGCGTCGTCGACGGCCTTGAGGAACTCGCCACAGTCCTGAAACCGTTCGGCCGGGTCCTTGGCCATCGCCTTGAGGACGGTCTCTGCCACACCCTCGGAGATCTCCGAGTTTTTCTCGCGCGGATCCGGGGCGGGAGCCCTGACCTGCTGCTCCTTGACCCCGAAATCCGTCTCCGCGTCGAACGGAACGCCGCCGGTCAGCATCTCGTACAGCACGATGCCGAGGGCATAAATATCCGTGCGCCGATCCACCTCCCGCGGGCGCAAGATGTGCTCGGGACTCATGTACCACGGCGATCCGATGGCCGCCCCCGCTGCCGTCAGGGACTTCTCGGCGCCGCCCGCCATGATCGAGATACCGAAGTCCATGATGCGCGCCCGGCCGCTCTTGTCGACCAACACGTTCGAGGGCTTGATGTCTCGATGGACGAGCCCCTTGGCGTGCGCGAATCTCAGTCCCTTGAGGATGTCGCGGACGATGGGCAGCGCTTCCGATTCGGCCAGCTTTCCTTTCGACTTGATGAGACGGCTCAGGTCCTGGCCGTCCACATACTCCATGACCAGAAAGAACTCACCCGACTCTTCGAAAAAGTCGGTGACCTGGACGATATTCGGATCGTCCAGGAGCGCCTGCTTTCGCGCCTCATCGAAGAACCGTCGGCGGAAATCGGGTTCGCCGCTCAGGGCCCGGGATAGGCTCTTGATGGCAAACCGCTTGTGGAGATCGACGTGTTCGGCCAGGTAGACCACACCCATGCCACCCTCGCCGATCTCCGAGACGATCCGAAAATTGCGCAGAATCTTGCCGGCCATCGCGCTCTCGCGCGCCGGCCCGCTCACGCCCGGCCCTGTTCCGGTTCTCAATACACTCGTTTCGCGACGCTCCACAGCGCCTCCCGTCCCTTACGAGCGCCCGCCTGACTCGTCACCTCACCCCCTCGCGGTGGACACCTCTCGCACCTTTGCCAGGTAGTTCCGCGTGTCGACCGCATCCGCGCGCAGCTCGAAGTTCGGCTTGAGCCCTTTCCCTCGTATCTAACTCCGTTCGGCGTCTGGAGATTGCCGATGGCTAGGATCAGCGCGGAGCCATCGCTCAACTCGACGATCTCCTCCCAGTCGCCTTCCCGGCCGTTCCTCTGCCGATCGACACCGCCCGCTCGTTGTCCGTCAGAGCCGCCATGAACACCTCCGCCGCACTGGCCGTTCCCTTCGTCCTGCCAGACGTAGACCGGAATGGCCCGATCCACCACCGCGACCCTGCCTTCGTACGTCCTCGTGCCCTTCCTCGTCTGGACGGACACCACCCGCTTGCCTTCGTCGAGAAACAGCATAGCCGAGTCGATGGCGGCATGAAGATCGCCCCCACCATTCCCCGCAAATCGATGATGATCGGAACGTCCCGCGGCCAGTTCTTGAGGGCATCCAGTCAGCGTCCGCTTTGGTGTCACGGGTGAAATGCAGGAGCACGATGACGGGACTGCCCTCCACCGTTCGCATCGAGACACTCGGCAGCGTCAACGGCCCGCGCGTGATACTGAATTCTCGTTCACGGCCGTCCCTCGTCGCGATGGCCACCCGCACCTCGGTCCCCGGCTTTCCTCTGGCCAATGCCGCCACGTTGAAGAGAGACTTGCCATCGACGCGCACGCCGTCGATGCTCCTCAGTTCGCTTCCGCGTGCGATGCCGGCCCGCGCCGCCGGGCTCTCCGGGAGAGGAAGGCCGATCGTCCGGCCATTCCGGTCCTGGGTAATTTCCATGCCGATACCGACGTAGCTCTCGTTCAGCGATTCTTTGAAACGGCGATATTCCTCGCGCGTGAGGTGAGTCGCAGCAAAGATCCTTTCGCGCGAGGAGGGCGCGCAGGGATTGCCCGACGATCTGTGCTCGCGTGATGTTCGGCCCCAGACGAATCGCCTCGTCCTTGATCCGGGTCACCGCCTCGACGTAGAGGAGAATATCGGCGTCGTCGAGACCAAAGGCCGGCCTGTTCTTGTCCGGCGCCGGTTTCGGGGGCGGACTCCGGGGTCGTGCCTCGATTCGTCGGGCTTCACCGCGTCGGACTTCGATGTGGCCTGAAGACGGCCGGGGCGTATCGCTCGTGCACGAGACGTACGCTACCCAACGAGAGAAGTGCTCCGGTCAGGAAAGCGACAAGAAGCGCGCCGAGCCGCCGTTTAGTCCCAATCACCATCGCTCGCGGTCCATACTCAATGATGCGGATGGGGACCGGTCATTGCGTAAGCATGACGTTGAGGTAGTCCTTGATCTGTTTCTTGAGCGCCTCGATTCTCTCCTTCTTCGCGGCTTCGGAAAGACGATTGTCGTTGCCGAGTCGACGGGCCTCGGCCTGAAGCTTCCTGGACATCCGCTTCCACGCGCTCCTTTTCCTTTGTTGCTGTTCGGTATCGGATCTCAATCGGCTGTTTTCTTGTCTGATCCGTTCCAGTCCCGCGTCGAGATCGCTGAGGCGTCACCTGCTTTGTGTCTATCTCCGTCAAAGCCTCTGCCGCTCCGCCGCCAAGGACGCTCGCTGGCTCTCGAGCCGGGTCAGGTTCGCTTCCTTGTCGGCGATTCGCGTCGTCATCTGCCCCGATTCTTGCTGGAGCTGGGCGATCGTGCAGCCGTAGACCGCCACCACGTGGCAGGCAACCAGCAGCGAACGAATCCTGAGCATCCACCCCCGCTCAGATGCGCGAGCTCTGCGAAGCCAGCGAAGTGGTATGGGATCTCATCTCGACCAGGTTCGCTTCCAGCGCACTAATCTGTGCATCGAGCTTGGGGGACGGAGCTGCTTTGTCGGGCACGAAAGTTCTTCAGCTCTTGAAGCTCGTTCTGACCGGCGACCAGTTGCTTGTTGGCATCGTCGATCCTCTGAGTCAACGCTTGCTTCTGCCGGTCCAGCTCCTGTCGCGTCACCTGTTGTGTCTTCACCCGTGCCTCGAGGCTGGCGATTTTCGGCTCGAGCTCAGCGACTTGCTGTTGCAAGCGTTGGTTGTATTGCCGGGTGTCCGAGTTGACCGCTTCGGCAAAAGCGATACGCGCGTTCACATCCTGTTCTTTCCCTTCAGCATTTCGTGCCGTTTGGCGACTTGGTCGGCATAGACGTACCCGCTCGTGCCGCCGACGGCCGCGCCGACGGCGGCACCGATCCCGGCGCCCTGGCCTCCGCCGATGAGATATCCGAGACCGGCTCCGACCGCGGCGCCTATCCCGGCCCCGGCCAGCGTTCCTTCCGTTCGAGCTTGGTCACCTTGGGTGGCACAGCCGGTGAGGAACACAACGACGACGACCAACGTGAATACCGCCTTCACTCGTCGCCGGCACGATGTCGGGCCGAGGCTATCTTCATCGATCTCCCCCGTGGTGTAGTCACGCGGCCCATGAGAGCTATCGCACCCCCGCCGATGCCGCAGATTAGGCCTAGAGGGGCATATTCGTCAATACGCTGATTCGCCCTCATTGCGGTTACTCCCTGGGCCTGTCCGGGGGCGGGAGCCTCACACGCCAACAATGGCACAGGCCTGCGTCAGCGGCCAGCCGGCACGCGGTGCCTGTGTGGGTCGATGGCCGGGTGCGGGATGACGGGTCTGAAGCTCGTCGGCTCGAACACGGGAGCATCACACAATATGCGCACCCGTGCTGTCGGTGAACCGCGTGGGACATGGATGAACGCCTCTGGCACCTGCGCGACGGCCCGGCCCCGCACCTGGATGCTGACCTCCACGCGGGAGAACTCAGCGCCGCGCGCTTTCTTTAGTGCCCTCGCCGGTGAGGCGCGGGATGTTGCCGATGGACCAGGTGGCCGGAACTCCCTCCCTGAGTTGATGCGACCGAGGTGGCCGCCCGATGATCACATCGATGCCGGGAAAGTCATCACCGAACAGATCGATGCGCTCGCCCGTCTCATTTCCCCGTCTCGAGTCGACGAGGGACGCGTAGGTCAGGACGCGGAGTTCGCGACGCAACGGGATACGACGACGACGGCATCAGCTGCGTCATGAAAATGACGATGAGATCCTCCGCGGGATCTATCCAGAAGGCAGTGCTGGCCGCTCCGCCCCACGCGAACTCGCCCGCCGAGCCGAGAATCTGCGCCCGCGCCGGCGACTGCTGCACCGAGAAGCCCAGGCCGAAGCCCACGCCCGCGTAGGCGGTCTCCGTGAACATGCCGGCCTGGGCGAGCAGTCGGTCAGGTCCTGGCCCCCGGGGAGGTGATTCATGGTCATCAGCTCCACCGTCTTGCGCCCGAGGAGCCGCAGCGCCGTCCAGCTCGCCCAGTGTTCTGCAGCATGGACGTGAAGCGGAAGTAGTCCGGCGCGGTCGAGAGGAGCCCGCCGCCGCCCGAGAAGAAGCTGCGCTTGCGATAGCTGCTCTGCTCCGGATTGTCGATCATCTTGAGGCTGCCGTCGCCCTGCCGCTCGTAGTTGGCGGCGAAGCGCGGCCGCCTGCTCGTCCTCCAGCACGAATCCCGTGTCGCGCATCCCCAGCGGCTCGAGGATGCGCGCACGAAGGTAGGCGTCGAGCCGCTGCCCGGAGATCACCTCGATCAGATGGCCGATCACATCGGTGGCCACGGAATAGTTCCAGCGGGTGCCCGGCGAGAACTCGAGGGGCAGCTCGGCGAGGGTGTCCACCATGTCCTGGAGCGTGTAGCCGCTCCGCGTCTGGTCGGCCACGCCCAGCTTGCGATAGGCGGCGTCCACGTTGGTCCGCTCCATGAAGCCATACGTGAGGCCCGAGGTGTGGCTGAGGAGATCACGGATGGTCATGGGGCGCTCCACCGGCGCCGTCTTGAACGTGGGGTAGTTGCCGCCCACGAAGACGCGCAGGTTCTGCCACGACGGAATGAAGCGGTGCACGGGATCGTCGAGCTGGAACCGCCCTTCCTCGTAGAGCATCATCAGCCCCACGCTGGTGATGGGCTTGGTCATGGAGTAGATGCGCCACACGGCGTCGGCGGTCACGGGCCGCCGCCGCTCGATCTCGAGATGCCCCTGCGGCTCCAGATAGGCCACCTGCCCTCGCCGGGCCACGAGGGTCAGGGTGCCGGCAATCTTCCCCGCGTCGATGTAGCGCTTCATGTGGTCGCCGATCCGGGCCAGGCGCGACGACGAGAGACCGACGTCTTCAGGCTTCACGGGCATACCGCCTCCTTGTAGGGCAATCAGTTCAATGATCCAGCGCGTGCGGACTCCCGCTTGCTCCTTCAGTCGAAGCGGGCATCGAGTCCTCCGGCCCGTGAGCTTACCAAATCACGCGGGCTCGAGGGTGTGAAGGGCGCCGGGGTCGCCGCCCACGCACAGAAATGCTAAACTGCCGACTCTATGACCACTCCCGAATGGACCCGCTACACGCGCGCCCTCCCTCCATTGCCGCCGCGGTTGGACGAACCCCGCTGGTCAGGCTCAATCGCGTGACGGCGGACGTCAAGCCCGCCCTCTACGTGAAGGTCGAGTGGTACGGAGCCACGGGCAGCCTCAAGGACCGCATCTACCTCCACATGTTCGAGCGCGCGGAGGCGCGGGGCGACCTCAAGCCCGGCATGAGCGTCCTCGAATGCTCGACGGGGAACGCGGGCATCGCCTGCTCGTGGGTGGCCGCCGTCAAGGGCTATCCCTGCACCATCGTGATGCCCGAGGGCATGAGCGAGGAGCGGAAGAAGATCATGCGCGCGTACGGCGCCGACCTCGTCTTCACCAAGGGCGGCGAGAGCGACGTGGATCTCTCGCTCCACAAGCTCCAGGAGATCCGCGCCGGCGACCCCGCCCGCTACTGGGTCCCGGGCCAGTTCGACAACACGGACAATGTGGAGGCCCACGTCCTGACCACGGGACCGGAGATTCGTGAGCAGATGGACGGACGCATCGGCGCCTTCGTGGACTCCCAGGGATCGGGCGGGCTGCTCACCGGAGTGGGGCGCTACCTGCGTCAGCACGATGCCGCGGTCAAGCTCTACGCGGTGGAGCCCGCGGAGTGCGCGCTCCTGTCGAAGCGCGCGTGGGGCCACCACGGCATCGAGGGCATCGGCGACGGCTTCGTCCCGCGCAATCTCGACGTCTCCCAGCTCACCGGGATCATCACCACCACCACCGAGGAAAGCGTCACCACGGCCCGCCGCCTCGCCCGAGACGAGGGCATCTTCTGCGGCATCTCGAGCGGCTGCAACGTGGCGGCCGCCCTCAAGCTCGCGCGCGGCGCCACCCGGAGCTGCCCTCCATCGTGACCATCATCAACGACACGGGCCAGCGCTACTTCACCACCCCGCTGTGCGGGGAGGACAAGCACGTGGACATCCCCGAGCGCGATCACCCGCTCGATCCCCACACCGTGGAGCAGCTCGACCGCTATCAGAAGGCCTGGGAGATCATCGGGTGACGATTTCCCGCCGCGAGTACGACTTCCAGGCGGCCCGGCACCGCCTCGAAGGTAAGGCCAAGTCCGCCGGCGAGAAGCTCACCACGATCGACGACGCGGTAGCCCGCGTCAAGAACGGCGACCACGTCGCCTTCGGGGGCTGCCTCTTCTCGCGCACTCCCTCGCCCTCGTGCGCGCCCTCCTCCGCCGCCGTCCCACCGGCCTCAACATCTCGCGCAACCTCATGTGCTACGAGGGCGAGTGGTGCATGGTGGCGGGGGCGGTGGACAAGATCGTCACGTCGTGGATGGGCATCGGCCTGCCCTGGGGATTGTCGAAGATCCACCGCGAGTACGTCGAGTCGGGGCGGGTGTCCATGGAGGAATGGAGCCATCTCGCCCTCGGCCTGCGCTTCCGCGCGGCGGCCATGGGGGTTTCCTTCCTGCCCTCGCTGACCATGATGGGCTCGAGCCTGGTCGACGTGGGCGGCTCCAAGATCATCGACTGCCCCTACACCGGCGAGAAGCTCCTGGCCGTGCCTGCCCTCTTTCCCGACGTGGCCCTCCTGCACGTGCACCGGGCGGATCGCTTCGGCAATTGCCAGATCGACGGCTATCCGCACATGGACTCGGATATCGCGCGGGCCGCGGCCACCGTCGTCGTCACGGCGGAGGAGATCGTCTCCGAGGAGGAGATTCGCCTCCATCCGGATCGCACGGTCATCCCCGGCTTCGCGGTGGACGCGCTCGTGCACGTGCCGTATGGCTCCCTATCCCCACGAGTGCTACGGGCTCTACGACGCCGACCCCGACCACTTCTCCACCTATGTCGACGGCATCAACCGGCACGGCGCGGCCGGCGTGCAGGCCTACCTCGACCGCTACGTCTACGGTCCGGCTACCCATGTGGAATACCTCTCGCTCTTCGGGGAGACCGCGCTCGCCGACGCCGGGCGACGCGGCCGGGAGCTCGTGTCGTGAGCGGACCCGCCCACGGCGTGACGTCCAACGAGCTGCTCGCCGTGATGGGCTCGCGCGAGCTCAAGGACAACACCACGGTCTTCGCGGGGGTGGGCGCGCCCATGCTCGCCTCGGGCCTCGCCCAGCGCATGCATGCCCCGCTCCTCACCATGGTGATCGAGGGCGGCATCGTGGGTCGAAGTGGAAGCCAGGCTCGCTCCCCATCTCCACCAACGAGATGCGCGCGGCCTATCGCGCCCAGATGCTGCCCGGCATCACCGACGCCTTCCTCCTCGCCCAGCGCGGCTTTCTCGACGTGGGCTTCATCGGGGGCGCCCAGATCGACCGCTACGGCAACCTCAACACGAGCGCCATCGGCGGCAGCTACGACAAGCCGAAGGTGCGCCTGCCCGGCACGGGGGGCCAACGACATCATCTCCCTGTGTCGCGAGGTCATCATCCTCACCGTGCACGAGAAGCGGCGCTTCACGGACACCGTGGACTTCATCACCAGCCCGGGATGGCTCTCGGGACGGGACGCGCGGCGGAAGAGCGGGCTGCTCTTCGGCGGCGTGGGACGCGTGGTGACCACCATGGGCGTCTTCGGATTCGACCCGGAGAGCCGGCAGATGCGCCTCGAAGCGCTGCACACGGGGGTGAGCGTCGACGAGGTGAAGGCGAACACCGGCTTCGATGTGCTGGTCTCCGATGCGCTGACGACTACGAAGCCGCCTACGGATGAGGAGCTCGGGATACTGCGCATGATGGATCCGGCGAGGCAGTTCCTTTAGACCGTCCCTTTAGACCACCCCTCACCCTGCCCTCTCCCCTGAGGGAGAGGGATTAGAAGAGGAGCGATGTGACGCAATTCGGGCTCGCGATCAGGAACTTCGTCGGACCGGGCGAGGTGCCCGACGTCAAGGGACTCTACGCTTACGCCGAGCGCGCGGAGGCGCTGGGCTTCGAGTCGCTGTGGGCGTGGGATCACATCCTCCTCGGCGTGGAGCCGTCCTTCCCCATCATCGACTCCATCACCACGCTGGGCGCGGTGGCCGCGCGCACGAGCCGGATCAAGCTCGGCACCGGCGTGCTCGTGCTGCCCCTGCGCAATCCGGTGGTCGCCGCCAAGGCCCTGGGCAGCCTCGACGTCATCTCGGGAGGTCGGCTCGTCCTCGGGGTGGCCGCGGGCTGGTATGCGCGCGAGTTCGACGCGGTGGGGGTGCCCTTCAAGCAGCGCGGCCGCCTCTTCGAGCGCAACCTCGACATCCTCATGCGCCTGTGGACGGAGGAGCGCGCCACCCTCAAGGTCGACGAGTTCAACCTGCGCGAGGCGGTGATGGTCCCCCGGACGGTCCAGCGCCCGCGGCCTCCCATCCTCATCGGCGGCTACGTCGATGCGGTGCTCAAGCGCGCGGGCACGGTGGGCGACGGCTGGCTCACCTACTTCTACACCCCGGAGAGCTTCACCAAGTCCTGGCAGAAGGTGCAGGCCTTCGCCAGGGAAGCGGGGCGCGATCCCTCCAAGCTCACCGCGACCAATCAGCTCGCCATCTACGTGGGACGGAACCGCGCGGAGACGGAGAAGGACATGCGTCACTGGCTCTCCACCGAGTGGGACACCGCGGCATGGAGCGAGTCGACCATCGAGCACGCCATCCACGGCTCGGCCGAGGAGTGCATCGAGCAGCTGCGGGCCCACGTCAAGACCGGCGTGGACCGCATCATCCTCATTCCCTATCGCTACGAGCCCGCGCAGGTGGAGCGGGTCGCCAAGGAGGTCTTGCCAAAGCTATGACTACCTACATCGACGTCAACTGCGACATGGGCGAGAGCTACGGCCGCTGGACCCTCGGCAATGACGAGGGGTGATGCCTCACATCACCTCCGCCAATGTCGCCTGCGGCTTTCACGGGGGCGACCCGCACGTGATGCGCAAGACGGTGGAGCTGGCCCTCAAGCACGGGGTGGCCATCGGCGCCCACCCCGGCCTGCCCGATCTCATGGGCTTCGGCCGGCGCCGCATGGAAGTCTCGCCGCAGGAGATCAAGGACTACCACCGCTACCAGGTGGGCGCTCTCAATGCCTTCGTCAAGGCCTCCGGGGCCACCCTCCAGCACGTCAAGGCGCACGGCATCCAGTACCACATGTTCGAGGAGAATCTCGACCTCGGCCGCGCCTCGGCCGAGCAGGTGCTGGAGCTCGATCCGAACCTGATCCTCATGGTCATGGCCATGACCAAGTACGACGCGGAGGCGCGCAAGACGAAGGTGCGGGTGGCCGCCGAAGGCTTCGCCGACCGCGTGTACGCCGACGACGGCCAGCTCGTCTCGCGCAAGCTCGGCAAGGACTCGCTCATCACCGATCCGCCCAAGGCGGCGGAGCAGGCCGTCCGCATGGCCATGGAGCAGAAGGTCAAGACCATCACGGGCAAGACCATCACCGCCAAGGTGGACACCATCTGCATCCACGGGGACAGCCCGGGCTCCGACAAGATCGTGGCCGCGGTCCGCGAGGGCCTCGTCAAGGCGGGGGCCACCGTGAAACCACTGCGCGACTGGTTCAAGGGCTAGGCGGGCTTGCCCCGCCTGGCCGTCCTCGCCGGCGGAGGCGCACTGAAGAGGACAAGGCGAGCAAATCCGCGGAAGCCGCGGCGGGGCTCAGCTACGCGTTGCCCACCACGATCATCATGGGCGCCATCACGGGCACCGGAGGCGCCGCCTATGACGTGGGGAATGGCGACTACAACCGGAAGATCGACGAGCGGATCGACCGGATCCGCTCGACCTGCAAGATCAGCTAGAGGGCTCATCATGCGTCGCATCGCTCTGGCTCTGGCCGCCACCGGACTGCTCGTGGCCTGCGCGTCGGCCCCGCCCTCGCCCTCGCCGGCCGCGCGCGCCGATCTCGCGTCCACGGGGAAGCTGCGCGCCGGCATCAACTACGGCAACGTGGTCCTCGTGCAGAAGGATCCGGTCACCGGCGAGTCACGCGGGCCGGCCATCGAGCTGGCCCGCGAGCTGGGCAAGCGCCTCGGCGTGCCCGTCGAGATCGTCGCGTATACGAGCGCGAGCACCGATGTTCGACGGGGCCCGGACGGGCGCGTGGGACATCGCATTCCTCGGGGCCGATCCCGCCCGCGCCGGCGAGGTCGACTTCACCGCCGCCTATCTGGAGCTCGAGGCGACCTACCTCGTGCCCGAGGGCTCTCGCCTGCTCAGCATGGGGGACGTCGATCAGGACGGAGTGCGCGTGGCCGCGCCGGCGCGGGCGGCCTACGAGCTCTATCTCAGCCGGAGTCTCCAGCGGGCCAACCTCGTACGCGTCGAGAACGCGAGTGTGGCATTCGAGCTGCTCGCGACGGGCAGGGTGGAAGCGCTGGCCGGGCTGCGGCAGGCCCTCGTGCCCCTCGCCGAGAAGCTCCCCGGATCGCGAGTCCTCGACGGCCGGTTCATGGCCGTGCAGCAGGCGGTGGGCATTCCCAAAGGCCACGACGCGGGGCTCGCCTACCTTCGCGCCTACGTGGAAGAAGCCAAGGCGTCGGGAATGGTCGCCCGCTCGATCGAGAAGACGGGCTTCCGCGGGGTGGCCGTCGCCCCTCGGTCTCCGTAAGACCTCAGTAAGACCCGAGGATGTCCTCGAGCCGCGCGGTGGCGCGCTCCCAGTCGAAGCTGCGCGTGACGAGCTCCCGTCCTTGCCTGGCGATGCGCTCTCGAAGCGCCCCGTCGGCCACCATGCGCTCCAAGCAGGCCGCGAGCGCGGCGACGTCGCGGTGGGGAGCGACGAGGGCCGTCATGCCGTCGCTCGCGTAGTCGCGGCTGCCCCCGTTGTCGAAGGTGACGAGGGCGGCGCCGCAGGCGCATGGCCTCCATGGAGGGCATGCCGAGTCCTTCATCCCATGAAGGACAGAGATAAATCGGGCAGCGGCTGTAGGAGCCAGGCCAGACGCTCCTGGGGCAGGTTCGGGTAGAACTCGTCGTAGGGTAACGCCTCGCGCGGCGCCTTGACCCCGAAGCCCACGAGCTGTACCTCCGGGTGCCGCACCTTCACCGCGGCCATCGCCTCCAGCCCCTCGCGCACGCCCTTCCACGCGTAGTCGTGGTGCAGCATGAGCACGCGGAGCGCGTCGGCGGAGCGGGCGCCCTCCACCGGGTGGAAGAGATCGCGATCCACCGGCGTGACGAGCACCTCCGCCTCCCGCGCCGAAGCGCTCCTTCATGATGTCCCGAAGCCACGAGGAGATGACGATCTTGCGCGAGCGGCAACCCATAGGTCGCGTCGACGCGCGCAGGGTCGCCGTGGTAGAGGCTCTCGAAATGCTGGACGAGGTAGAACTTGGCGCCGGCCCGCGCCGGTGCCTCGGCCACCGCATGGGCGGACTGCCAGGCGGTGGCGACGAGCGCGTCCGCGTCGGGCAGGCGCGCGGGATCCCACGTCGTGACCCAGCGGACGCGGGCGCGGAAGCCGCGGACCCAGTCAGGTCCCTGCCCGCGGAGGTTCCGGGCCCATGCGGTCCACGGCCGCTTGGCCGGCACCATCACCGTGACGTCGTGCCCGCGCCCCGCGAGCCGATCCGCATACGTGAGGATGGCGCGCACGCCCCCGCGATACGCAGATGGGGCGCCAAAAACTAATCTTCACGCCGTTCCCTCTCCCCTCCGGGGAGAGGGCAGGGTGAGGGGCAGTCAAAACTCCGCGTGTCGGCCCCACCCTCACCCTACCCTCTCCCTCCCGGGAGGAGGGACTCGGCCGCTCATCCCTCTGGGGCAGTCGAGCACCGCGTCCAGCCCCACCTCACCCTGCCTCTCCCTCCCAGGAGAGGGTTTGAGCGTCATCAGATGGCCATGGAGACTCTGGCCGGTGCGGCGGTAGGCGCCGGGATCGAGCACGACGTTGATGCAGGTCACCTCGGTCGAGCCCATGGCCCGCTCCAGCGCGGGGCGGAGCTGCGTCGGCTCCGTCACGTGAATCCCCTTGCCGCCGAGCGCCTCCACCATCTGGTCGAAGCGCGTGAACGGCAGCGAGGTCGCGACCTGCCGCTCGGCGCCGAAGAAGGAGAGCTGCGGATTGCGGATCTGGCCCCAGCCGCCGTCATTGCCGATCACCACCGTCATGGGCAGCTTGAAGCGCACCGCGGTCTCCATCTCCATGCCGTTGAGCCCGAAGGCGCCGTCGCCCGCGATGAGGAGCACGCGGTCGGCCGGCCGCAGGAGCTTGGCCGCGATGGCAAACGACGGGCCCACGCCGAGGCAGCCGAACGGGCCCGGGTCGAGCCATTGCCCCGGCCGCTGCAGCGCGACTATCTTGGCCGCGCAGCCGACCACGTCGCCGCCGTCGCCCACCACCGTGGTGTGCTCGTCCACCATGGCCGCCAGCTCGTGACCGAGGCGATAGTGGCTGATGGGCACGCTGTCCGAGAGCCGCTCGGCCATGAGCCGGTCCTGGCTTTCCGTCTCCTTCTTCGCGATGGCCTGGCGCCACGAGTCGAATCGCGCGCCCACGCCCTTGGCCAGCGCGCTCGTGGCCGCGCGGAGGGTGAGCCCGATGTGCGAGGCGAGCCCCAGCTCGAGGGGGCGGTTGCGTCCCAGCTCGACCGGATCGCAGTCGACCATGACCACGCGCGCATGGTCGGCAAAGGACGGCGGCCGGCCGTAGCCCAGCCGGAAGTCCAGTGGCGTTCCCAGGACGAGGACGAAGTCGGCCTGGCCCAGGGCGAAACCGCGCGCCTGGGAGAAGGCAAGCGGATGGCGAGTGGGCAGGCATCCGCGCCCGGCGCCGTTCATGAACACGGGCACGCCCGCGGCCTTGGCGAATGCCTCGAGATCGGCGGCCGCGTCGTCCCAGTACACGCCGCTGCCCGCCATGACGACGGGACGCTCCGCGCCGAGCGAGGAGATCGGCGAGCTTTTGAACGGAGTCGGGATCAGGGCGCGAGCGGCCGGCGATGCACGTAGGCCGTGGGAATGGGCGCGAGCCGATCCTCGATCATCGTCATCAGCACGTCCACGGGGATCTCGACGAAGACCGGACCGGGGCGGCCGGTGAGCGCGGTGCGGATGGCCGTGGTCAGCACCTCGGGAATCTGCCGCGTCTCTGACACCGTCCACGAGCCCTTGGTGATGGGCCGGAGCAGATCCACCTGCTCGACTTCCTGCAGCGAGCCGAGGCCGCGCAGGCCGAGCGGGGCCGCCCCGCCGATGAGGAGGAGCGGGCTCCGGGCGGAATAGGCGTTGGCCACGCCCGTCACCGCGTCCGTCACCCCCGGGCCGGCCGTGACCGCGGCCACTCCGATATTGCGGGTGAGGCGCGCGTAGGCGTCGCCCGCGTGGGCGGCAGGCCTGCTCGTGGCGCACGTCCACCACCTCGATGCCTTCGGTGATGCAGCCGTCGTAGATGGGCAGGATGTGGCCGCCGCAGAGGGTGAAGACGTGGCCGACGCCCGCCTGCTTGAGCGTCCGCGCCACCAGATGCCCGCCACTCAGATCCGGCATGGTCGGCTTCTCCCTCACGTGCCTGCGGGCCCTCGGACGTGGAGACGGTAGAAGCGGAAGAGATCGTTGGCGATGGGGAGGATCTCGACATCGCCGAACCCTGCCTCGAGCGCATAGCGACGCAGGGTGGCGGGGCGCATGACGGTACCCGTTCCCGCCGAGGGCTGCTCGGCCAGTCCGGCGGGAGGCAGCACAGCACGCTGAACCCGTACATCATCCGCTCGATCAGTGTCGCCGGGCGCGGTGAACGTCTCGGCCACCCGCTCGTCCATCACGAGCACCGCGCCTCCTTCGGCGAGGAGCCCTCGCACCGTGCGGAGCGCATCCACGGGGCGTGACATGTCGTGCAGCGCCTCGAAGATCGTCACGAGGTCGTAGCGCCCCGCGAGCGCCGGATCGCCGGCGTCGCGAGTGGAGATCGTGACGCGCTCGGCCAGCCCGGCCTCCGCGACATTGGCGCGGGCGAGGGCGACCGACGCCTCGTCCGAGTCGAAGCCGTCGACGCGCACCTTGGGGTAGGCGCGCGCGATGGCGATGCTCGACCAGGCGGCGCCGCAGGCCACGTCGGCGACCCGGGCCGGGGGATCACCGGCGAGGCGCGCGTGAATGTCGAGAATGGCGGGCAGCCACTCCGTGCCCAGCAGCTTCAGAAAGGCCGGCCGGTTCTGCCCCGCCTGTCCCTCGCGTGGATCGGCCCCGAAGGCGCTCCACGAGATCCCCTCGCCGCTGCGGAACGCCTCGAGCAGCGCGGGCAGCGGGCGCGTGAGCCCGACGACCAACTGGACGACCGGGGCGAACCAATTGAGGCTGTCGGGGTCGAGCAACACCTCGGCGTGCTCGGCGGACAGCGCGTAGCGTCGGGCCTCCCGGATCGGCGGCGGAATCCACCTCGAGAATTCCCGCCACCGCCTGCTGCTCGAGCCACTCGCGCGCGTAGCGCCGGTTGATGCCCGCAGCCGCCGCCAGCTCTGCGGCGGTGGTGGGAAGACCAGACCGGAGCGCCCGGTAGAGTCCGAGCCGGTCCCCCAGGTAGACACAGCAGATCTCCATGGTGTTCAGGGCGGACTCGGTGAGCCGCCCGACCAGGGCTTCCCGCCGATCCGTCGATGGACTGGCGCTTTCCACGACGCCTCCTTGCACGGGAGGCCGCCCCTCAGTGCCGGGGCGGCACGTGGACCACTTCGAGCTTGAGCCGATCCGCGTCCTCGAAGAACACCGCGTAGTAGCCCGGCGCGTATTCCGGGAACTCGCGCGGGGTGCCGTAGAGCGTGCCCAGGCCTCGGGGTGCCAGGAACTCGTCACGAAACCGGTCCACGTCCTCGCGCCGCTCCACCCGGAAGGCGAGGTGATTGAGGCCGGTGCCCTTGCCGGTGGAAGCCTCGCCCGCCGAAGCGCGCCTCCGTGGGCATCAGCCAGATGTTCACCCGGCCGTCGAGAACGCCGGCCACCGCGCCCTCGTCGTGGATGACCCGCCATTCGAGATACCGGAAGAGATCCCGGTAGAACGGTCCGCGACCGTTCCACGCGAGCTCACACGTTGATCTGCAGATGGTAGAGCCGCGACGTCATGCTACCAGAACTTCTCCCACTTGACGCTCTTGCGGTCCATGCCCTTCTTCACCAGGGCGTCGCGGACGGCGTTGACGGTGTCGCCGCCGCCGCACACGTAGCACCACGAGCTTGTCCACGCTGTGGACGAGCCGATCCACGGCGGCCGCCGCCTCGCCCGTCTCGCCGCGCCAGCCTCGCGGGCGCCTCTCGCACCGCCGGCGACGTACGTGAAGCCTGGATAGCGGCGCGCCAGCGAGCGGAACTCGGCGTCGTAGAGGAGCCAGCGAGGGATCGCGCGCCCAGTAGATCAGGATGGTGGGGCGGCCGTAGCCCGTCTCGTAGAGGTCGGCGAGGATGGCGCGCACCGGCACGATGCCGATCTCCTCGGCCACGAAGACGGCGCGGCGCGGATCGGCGCGATTGAAGACGAAGCCGCCCGTCGGCCCCTTGAACTCGACCGGGATCGCCCGGCTTGAGCGCGCGCAGCCACTGCGAGCCGATGCCGCCGGGGCCACGTCCACGGATAGCGTGATGGTCCGCCGATGCGGTAGGCGACGACCATATGGTCCACGCGCGCACGATCTTGGGGCCGAAGGGCACCGAGATCCACTGCCCCGCCTCGAAGGCGAACTCCGGCGGATCGACCATGCGGAGATCCACCTCGATGACTTCCGGCCGCGGCCACGCGAATCGCCGCCACCTCCGCCCGGCACTCTCTGGGCTTCTGCGCCAACTACCGACCTCGATCCCCTCGCCCCGGAGGTGAGGGCAGGGTGAGGGGCGTTCAGCCACCATCTACGCGTTCGAAACTTGGGAACGAGCTCCGCGCGCGAAGGTCTCGATCTGCCGCGCCTCATCCGCGGCATCGCAGATGGCGTTCGAGCACGAAGTAGTGGCAGCCCGCGCCTCGATGAAGCGCTGGAGCTGCTCCGCGCACTGGTCGGGCGTGCCGATGATGCCGTACTTTCGCGCGAGCGGCCCGAAGTCCTGGGCGTAGCGCTTCGAGAGCCGGTCGCACCCACGCGCGCTCGGCGCTCTCGTAGTCCTTGCCCACGGTGATGAAGGTCAGGTGCGCCTTCACGAAGCCCGTCGAGCGAGCGGCCGGCCGCTGCCGCCGCCGCCTCGATCTTGGTCGACGCTCTGCTTGTAGCGCTCCGGCTGGACGACGTACGAGATCCAGCCGTCGCCCTGCCGCCCGGCGCGGGCGAGGGCGGCGTCGGAGCGGCCTCCGACCCAGATGGGCGGCGCGGGCTTCTGCACCGGCTTGGGATCGATGCTCACGCCCTCGAACTGCGGTGAAGCGCCCCTTGAAGGACGCCGGCGAGTCGCGCCACAGCGTGCGCACGACGTCGATGCCCTCGGTCACGCGGGCGCCGCGCTCCTTGTGCGGGATGCCGCAGGCCTCGAACTCCTTCGGGTTCTCGCCGCCCACCCCGACCCCGAAGATGAGCCGCCCGCCCGAGAGCGCGTCGAGCGTCGAGCGTGATCTTGGCCGCCACCGTCGGCTGGCGCAGAGCGAGCAGGTAGACGCCCACCGCCGAGCCTGACGCGCGGCTGGTGATGCCGGCGTACGAGGCGAGCAGGGTCAGCGACTCGTAGATCGGCGCCGTGGAAGGAGACGTGATCGCCCGTCCACAGCGAGTCGAAGCCGAGCTCGTCCACGCGCCGGGCGATGGCGAACTGCTCCTCAGGGGGATGCGAGCATGAGAAACGCGCCGAAGCGGATGGGCGGCATGGCTTACCTCGGGAAGGCGTCCTTCACCCCGCCGTCCACCGTGATGGTGCAGCCCGTGGTCTTGGCCGAGCGGTCGGAGGCGAGGAAGAGCACGGCCTCCGCCACGTCCTCGGGCAGGATGGGCGCGGCCAGGATGTTGCGCTTGCGGTAGAAGTCCTCGAGCTCGTCGACCGAGATGCCCTGGGCGCGGGCGCGCTCGCGCCGCACGTCCTCCGACCAGAGCTTGGAATCGCGGAAGACGGCGTCCGGGTTCACGATGTTGGAGCGGATGCCGTGCGGTCCGCCCTCGAGCGCCAGCACCTTGGCGAGCTGGGCCTCGGCGGCCTTGGCGGCCGAGTAGGCCGCGAAGTCCTTGCCCGGCGACATCACGTTCTTGGTCGCCACGAACACGAAGGCGCCCGCCCAGGCCCTGCGCCTTGAGCACGCGCATGCCCTCGCGCGCCACCAGGAAGTGCCCGGTGGAGTTGACGGCGAACGAGCGCTCCCAGTCGGCGAGCGTCATCTGGTCCACCGGCGAGGAATGCGCGATGCCCGCGTTGGAGACCACGATGTCGAGGCCGCCGTAGGCGAGCACCGCCTCCTCGAACGCCGCGCGCACCGAGGCCTCGCTCGTCACGTCCATGCCGAGGCCGATGGCCCGCGCCGGCCCCGACCGCCGCGACCACCTCGTCGGCCACCTTGCGCGCACCGGCCGCGTCGAGATCGCCCACCACCACGTGCGCGCCCTCGGCGGCCAGCCGCAGGGCGGCCGCCCGCACCGATGCCGGAGGCGCCGCCCGGTGACCAGCGACGATCCGCCTCGCCAGCTCCTTCTCGGGCGGCGCCTGGCTGAGCTTGTAGAGCTCGAGCGGCCAGTACTCGACGTCGAAGGCCTCCTGGGCGGAGAGCGAGCACGTAGGCGCCGAAGGAGGTGGCCGCGCCCAGGACCGAGATCGTGTGGTGGTAGATGTCGCTCACGATGCCCGCGGTCCGCCGATCCTTGCCCGTGGTGAACATGCCCAGGCCCGCCCACCGCTGATCACGCGCGGAAAGGGATCCGTCGGCGCGGCTGCCGTCCTGTCCGTCTTGACGTACGCGGTGTAGTCGTCGACGAAGCGCTCGACGGCGGCCTTGATGGCCGCGCGCCACCGCCGCGGGATCGCGCCGGGTCGTCCGACCGCGCGCGAAGCAGGGCAGCCGCTTGGTGTAGATCGTGTGGTCCGGCGTGGCGGGCCCGATTCTCGACAGAGCGCCGCCGCCTCGCTGCGAGCACGCGAACTCGAGCACGTCCGGCGCGTCGTCGAAGCCCATGACCACGCGGCGCTCCCGTCCCACCAGCCCGCGCAGGACCGGGCGCCACCGCGAGGGCCACCTGCCGCCGCTCTTCCGGCGACGCGGCAGGCACCGCCACGCCGCCGAAGCGCGCCCGGCCCCTCGGCGCGATGCGCGATCGCCTCCTCGGCGCGGCTGATCAGCTCGATCGTCGCGAGATAGGCTTCCTTGACGGTGGCGCCCCAGCAGATCGTCCCGTGCTTCTCGAGCAGGAGGGCGCGCGCCTTCGGGATGGCGCCTCGAAGGTCTGCGCCACCTCGCGCGAGATGAGGAAGCCCGGGCGCCGGTACGGAAGGGCGATGACCTCGTCGCCCGTAGACCTCGCGGAGCACGTCGCGGCTGCGGTCGTTGTTGGTGAGCGAGACGATCGCGTCGGCGTGCGTGTGGATCACCGCCGTCCGCGGGCAGGAAGCCGTGGAGCGAGCGTCTCGATGGACGGGCGCGGGCTCGCCGGCTCCTGGAGCGCGTGGGCCAGGTAGTCCACCATCTCCTGGTCGCCCATGTCCTGGCGCTCGAGGAGAGCGAGGACGTCGTCCATGCGCACACCGGGGAAGTGCCTTCTTCTCGATGCTCTTGAGATCCGAGCCCGATCCCTTGACGCGCAGCACGCGCGTCGCGGCCCCGGTAGTCGCGCTCCGCGTCGCTTGATCGAGGTATTGCCGCCGCCCCACACGACCAGCGAGGTCTCGGCGCCGATGAGCCGCGAAGCGTAGACGAGGAGACCGAGACCATCGAGATTGCCGACCGCCGCGTCGTCCCAGCGCGAGTTCATGGCGACACCATAACCGAAAGCGCCGGGTCTCTCAAGGCGAAGGCGCCTCGCGCTGGGCGAGCCAGACCCCGATGGAGGAAAGGAAGAAGCCCGCCACCGCCGTCGGGGTGAGCGTCTCGCCGAGGACGAGCCAGGCCAGCACCGCCGTGGGTCCAGGAATGACGTAGAAGTTGCTCGAGACCACCCCCGCCGTGCGAGAGCGAAGCATGTAGCCGAAGAGCCCCATGGCCCCGACGGAGACGGCGAGGGGCCAGATAGAACACACAGGCGATGAGCCGCCACGTCCACGTCACGTAGACCGTCTCCACGGTGGCCGCGAGCACGGCGCAGAGGACGCCCGCCGCGCCATCTGCACCGCATTGCCGGCGAGGAGCGCGCCGGAGCCGCAGTGTCGACGGAAATAGATCGTCCCCATGGCGAAGGCGACGATGCCGCTCACGGCGAGGAGAGCGGCGGCCACGCTCTGCCCCGGCATCGGCGCCCGGCCCACCACGAGGACTACTCCCGCCACCCCGAGCCCGAGCCCCAGCCACTGCGAGGCCGCATGCGCTCGCCGAGCAGGACCCAGCCCAGGAGCGCCGTCAGCATGGGGTTGAGGGAGGCGAGGAGTCCCATGGTGCCCGCCGCGAGATACTGAAGCGCCACGTAGGCGGTGGCGAGGGTAGATCCCGTTCATGAGCGCGCCCGCCACCGCGAAGTGTGGCCAGCGGTTCCCCAACACGGTGAGCGGCGGCCCCATCGCCCGGGCGAGGATGACGAGAACCACCGTGGCCACGGCGAAGCGGAGGGCGAGCGAGGCGATGGGCGACATGTCGGGCAGGCCCATGCGCACGACGATGTAGGCGGAGCTCCACAGGAAGATGAAGCCGGCGGGCACGAGCACGCGCTGGACGAGCCTGGGCGGCATGAGGGCTATGCTCTACACTGGACGGGCGAGAAAGGAACCGGGAATGGGCGAGTCGATCCCACGCGAGGCTGAAGCGTACTACAACCGGGGCATCGAGGCCGGTCGTCTCTTCCGCAGCCACGGCCTCATCGAGTTCGCCCGCACCCAGGAGATCATCCTCCGCCACCTGCCCTCGCCTCCCTGCACCGTGCTCGACGTGGGAGGCGGCCCGGGCGCCTACGCCTGCTGGCTCGCCTCCCTCGGCCATCGCGTCATCCTCGTCGACGCGGTTCCCCTGCACGTCGAGCAGGCCCGGGCCGCCTCGGCGCGCCAGCCGCACGCGCCGGTGTCCGACTGTCGCCAGGGCGACGCGCGCCACCTCGACGCCGCCGACGCGACTGCGCGGGCCGTGCTGCTGCTGGGCCCGCTCTATCACCTGACCGAGCGGCCCGATCGCCTCCGGGCCCCTGCGCGAAGCTCGCCGCGTGCTCGAGCCGGGCGGCCTTCTCTTCGCCGCGGCGGTGAGCCGCTACGCCTCTCCCTGCTGTCGGGCGTGGCCGACAACCTCCTCGGCGATCCCGGGTTCGCCGCCATCGTGGCCCGCGACCTGCGCGACGGCCAGCACCGGAACGCGACGGACAAGGACTACTTCACGACCACCTTCTTCCATCGCCCCGATGAGCTCGAGGCCGAGGTGCGCGAGGCCGGCTTCGACCTGATCGAACTGGTAGGCGTGGAGGGCCCGGGCTGGCTCCTGCCCGATCTCGAGCGGCGCTGGGCCGATTCCGGCCGAGCGCGAGCACCTGCTCGAGGCCGCGCGGGCCGTCGAGCACGAGCCGACGCTCCTCGGTCTGCCGCCTCATCTGCTCGCCGTGGCGGGCAAGCGAGGTTGAGGTGGCGGTTGACACCCCGACCCGGGCAGTTTACGGTCGCCAGTCAGGGCTAGGAGGTCCCGGAACGATGTCGAGCACGTATAGGTACCAGATCCCCGTCGAGCAGACCCAGTGGAAGTTCGAAGGCAAGGCCGAGACCATCCTGACCTGGGAGTACGAGGACGGGCGCGAAGCTTGCTCAACCTCTACGACAAGGGCAAGAAGCAGCAGTGGGACGCCGCCACCGCGCATCGACTGGACGCAGGACCTCGATCCCGAGAACCCCATGATGCTGGACGACCGCTCGGTGCCCATCTGGGGCTCCCGGTCTGGGATCGCCTCACCGACAAGGAGCGCACCCGCGTCCGCCACAACCTGCAGGCCCAGACCCTCTCCCAGTTCATGCACGGGGAGCAGGGCGCCCTGATCGCCACCGCCAAGATCGTCCAGACCGTGCCCGGCGTCGACGCCAAGTTCTACGCGGCGACCCAGGTCATGGACGAGGCGCGGCACGTCGAGGCCTACGCCCGGCTCCTCCACGAGAAGTTCGAGCTGGCCTATCCCATCACCGCCGGCCTCAAGACCCTGCTCGAGCAGACGATCAGCGATCGCCGGTGGGACATGACCTATCTCGGCATGCAGATCCTCATCGAGGGCCTTGCCCTCGCCGCCTTCCAGCGCATCCGCGACACGGCGAAGAATCCCTGGCCGGCGCGGTCAACGCCTACGTGATGCAGGACGAGGCGCGCCACGTCGCCTTCGGCCGGCTCGCCCTCCGCGAATACTATCCCCAGCTGTCCGACGCCGAGCGTGACGAGCGCGAGGAGTTCGTGGTCGAGGCCTGCTATCACATGCGCGACCGCTTCAACCAGCGCGAGGTGTGGGAGACGCTGGGGCTGCCCGTCGAGGAGTGCATCCAGGCCACCATGCAGTCCGATCAGATGCGCCAGTTCCGGACGCGTCTGTTCACGCGCATCGTGCCCACGGTGAAGGACATCGGTCTGTGGGGCCAGCGGGTGCAGAAGGCCTACGGCGACATGGGCGTGCTCGACTTCGCCAGCATCGACGCCGAGGCGCTCCTCGACAACGACAACAAGGTCGCCGAGGAGTTCGACGCTCGCCGCGGTTGACCGCTGCCCGCTGCGGGAGACGGCCTCGCCCTCGGCGCGGCCCCGGTCTTTCCCGCGGGCGTGATTCAGGGCGACGGCATCGTGCTCGCGGAAGCCCGTTCTGCCGGCACCTCGAGCGAAGCCCCTCAGCGCGCGACATTTCGCCGCCACCACGGGCACCGCGACCATCGTTTCATCGCGTTCCGCTGCGCGATCTCGGAAGGCCTGGGAGGGAGATGAGCCGATGAAGGGCCTGATCATGGACTATCCGCTGACCCTCACGCAGCTCTTCGAGCGCTCGCGCAAGCTCTTCCACCGGAAGACGATGGCCACGCGGGTACCCGGGACGGGGCTACAGCGTTACACCTACGCCGACTACGCGGGCGGGTGTGCCGGCTCTCCGCCGCCCTCGCCGGCCTGGGGCTCAAGAAGGGCGACCGCGTGGGCACCTTCGCGTGGAATTCCCACCGCCACATGGAGGTCTACTTCGCCGCGCCCCTCATGGGCATGGTGCTGCACACCGTCAACATCCGCCTCTCGCCCCAGGACCTGACCTACATCATCAACCACGCCGAGGACCAGGTCCTCATCGTGGACGCGAGCCTCTGGCCTCTTCTCGAGCCCATCCGCAAGGACCTCAAGAGCGTGAAGCACGTCATCGTGATGAAGGATGCGCCCACCGCCGAGATTCCCGAGGGCGCGCTCGATTACGAGGCGCTCCTCGCCGCCGCCCAGCCCGTCGAGACCTGGCCCACCCTCAACGAGACCGACGCCGCGGGCATGTGCTACACCTCGGGAACGACCGGGCATCCCAAGGGCGTGCTCTACACTCACCGCGGGATCTACCTGCACTGCTTCGGCTCGTCCACGGTGGACGTGCTCGGCATCTGCGAGCGCGACGTGATCCTCCACATCGTGCCCATGTTCCACGCCAACGCGTGGTGCGTGCCCTTCGCGGGCGTGATGAACGGCTCCACGCAGATCTTCGGCGGGCCCAACCCGCAGCCGCGCGACATCATCGAGATCGTCCACCACGAGCGCGTGACCCTGGTGGGCGCGGTGCCCACGGTATGGATCGCCATCCAGGCCATCCTCGAGAAGGAGCCGCAGTGGGACATCTCCTCGATCCGCTGCATTCCCATCGGCGGGTCGGCGGCGCCCAAGACTCTCATCGAGCACTTCGACAAGAAGTATGGCGCCTACATGCTCCACGCCTGGGGCATGACCGAGATGTCTCCCCTGGGGAGCGTGTGCCGGCCCCGCTCCTACACGGACAGCCTGCCCGAGGAGGAGCGGTACAACATCCGCGCCAAGCAGGGCGCGGTGGTGGCAGGTGTGGACATGCGCATCGTCGACGAGCTCGGCGCCGTCCAGCCGTGGGACGGCAAGAGCGTGGGCGAGATCCAGGTGCGCGGGCCCTGGGTCACCAGCGGCTACTACAACAATCCGAGCGGCGCCGCTCAGTTCACCGAGGACGGCTGGTTCCGCACCGGTGACGTGGCCGCCATCGATTCCGAAGGCTATATCCAGATCACCGACCGGACCAAGGACCTGATCAAGTCGGGCGGCGAATGGATATCGAGCGTGGACATGGAGACCACCATCATGGGCCACCCCAAGGTGCTCGAGGCGGCGGTGATCGCCGTGCCGCACCCGCGGTGGCAGGAGCGTCCCCTCGCCTGCGTGGTGCCCAAGCCCGAGTTCAAGGACCAGCTCACGGAAAGCGAGATCCTCGACTACCTCAGGCCGCTCGTGGCCAAGTGGTGGCTGCCCGACGAGGTCCGCTTCATCGAGGCCGTGCCCAAGACCTCGGTGGGCAAGTTCGACAAGAAGGTCCTCCGCGAACGCTTCAAGAACTGGAAGCCGAAAGCCTGAGGAGCGCCATGCTCATCGTCGACGCGCAGATCCACCTCTGGAAGAACAACAAGCCCACCAACTTCGCCAACCACCGCCAGATCACCGACTACACCGCGGACGACGCGCTCCGGGAGATGGACGAAGGTGGCGTGAACGCGGCGCTCATCCATCCGCCGGGCTGGGATCCCGACTCCAACGCCCTCGCCGTCGAGGCGGCCAAGGCCCATCCCAGTCGGTTCGCCATCCTCGGCAATTTTCCCCTCGACCAGCCGGAGAGCCGCGCCAAGGTCGCGGAGATGAAGGGCCGGCCAGGCGTGCTGGGGCTTCGCTTCGCGCTCCTGCGCCCGCATCAGCAGACGTGGCTCACCGATGGAAGCCTCGACTGGCTGTGGGCGGCCGCGGAGCAGGCGCAGCTCCCCATCGCCCTCCTCGGGCCTGGGCTCTTCCAGGTCATCGGCCCGATCGCGGAGCGCCATCGAGGGCTCAAGCTGATCATCGACCACTTCGGTCGCCCCGACGCGGCGTGGTCGAACCTGCCCGACCTGGTGGCCGCGGCCAAGCATCCCAACGTGGCCCTGAAGGCCACGGGAGCGCCCAGCTACTCGAGCGAGCCCTATCCGCACCGTGACATCCACGGACACATCCGGAAGCTCTACGATGCCTTCGGGCCCGAGCGGATGTTCTGGGGAACCGACATCACGCGCATGCCCTGCCCGTGGAAGCAATGCGTGACCATGTTCACGGAAGAGATGCCCTGGCTGTCCGAGAAGGACAAGGGGCTGATCATGGGCCGCGCGGTGTGCGACTGGCTCGGCTGGAAGCTCACGGGCTAACCGGATCGCCGTGTCCTCCGAGCGTCGACCGGCGGTCATGTATCTGGACGAGGAGGCCGTACGGGCCGTCCCTCGGCTGGGATCAGCTCATCGCGGAGATGGAGACGGCGCTCACCGCGCTGTCGAGGGGCCGCGTGATCCAACCCACGCGGAGCATGATCACCATCGAGGAGGACAAGCGGTATCTGGGCATCATGCCCGCGGTGGCGGAGGCGGCCATGGGTCTGAAGCTCGTGAGCTTCTACCCGGGCAATGCCGGCACGGCGGTGCCCACTCATCTCGCCATGATCCTGCTCTTCCGGACGGATACCGGGGAGCCGCTGGCCGTCATGGACGGCCGCCTCATCACGGAGATGCGAACGGCGGCCGTCTCGGCGGCCGTCACCAGACGCCTCGCCGCGCCCGACAGCCGCGTGCTCGCCCTCATCGGGAGCGGGGTCCAGGCGGAGGCCCATCTGGAGGCGCCTCTCCCGCGTGCGTCACTTCGATGAGGTTCGCGTGTGGAGCCGGACGCCTGCCCACGCCGAGCGCTTCGCCCGCGCGCACAACGCCCAGGCCATGGATGTGGAGTCGGCGGTACGGGGCGCCGACGTGGTGGTGACGGCCACCAATGCGCGGGAGCCCATTGTCAAAGGCGCGTGGCTCAAGCGCGGGGCTCACGTCAACGCGGTGGGATCCCCGCGCCCGACCTGGCGGGAGCTCGATGACGACGCCATGGCCAGCGTGCTCGTGGTCGACTCCCGTGAGGCGGTGCTCACGGAATCCGGGGATGTGATTCTCTCCAAGAGCCCGATCTACGCGGAGGCCGGAGAGATCTTCGACGGCTCGAAGCCGGCCCCCGTCTCGGAAACGACGGTGTTCAAGTCGGTGGGTCTCGCCGTGGAGGACATCGCCACGGCGCGGCTGGTCTACGAGGCGACCCGGCAGCGAGGCTGAGCTCGCCGCGCGGGCGCTTGATCTCACCGTCCCTGGCTCGGCGCGGCCAGAGGATGCAACACGTCGATAGCCCAGCCTACGTCCAGACGCTGCTCCCGCCACCACGGCATTGCCGACCACGCGTGGCAATTAGCAGGCGCTCGCCCTCGAACGCAGCACATCCATCGGATTACCCCGCAGTGTCGCCAACGAGGCGATCTCAGCCCACGCGGTAATCACGAGCTTCCGCCAACGGCTGGATGTGAGCGATTTTGACCACGAACGCCCGGCGGCTGAATTGCGCTACCAGGCCAGTTCAGCCTGTGGCATCGGCTCCCAGCAGCGTTCCGCGTCCGAGTCTCGGCGAAGATTACTGTCGCCAGTGGATCGGTGGGGCCACGAGGCGGCAGCCCGCCGCCGGGAGAGCTAATGTCGGCTATCCTCCGACGGCTCCTCGCGATGTATCGCGACATGGGCATGACGCGCATTGGGGTGGAGAGTGGAGGCGTTGCAGTTTCGCCGAAGCGACAGCCCCCTCAGCACCGCAGAGCGACTTCGTACCGCTTGCTGACGTCACGCTGACGGTTTTGAGCCGGGATTCGTCTGGCTTCATCCTGGGACACCACAAAGTACCAGGTCGGCGCAAGCGGCTTCGGATTTGTGACGAAAGATACTGGGTGGATTCAACCGCGGGACAGAGAGAGCCGAGGGCGCCAGTCAATCAACACAGGTCGCAGGCTCGGTGTCCTGCCCGGGAAGCCAACCTTCTTCGGCGCTTCGACGACGCCCCGTTTCCGGGCTCCTCGCTGCTGACGAAGCGAGCTGACGTCGCCCGGGATATCTTGCGGGACGCCGCCCGACGCCGATTTGCAGATCGACCGCGAGAGGTCACATTGCGCCCCCGACGTGGTCTCAGCATGTGTGTCGATTCTTGGGTAGCTGGCCCGGCCTTCGTTACGCAGCCGTGACAGCTTTCTACGCTTCCGTCCTTCCCTGGTCAAAGAAGTCGAGATGCGGGTCCCTCGACGAGGCTCGCTATGCGGCGAGTCTTTGGCTGCGGTATGAGGTCGTCGAGCTGAAGTCCAACACCCTTCTACCAACTCTTGCAAGGTTCGCCACGCTCCATTCGGGCGTACACACTCAGCGTGCAGTCAGCGGTGTTGAGGTAGAGCACGCCATCGACCGGTTTGGCCGGGTCACCGGTGCGTCGGCTTGAGCGGAAGGTTCAGGCCGCCCGGCGTCGCCACTCGGGCCACTGATCGTCGTCAGCTGCCGGATCGGCGGATGGTTCGCTCCGATCTGGATCGGATCAGGCTTCCTGTTCCTGTCGTACACGTTAGCCGCCAAGAAGGTGGTGGCCCATGTCTGGCGTGCCCGGCGGCACCGTGCGCTGGGGTCGCCAAAGAAAGCGACGCCGTAGCGGTTGGCGGTCAGCACGTTGTCGGCGACTACCGCGTACCGCGATGAGAGGATGCCGATGCCGTCGCTGCTGTCGTTGTCGTTGTCGCTGTCGATGTGTGTCGTTGCTGTCGCAGATATTGCCGTGCACCGCGACGTACCCTGCGTGCACGGTCTGAATGCCGCGCCCGTGGTTGCCCACGCAGACGTTGGAGGCAACGGTCGCAAACGAATCGTGGATGACCCCGGTGGGTTTACCGTAATCGTCCCTGGTGGACGGATCAGATCGTGATGCCGCCCACGGCATTGGCGCGGCAGATGTTGTTCTGCACCACGAAGTACTGCGACATCGTCGCTCTCGTCCGGCGGGGGCCCGACTCCGCCCGAGGCGACGATGCCCCACCGACCGTTGTCGCTCGCCACGTTGTTGACGATGACGTAGTCGAAGGAGCTCGCAACGGCGATGCCGTGCCCGGCGGTGGTATCTTTCTTCTGAACGGTCTCTTCGAATCACGTTGCCGTCGATCACGGCATTACGACTGCGGACGAGCTGAATGCCCGCTTGTGTGCAGCGGATGATGGTGTTGCCGACGATGCGGGCGCGCGTGGCGCGGGTCAGGATGATCACCCGGCTGCCGCAGCCAGACGATCCGGCAGCCGATCACCTCGACGTCGTTCGGCTTCAGCATCGGCCATCGTCTGGGGCGCGGGACCGATGATCCGGATCCCGGCCCGATGATGGTTGGCGAATGATGACGTTCGCGATGGACAGGCCGGTCTGGCCCTCATGCACCGCGCGAGCCGAAGAACCCGCAACCGACGTTCTCCTCGTCCTCGGACGGCGTCGGTCTAACTGCGCGCTGTTGCCGTCGAGCACGGATCCCGAACGCGCACGTTGTCCGCGTCGCCGATAAACAGCATGTTGAAGGCCGACCCGTCCGGCATCCTTGGGACTTGCCAGGAGCACCGATCCCGGTCCCGAGCCGAGAACGGTCGTATTCGCAGCTAGTTCGATGGTGTCGTAGAACGATGTAGGTGCCCGGCGGAAAGAAGAGCACGCCGCCGCCCGCGGCGTTCAGGGGTGATCGCTGTGAGGATCAAATAGCCCGTTGCCGTGCCGTTGCCCTTCGCGCCGCAACAGACACGAGTAGCCATCCTGTCGCAGACGCTGCAGGCGATGCGCCACGCCGACCACATCGTCGGCCGAGATGCTGCGCGCGGGCGCGAAGCCATCGTGACCTTCCCGAATTTCGGGCACTGGTCCCATCGGTGGCAGATCGCAAGGGGCCGGATGCCGGTGTCCACGGCGCTGCCTTATCAGTGGTACGACACGCCCAACATCCACCTCTGCACGGTCGCGGATTTCGATGCGTTTCTCGCGGAGCGTCGCCTGCCCGTGATGAACCGCGTCGTGCTCGCGGCGCGGCCGGCGGGGTTGCTGCCCACATCTCCTGGGCGAGCTCGCGATCTACCGGTTCCGCCGCCGTGATGAGCACGTCCGACCGCTCCTGTCGAACAAGCTGTTCTGGGTCGGCTCCTCTACTTCGGAAGGCTATCCGCTCGGCGTCTTCTACGAGATCTTTCCGGTGTACTTCCGCCAGCAGGGCGTCGAGTTGCGCCAGATCGGCGTGCTCTGCTCGCTCGGCCTTGCCTGGACCCTCAAGTTCCTCTGGGCTCCGGCGATCGATTACTGGCGGCATCACCGTCGCTTCATGGCCGTGGTGGACGTCGCCATGGGTTGCGCCATGCTGTACTTTACGCGATGCAGGTCGGGCTTCGGGCCGATGGTCTGGGTGACGATCGGCGTGTTCACCGCGCTCTCCGCGACGAACGATATCGCCATCGACGGCTACACGATCGAGTATCTCGGGCAGGACGGAGCTCGGGCTCGCCAACGGCATCAGGATCGGCCTCTATCGCGTCGGAATGCTTCGCGTCCGGCTTCGTGCTGATGGCCTCGGAATGGCTGGGCTGCCCGGTGCGTTCGCGCTCTCGGCCGGCGTGTTCTTCGCGCTGGCGGTGGCCTGCCTCACGCGCCGCGCGAGCGTCCGCGCACGACGCCGCGCGGCAGTGTTCACGCGGAGCTCGCGGCGCTCGCGCGATCGCCTCAGGCGCTGCCGCCGTCATCGCGGGCTTCGTGCTGGGCGTGCTGTGGCTCATCGATGGCACGACGAAGTGGTCCGAGCGCATCGCGGCGTTCTGGATCTACGCCGCGTCGTCGGCGTCGCGCTCGCGGTCGGGCTGGTTGGCCGTTGATCGGCCGGCTGCGGGACCGCAGGACGGCCGCGGCGGCCGCCGATCGCCCGCCAACCTCGCCGGTGGAAGCGCTCGTCAGTGGCCCGATGTTCGGGGCGCTGATGGAGCTCCTGCGCCGGCCCGGGATCCTGCCGGTGTTGCTTTCATCCTGCGTCTTCAAGCTTCCGGATGCGGCGATGGGGTTCATGGTCAAGCCGTTCTGGGTCGACGTCGGGTTCTCCGCGCAGCAGCAGATCGGCCTCGTCTCCGTCAACATCGGCCTGGCGCTCTCCATCGCCGGCGGCATCGTCGGCGGCTGGATTACCGACCGGATCGGCATCTTCAGCAGCCTCTGGATTCTCGGCCTCGCGCAAGCGGTGTCGAATCTCGGCTACTGGATCGCGGCCGGCATCATTCCGCTCGCCGCGCCGGGCGCGAGCGTGCCCGTCGAGCACGTGGCGATCCTCTATGCCGCCAGTGCGACGGAGTCGTTCACGGGAGGAGCTCGGCACCGCCGCGCTTCTCGCGTTCCTGATGGCGATCGTTGAAAAAGAGCGCTCGCGACCGAGTACGCCTTGCTGTCGTCGGTGTTCGCGCTGTCGCGCTCGGTCGCCGGCTGGGTGGGCGGGCTGGGAGCGCAGTCGATGGGTTACGGGAACTGGTTCCTGCTCACCTTTTTTCCTGGCCGCTCCCGCCTATCTCCTGTTGCCTTGGGTGCGGCGGATGCAATGAATCGGAACGCGGCCGCAGCCGCCGAACGCGTCGACGCCGTGACCCCGAGTCGAGACCAGGCGGGCCGAGGCCAGCAGTGGTGCCTCGACCTCTGGGCGCCCGCGTCCATGTGCTCAGGGGCTGGAGACTCCCAGCCACTCGCGTCTGAGCCGGGCCGGGCGGCCACGCCAAGTCTGCCCTGGCGCGCAATCCGCGCCTTGAGCGCCTCCCGTGTCTGTCCTCCCGCGTAACGGCGGCGGGCGAGGCGAGCCATTCCTCGACGGTCTTCCGTTCGGCGTTGAGTGCGGCCATCTCGCGTTCCAGTTTCGCGAGCTTGTCGGCGAGCGGCTTGCGCTGCGCGTATCCGCGCTGGCCGCGCTTCCGCCTCGGCACGCTTCTGCGCCTTGCGGTTGCCGCAACGCTCGCGGCGCTCGCGTCGGCGGATTCCGCGGGACGCCGGCTTCGGGCAAGCACCCAGTCGCGGTAGTCGTCGAGATCGCCGTCGAACGGCGCGACGCGGCCGTCGGCGACCAGCCAGAGCACGTCGGTCGTGGCGCGCAGCAGGTGGCGGTCGTGCGCGACGACCACGAGCGCGCCCTCGTAGTCCTGCAGGGCTTCGGCCAGCGCTTCGCGCATTTCGATGTCGAGGTGATTGGTGGGCTCGTCGAGCAGCAGGAGATTCGGCTTCTGCCGGACGAGGAGGGCGAGCGTCAGGCGGGCCTTCTCGCCGCCGGAAAAGCGGCCCACCGGCTGCGTGACCATGTCGCCGCGGAAGTCGAACCCGCCGAGGAAGTCGCGCAACTCCTGCTCGCGCGCCGTGGGATCGATCTTCGCGAGATGCCACAGCGGTGATTCGTCGGAACGCAGCTGCTCGACCTGATGCTGCGCAAAGTAGCCGAGCGAGAGCGTCTGCGCACGTATGCCGCGCCCCGCGAGCGGAGGCAACGTTCCGGCGATCGCTTTCAGAAGCGTCGACTTGCCGGCGCCGTTGGGACCGAGGAGTCCGATGCGATCGCCGTTGAGGATGCCCCAGTCGAGGCCTTCGAGCACCGGTGGGCGGCCCGCGTAGCCCAACGTCGCGTGCTCGAGCTGCACGAGCCGCTGCGTGGCGGTCGTCACCGGCGCGAACGCGAATTCGAACGGACTGTCGGCGTGCGCCGCCGCGATCCTCTCCATCCGTTCGAGCGCTTCTTCGATCCGGCTTTGCGCCTGCTTCGCCTTCGTCGCCTTGGCGCGGAAGCGATCGACGAACGCCTGCAGATGCGCGATCTGCCGCTGCTGCTTCACGTAGGTCGCCTGCTGCAACGCCAGCTGCAGCGCGCTCGCGCTCGAACTGCGAATAGTTGCCGGTGTAGGACTTGAGCTTCGCGCGCGTCGAAATGGCACGATGCCGTCGACGACGCCGTCGAGGAAATCGCGGTCGTGCGTGATGAGCAGCAGCGTGCCGGGATAGCGGGTGAGCCAGTCCTCGAGCCACAGCACGGCATCGAGGTCGAGGTGGTTGGTGGGTTCGTCCAGCAACAGGAGGTCCGACGCGGCACATCAATGCCTGCGCGAGATTGAGCCGCATCCGCCAGCCGCCGGAAAATCCCGCAACCGGATCGCCGTGGCTTGACGCGGGAAGCCGAGGCCCGAGGCAGCGTCGCGGCGCGGGCGCGTGCCGAGTAGCCGCCGACTTCGTCGTACCGATGATGAAGGTGCGCGAGCGCTTCGCCCTGGCCGGCCGGATCGGTCGCGGCGGCGGTCTCCGCGGCTCGAGCGCCCGCTCGATTGCGCGCAGCTCACGGTCTCCGTCCTCGACGAATTCGATCGCCGGAGTCGTTGTCGCAAGCGTCTCCTGCGCGACATGCGCGGTCTCGTCCACGAGGGCGGGAATTCGACGTTCCCGGCGTCCTGGTGCGCCTCTCCCAGGATCAGCGCGAAGAAGCTCGACTTGCCGCAGCCATTGGGCCCGACGAGACCGACCTTGTGTCCCGCATGAACGGTGAGGTTCGCGCCGTCGAGCAGACGCTTTCGATGCCGCGAGCGAGGACCAGGTCGGTGACGCGCAGCATGTCACGCACCAGTGCGTGCTCGGCCGCCCGAGCGCACTGCGGCGACGCCACCTCGAGGGGCAGCGAACCGTCACGTCGGAGCGTGGGGGCCATTCATCGCAGAGTTCGAGAGTCGTAGTCGATCAGCAGCGGCGCATGATCGGAAAAGCGCCGGTTCGTGTAGATCGCCGCCGCCTTCGCCTTCGCGCGCGATTCCTGGCGTAGGCGATCTGGTAATCGATCCGCCAGCCGACATTGTTCGCCCAAGCCTGCCCGCGATTCGACCACCAGGTGTACCGGTCGGGGCGCGAGTCGAGGCGGCGGAAGACGTCGACGCGAAGCCGAGCTCGTCGAACACGCGGCGTAAGCACTGCGTTCCTCGGGCAGGAAGCCGGAGTTCTTCTGGTTGCTGCGCCAGTTCTTGAGATCGATCTCGCGGTGCGCGATGTTCCAGTCGCCGCAGATGACGATTTCGCGCTTTTGCTTGCGCAAGCTTCGTGGCAGGTGCGGCAGGAACGCTTCGAGAAAGCGGAACTTCGACGCCTGCCGGTGCGGGCCCGCTGGAGCCGGAGGGCAAGTACACGCTGATGACAGTCAGCGCCGCAAAATGGGCTTCGAGGTAGCGTCCCTCGGCGTCGAATTCGCGGCAACCGAAGCCTTCGACGGTGCGCGGCGGCCGCTTGGCGTAGATCGCGACGCCGCTGTAGCCCTTGCGTTCCGCCGGCACAAACGCGGCATGCGAGGATCGTGGCGCCCGCAGCGGGCGTGGAATGTCTTCGTGCCCGGCCTTGATTTCCTGCAGGCAGACGACATCCCAGGGCTCCGCGCGGCCGAGCCACCGCGCGAAACCGCCGCCGCTCGGATGACCGGATGCCGTTGACGTTGAGGGTGATGATGCGCACGGAGTGGGGCGGGTTTCGCGCCGGTCAATCGCCGAAATGCGGCGAGTTTACCGGCGGTCAGCGCGAAGTCGGGCGAGCTCGCAACGCACCCGCGAGTGCATGGCGGCCCGGCTCGGCGGCGCGGCCAGCGTATAATCCGCGCAAACCGCGACAAGAGCTCGAGTTGACCGATTTCCGGCGGGATTTCCTGGCCTTCGCGCTGGCACGCGATGTGCTGCGTTTCGGTGACTTTGTCACCAAGGCCGGACGCCTTACGCCTTACTTTTTCAACGCGGGACTGTTCAACGATGGCGAGAGCTTGCACCGCCTCGGACGAGTTCTACGCCGAAGCGGCGCTTGCATCCGGCGTGGCTTTTGACCAGCTTTTCGGACCGGCGTACAAGGGGATCACTGCTTGCGGCGGCGACGGCGGTCGCGTTGGCCGAAAAGGGGCACAATTTGCCGTTCAGCTTCAATCGCAAGGAGACCAAGGATCACGGCGAGGGGGTGGCAATGTCATCCGGTGCGGCGCTTCGCGGACGCGTGCTGATCGTCGACGATGTCATTTCGGCCGGGACCTCCATCCGCGAATCGGTGGACCTGATACGCGCGCGAATGACGCGACTCCGGCGGGTGTGCTGATCGCGTTGGACCGGATGGAGCGCGGAACGGGCGACAAATCCGGCGTGCAGGAAGTCCGTGACAACTATGGGATCCCGGTGATTGCCATTGCGACGCTCGACGACTTGATGCAATTCGTCGCGGGCCGGCCGGCGTTGACCGCTGCCGGTCCGGCCGTGGCGGCCTACCGGGCGCGATACGGCGTGAGCTGAAGGGCGCCGGCGCAGCGAGTGGTCCCGGAACTCGGACGGGTGGTCGTACGTCGAAGGGGAGCAAGAGATGGCGATGTCGACGAGATGATGAGTAGAACGAACGGCGCTGCTGACTGGCAGCGCGCCGGTGGGTCCATGGCGGGCGCGAATCGCGCTGGCCGTGACGCTGCTCGCGGCGGCCGCCGCCTCTCTCTGTAGCGGGCACGGCCCGCGCGGCGACGTACAAGTGGGTCGACGAAAGGGGCGTCGTCCATTACACGGACAAGATGCCGCCGGAGATCGATCCAGGACAAGGCCAGCGTCGAGCTCAGCAAGAAGGCATTCCGATCAGGCGAACGGACAAGGGCGCTCACGCCGGAGCAGCGTCGCGCGAACGAGCAGGAAGCCGAGGCGCGCAAGGAGACTGCGCGCGGGCGCAGGAAGAGATCGCCCGGCGCGACCGCGCGCTCGTGTCCTCCTACACGAGCGAGGCCGAGATCGATCTCGCGCGGAACCGCTCGCTGCAGACCATCAACAACGTCATCCTGTCGTCGCGAGGCGTTCAGCGAGACAGCTGAGCAAGCGCAAGGTCGACGTCGAGGCGAAGAAGGTCAGAGTCGACAGGGCAAGCCGGTGGTTGCGGTGCTCGACCGCGAGCTTGAAAGCATCGACGCCGAGCTCGCGCGCCAGAGCCGAGCTCATCGCCCAGAAAAGCGGGGAGGCGGCGGTGATCACCGCCAAGTACGACGCCGACAAGCAGCGCTGGCGGGGAGCTCGTCGCGGCCAGGCGACACCTCGAGGCTGCAACCCCTGTCCCCGGCGGCAGGCTCGGCCGTCGTCCCCGTCGCCGGAACCGCCAAGTAGAACCCCGCACGGGTCGGCGGCGCCCAGGCCTCTGCCGCCTGCTCGATTCACGGCCGCGCGCGGGCGCTCCTCGCGAGAGCGCGTCCGACGCGCCCAGCCTGCGATAATTGCGGCCCGAACGACGACAGGCTTCACTCGCGACCCATGGCTCAATACGTTTATACGATGAATCGCGTGGGCAAGATCGTGCCGCCCAAACGCGTCATTCTCAAGGATATTTCGCTCTCGTTCTTTCCCGGGCGCCAAGATCAGGCGTGCTGGGATTGAATGGCTCGGGCGAAGTCGAGCCTCCCTGCGCATCATGGCGGGCGAAGACAAGGAGTTCGACGGCGAGGCGGTGCCCATGCCCAACATGCGCATCGGCTTTCTGCCGCAGGGAGCCAGAGCTCGACGCCACGAAGTCCGTGCGCGAGGCGGTCGAAGAGGGGCTGTCCGGAAATTCTCGACGCCAAATCGAAGCTCGACGCGGATCTACGCGGCGTATGCCGGAGCCCGATGCCGATTTCGATCAGCTCGCGGCCGAGCAGGCGAAGTACGAAGCGATCATCGCGACGGCGAGGCGCCGACACCGAAGTGCAGATGGAAATCGCCGCCGATGCGCTGCGCCTGCCGCCGTGGGATGCGACCGTCGCGAAGCTCTCCGGCGGCGAGAAGCGGCGGGTGGCGCTCTGCCGCCTGCTGCTCTCCAAGCCCGACATGCTGCTGCTGGACGAGCCGACCAATCATCTCGACGCCGAGAGCGTCGAATGGCTGGAGCAATTCCTGCTGCGCTTTCCGGGACCGTGATCGCGGTGACGCACGACCGCTATCTTTCTCGACAACGCCGCGGAATGGATCCTCGAGCTCGACCGCGGCTACGGCATCCCGTGGAAAGGAACTTACAGCTCGTGGCTCGAGCAGAAGGAAGCGCGGCTCAAGACGGAAGCGAAGCAGGAGGCCGCCCGCATCAAGGCGATGCAGAAGGGTGGAGTGGGTGCGGCAGAACGCGAAGGGGCGCCAGGCAAAGGGCAAGGCGCGTATCGCCCGCTTCGAGGAGCTCTGCCTCCTACGAGCATCCAGCAGAGGAACGAGACGCAGGGGAAATCTTCATCCCCGTCGCCGAGGCGGCTCAGGGACGCCGTCATCGAATTTGCCGGCGTGAGCAAGGGTCTACGGCGAGCGCCTGCTCATCGACAACCTGTCGTTCAACATTCCGGCCGGCGCGATCGTCGGGATCATCGGCCCGAACGGCGCCGGCAAGTCGACGCTCTTCCGGATGATCACCGGCGCCGAGAAGCCTGACCAGGGCCGAATCGTCATCGGGCCCACGGCGCGGCTTCGCGGTCGTCGACCGAGACGCGCGAGTCCGCTGCCGAACGACAAGACGGTATTCGACACAAAAACTGCAGTCTTGCAGCTACTACTCAGT